>BNJU01004825.1_pt1 | contig 100602 bp, 157 predicted proteins | sample 8539281 | NCBI WGS metagenome assembly BNJU01 (sample SAMD00202456, study PRJDB9452) | human saliva metagenome | isolation source: human saliva | place: Japan | reverse complement strand
CGGCCGCGTTCTTCGTCGATGCTGATGACCTGCGTCGAGAGTGTCGCCGACGGGAAGTACGTCGAGCGGATGGTTTACTGCGGCGGTGGCTCATCGAGATATGGTCCGCCTGTTTTCAATGTCGATGGATGCGCGGGGTCGGATGATGTTGCGTACTGTTCGCTGATGATCGTTGCCGACGGCGGGTCGGAGGGCTTTTTCTGCCGGTATCGCGGCGCGGGCGAATCTCGCGGAGGCGCGCCGGGCGTGCGGTGGCTTTCAATATGTCGGTGACGGTCGGGATGCCCGCAGCTGAGTTTTTGGTGCTGTGGGCTGGTGTGGATGCGGTCTGTTTTGGCGGTCTGGGAGATTTGTTGCGGTCGCTGAGATCGTCTCATGCATGAGTTCGGTGAAGGTATGGGTGATAGTGTATGGGACTCGGATGGATAGCATTGCGTCAGGCTGTGTTCCCGTCGTGGATGTGGAATCCCGCGTTGTGTAATGGCGCATCGCCGAGGCGGGCGATCTTTCGGAGGCTGCGGTTTTAAGTGTCCGTGCTTGTTGCGGTGGCGACGATGTTTTTAGCAATCGTGGTGTTGATGCCCTGTACGGCCGATTGGTGCGGGGAGGCGGTGTGAGGTCGCGCCGACATGGTTGACTGCGTCTGACGGTGGCGTCGAGCGTTTCCTTGAGTTGTTCTGGCTCATCATGCTGATACTGTCCGACACCGGTGGCCTGTGGGTCGATCTTGGCTGAAGCTCTGCGAGCGGATCACACGCGGCGTGATGGATACAGCGCGAAGTCGTGACATCGTGGTCGGCAGCTCTTCGCTTTGCGAGTTGGGGAGGCGGGGTGACGGTGCGCTGCTTCGTTTCGTGATGAGATAGTGTACGTTTCTTCCACTTATTCGTGCGGATCAATTGCCACGGCAGTTGCTCCCTCATAGGATGCCATTGCCGTTGCCGATGGAGATGAGGCGTGTTCATGTTCTGCTACGAGCTTCTCACCGCCTTGCGGCTGCTGCGCCGCGCTGTCGCTCTGTGTCACCTGAATGACGCCGCTCGCTGGACGTTGCCCGTTGCGTCGTTGACCGCCATCTTGCATCCCGTGCGGTAGCCAGGATCATCAGCATTCGTATGCCCACTAGCAGGGGCTGCGGAGCAGCTGGCGCAGATTATGTCCAAAGATGCGGATCGCCTTTTCCTCGCCTGTGCCGTCAGGTCGGCGCGCAGTTCACGTCGTTTCAGTGCAGGAACGAGGAGACGCTTGTAGCCGTCCTCTACATCGCGCGCAGCTCCTCGGTGGAAATGGGCGTCGATGGATACGCCAGCTGATCCATTCGATGTTTTCTCGTGATCTGATGCTGATGTGTGCGGTCAGAGAGCCCTTCTTTCACCGCGGTTGATGGCGAGGATCGGTGAGGGAGAGGTGCGGGCGGGCTCGTTGTGGCAGTCGTGCATCTGAAGGTATCCGTGCATCCCGGCGTGTGTGTTGAGGTCGTTTCAAGTATGGCAGTTTTCAGGTATGTATCGCGCAAGTACGGCACTGCTTCGTCCATGATCTTCTCGGCGAGGATGTCGCGTGCCTGCAATTTGCATCGGCAGGGGAGGACGTCCTCTGCGGATTTACATAGGTGGCGGCGTTCCTCGGCATTGCCTTTGGTCTCTGTTGTAGGGTATCGCGTTTGTGAGGTTCGTCCCGCGCTCGCGATGCTATGGAGGGCGTGTGGTTTTGCTGGGGACGGTGGGATCCTCTGGTGTCTGGAGTTTTTCGGCGGTCGGTTTCTTGCGCAGCTCTCTTTCGGCTTCCTGCTCCTCGATGCGCGTGAAGTTTCTCCTCCTGCCGCTTGAGGACTGCAGATGGGTGAGTGCTCCTGCGCAGCGTCTGTCCTCGAGAGGACGGTTGCCTCTTTGCGGTAGCGGGCGATGAACGGATGTATTGCCTTCGTCGAGGAGTGATGACGGATTCGACTTGTTTCTGAGCGGATGGAGCTCATGGCAATTGGCTTGACAGGAATATCGGAAATACGCATGACATCAACCTTTCTCTTTGTGGATTCCGTCATCATTATAACATGATTTTTTGCGGTGCAAAAGTCACAGAAAATCAATCGACAGGGACTATTGACGAAACCCATGGATTAGTAATATTGTATAAACTAATAATGACTTGTTTTTGGAAATAGAAAATAGGAATAGTTATGCGAGACGAACTATGTTAACACTGGGCGAAGTGACAGATATTCTTCGTCGAAACAAAAAGAAGGTAACACCCATCTTGCTGTCTATGCGGCACTGGCACAGACGACGGGCATCCGACATGAGACGCTCTATAAAGAGCTGCGTCCGTAACTATCCGACGATGAGCGGCTGCAGTCTATAAGTCGCTCGATGCGTTTTGTGAGATCGGCATCGTACGTGAGCTGAATGGTGAAGAGGCGTCTCCCTTCCGTCTCTGCGCATTGACAGCTTTTTTCCGTGGAGCTCGCCCGAAGGTACAGCGCGTGCATAGTCCGAGCTGACCTTCGCGCCTGAGCGGGGACGCAGCGTCTGCGCGACGTCATCAATAAAGGGGTGACGGAGGGGATTTGCTCACGGCGTGCGGGGCGGCATTTCCGCCACGGGTGGAAGCAGGTGAAGCTCTACTTTTATGATGGGGCTGCCGACGGAGACGGATGAGAGGGATATCATCAGGATCGCCCGTCTCGCAAGAGGTCGTCGATCTCTATACGGAGATTCGCGGACGGCGTGGTGCAAGGTCACCGTCTCTGTCTCCTGCTTCGTGCCGAAGCCGTACACACCATTTCAGTGGTTCGGGCAACTCGATTGAGGAGTTTCAGCGGCGTCAGCAACTCCTGAAGGATTATATCACGGATCATTCCATTACGTTCCACTATCACGACACGCCTCTCTGTGATCGAGGGATCTTTGCGCGCGGTGACCGGCGCCGCGCCAGCGCTGTATGCGCATGCGAAACGCAGGCAAAGTTTGACGGTGGTCGGATCTCTTCGACGATGCACTATTTCGCCGCATTTGCGGACTGCGGCATCGACTGGACGTATTGCAGCCGCCGCACTGCACGATCGGTGAACCGCTGCCGTGGGCGCACCCTCGCCAGCGTACTCGAACGCTATCTGAAAACAGGTGTGAAAGACTCACCGCGTCTCTTACGGAGGACTGCCGCCGTACGCACTGTACGGGCTGCGGGTTGTCCGACGCTCGGCGTCGATGTGATCGACGCCGCGGCGAGGAAGAACGGCAAGAAAGAGCATGAGGGGACGGGTGTGACTGCTGATCCTGCACAGAGGTGCCGCAGGAGCGTACGACCGTACACTATCGTGGACTCATTACGAAGGGGAGGAGCTGCGCTACGTCTCCCATCTCGACATGCAAACCTCTTTGTCCGTGGTGCAAGCGCGCAGGACTTCCCATGGCATATTCGGAGGCTTACCCACAGAAGGTCGCCTTTGCCTCGGCACTCATTGGGCGCAGCAGGTGATGCGGAGTATGTGGACTTGAGATGACAGAGGAACTGCCGCTGTGAGGTCATGCAGCGTCTGCGTGATCAGCTTCCGCGCGGGCAGGATCATTCGTCTGCGCCTTGCGGGAGGAAGCACCGTGCTGATGGCGGACGTAGATGAGGACGCTATCGCCTCAAGATCCTACGAGGAGCTCGCGCCCGTACGTGAGCGTGCGCCACGCTACAACAGTGCCGCGCACGCCGTATGGGAGCGCGTGACCCCGAAGAGAGCCGCAGCATAGAACGAGGAATATAAAGGCACCCATTTCCTTTCAGTACAATGGATGCCTCATTCTCTGGATGAATCTTCTTGTCCTCCGGCGGGCGGTGTGAAGCCATCGAGGTGCTCAGCGTGATGGACGGGACTTTGCTCTGCCAGTCGATCCTGCCGAGGCAGCCGTGGCGCGCACGGGACTCTTTGCGGAGGAACAGCGCTCATCGATCGCTGAGGGAAGTCTGGTTGTACTTCCCTAAACTTCTAATGGCGCGGGCGCAGGATAAAACCTGCATCTTCGCATCCTCCGCCGTCGCGCATCAATCATTCTTGCCTGCATTGTATCCAGCACGATGGCCTGTCCTTCTTCGCCGCGATGAGAGTTCACGGTCGGCGAGACCTCGGACGGTGCATTCGGAACGCCCGCAGCATGGACGCCTCGGGCAGATCCGAGGTGCATGCGGGGACAGATTCAAAGTACCCGTCAGATGCCGCCTGTACGCCGTAAAATCCGCCGCCATAGTAGACGACGTTCAGATACATTTCGAGGATCTCACTCCTGACGAGCGATCTCGATGTCGAGGCGACAACAGCTCCTCGGCTTTACGTGTAAAGGTCTGTCGCTGCCAGAAAGGTTCTTCACCAGTTGCTGCGTGATCGTGCCCCCTCTCGATGCGTCCGTGTTGGATGTTGACGAGGTCGCGTGCCGCCCGTCATGTCGAATCCATGGTGCTCATAGAAACGGCGATCCTCTACGGCGACGATGGCGTGCTGCAGATCGGAGGCGATGCGGTCGATGGAGCGTAGTCCGCACGGTCGAACGCGTCGATGGCGCGTCGTGCAAAACACGCGCGAATCGATCGGCGCATCGGCTCCCGGATCTCATGCAGCTGATTCGCAGGCTTTGATGCTCCGCGCAGGCGGCAGCACGCCGACTCACTGCCGTATGCGGAGCGGGGGCGCGATCCCACAGACGAGAATCAGTATGGAATCAGTATCGTGAAAAAACGCCCGATGGGGAAGGGCGTTTTCCTGCGCGATAGCTTCTTTCGAGGCGCTGCTTCTGCGCGCGCGTTTTCCTGCGGCGCGGCATTTCTTCAATCGTGTCGTTCATATCCTGCATTTGTTATGTGTCCTTTCAAAATATATGGTTCGGATCTCATCGCATCTCCTCGAGATTCCGGTAGGACTGGCGGATGTTGTAGCCGATAAAGACGGGGAGGTGGCAAAGCGCAGTCTTGATAAAGACATCCGCACCGTCGTGATAAAAGAAGATGTTATAGCTGTTGTTGCGTCGTCAGATAATCACGGCAATCTGTATGTGGTCGGCGATCATCGGTCACGCGCATCCGCGGATAATATTGAGCTCGCGGCCAACGCGCAGATGCGTGGAGAACGTGAATGTCGCCGTCCGTTTCATCGATGCATCAGTCCCTCAAACTCCTCGCGGGAAAGAGCTCCGGGCGAAAATGAGAAACCCGACGAAGCTGCATGTGCGGATGGCGGGACGCCGCCCGAATATGGCCCGTGGTTCTTAAAGAGACCATATCGTATGCGCCGCTCGCGCCTCATCCGCTGCCAATACCGCATGCCAGAAGGAAATGAGGCGACGGATATGTTCATGGGTAGTCGGGGATATCGGCGTGGCGATCTGCTCCCTCGATGAGGACAAATTGGTCGGCTTCCTCGGTGACGTTGTATTTGTTTTAGACAGGATGATCGCCGTCTCTCGATGATCCCCGTCAGCTTTGACGTGTCCTGCGAACGGGCAGGGAACATCGCTGGAGATATTCTCAGGCTTTGCCGTCCGATGCAGTGAAATGTTAGATTGATTCCATAGTTCTGCTCGAATCACCATTGTCTTACTATATATATCCAAAGCGGAGGTTTTCTGAATATATTTATCAAATATTTTGCAGGGCGGCACAATTTGCCTGTGGCTTCATGCTATAATGGGAAGGAAATGCAGAAAGCAGGATAAAGCAACTGTGAAATTGACGCTTGACGCTCTTTCCCGCGTGTTCGCGAGCGTGTTCGCAACAGCATCATCAGCCGCGCAGTGGCGCAGGATCGACATCACCTGTACAGATTTTCGCGACTACGCGACGGATAAACATCATCATGTGGACGATACGCCGTGCGGCGCAGGGGCGAGCATGGTGCTGAAACCCGAGCCATGTACGCCGCCGTGCGTGACATATATGGAAGACCGCTGCCTATGCGGGCACCGCTGCGATCATCTTTGATCCTGCAGGCGAGTGTTCACCAGCGGACGGCAAGAACTCGCATCCTATGAGCAGCTGGTGCTCATCTGCGGGGCGTTCGGGCTTTGATGCGCGCGGATCTACGATCTCGCGATCGTCTGATCTCGTCGGCGATTTTGTCCTGACGGGCGGGAGATTCCGCCATGCTGACCGTGGACGCCACAGCGCGGATGCCGGGGCGTGCTCGGCGATCACCACATCCGCCGCGACGGACTCCCTCTTCATGGGCTGCTCGGCTATCCGTGTACGCGCCACGTGATTTCGAGCAAGGCCGTGCCCGGCGTCCTCCTCTCGGGGAACCAGCCGAGATCGCCGCTGGCGGCGGGCTGGCGCTTCTCACGACGCTGCTGCATCGTCCGAGCTCCTTGCATGCCGTCACTGTCCACAGGAAGATCAGTTTTTTAGAGCAGCCAACGGAAACAAAAATAAGAATCTTGCGTGAATCTCGCGAAAATGATATAATAGATTCGATTTGATCTGTCGTTTCTATGCCCGATAGAGGGCGCGCTGTGACACAGTTTGATAGCGAAATCTATCCATGATGATGGACTTCTACGAGATGACCATGTCCTATGGATATTTTTCATCAGCCGAACCGCGATGTTCGCGTGGCATTCGATCTCTTTTCCGCTCCGATCCCCGACCAAAGCCTATACCATCTTCGCGCTTCATGCATCATCATCAAGTTCGTGGAGAGTCTCTCTTTCTCCGATGCGGACATGTGCCTATTTCCGCAAACCAGACACCTCTTCTCACGAGAATTTACAGACTGCTGCGGTTTCGCTTCCGCGGAATGACATCCACGCCATGCCCGAGGGACGATCATCTATCCGAATGAGCCGCTCGCGGCGGTTGTCGCGCCGATCATCGACGCACAGCGCGTGCAGAACGGCGATTCGCGCCTGAATCAACCATCGGTCCCTCGATCGCGACGAGGGCGCCGCGCATCGTGCGCACGTGCTGCCGAGGGCGCAAGGTCGCGGACTTCGGCGCGCAGCGTGCACTGGCATGGATCGCGGCAGCTAGCGGGCTCGCGCGCGGCGTATATCGGCAGCGTCGACATGACGGCGACGGTCTCAGTACACGAACCCGCCAGTTCAATATCCCCATCTCGGGAACCATAGCGCGCACAGCTGGGTCATGTTCTTCGAGGATGAGTACTGACGTTCATATGCGGAGATCTATCCGCAGGCGACCGTCCTCCTCAGTCGACGCTACGACGTAGCATCAACTCGGGCATCCCCAAACGCCAGTTTCATGTTACTTTGCCGAGGTTCTCTCGCGCCGCGCGACATCGTCGCAGCGTGCGTGTGGACTCTGGCGACCTCGCCTATCTCTCGAGCGCATTCGCAAAATGCTCGATAAAGGCGGGGCTGGAGGACTGCACGAGATCATCCTCTCGAGGCGAGCCTCGACAGAGTTCTACCATCTCATCCCTCCTCCTGCAGGGGCACGCGTGGACAGCTTTGGTGTCGGCGGAGCAGCTCATCACGGCAAAGGTCCGATCATGACTTCGGCGCCGTGTATATAGCTCGTCTGCCGTGGAGGACACGGCGCTTTTCAGCCGCGCATCAAGATGTCGGAGAACGTCGAAAAACTGGCGAGTCCGGACCGAAGGATTATCTGCACGTATCTATGACCATCACGGCAAGGCGGTCGCTGACATGATTGCTGTGCAGGGGCGAGACAGATCGACCTCAGCAGCCGTTCCGCTATGTTGACCCGCGTAAACCGACCACCGCTTCTTCGAGGGCGGGTCGGCGGTGAACCATGCGCCGTCTCTATGTCGAGATGGAGAGGCGTGTCGGATCTGCCGCCCTTGGAGGAGTAGTCGCGAATACAGTGCGCCGTCGCTCGCGAGGAGATCTGGCCGGAGGAGCAGCGGTTTGAGATCACACGGCACTACCTCGATATGACGCGGACTGCTACCAGAGCTGAAAGGTCGACTGCTCAAGAGGTGCGCAGGAAGCACGCTGACGGGAAAGATAAGAGATGCACGTGATTGCGGAAAACCAAAAGATACTGAGCGTGATCGGTGCGCCGATCGCACTGGTTGCCTTCGCCGATCGCGCAGAATGCGGCGGCACTGCATGAGGGCAGGGAATTGGACGACTATGTTTTATACGGCGTTTCCCGTGCACCGTAGAGGCGCCTCGCATACTCCGGCGGTATGCGGACTGCGTGACGCGGGCGTAGCGAGGGATTCAACGTCACGATTCCGTTCGAGACAGAGATCGCGCCGCTCACTCGATGCGCAGGCGAGGATTGCAGCAGCGTATCCGCGCAGTCACTACTGCGTCGTTGTCGGCGCATCGGACGGAAGATGACGGGGCACGTATACGGATGTGACAGGATTCCTCGCAGGCTTTGCTGCGCATGAGCGCGCTCGTCGCGGGAAAACGCGCTGTCCTCTCATCGGCGCGGGCGGTGCGGCGCTGCGCCGCCCTCTGGGGACTCCTGCGGCAGCTAGCATCCTCCGTATGCATCGGCGTGCGGAGATCTCTCATAAAGGGCGAAGACACTCTGCACGACTTTGCGGCAGACGGCACACTTGCCCGCGTACTGCTTTGGCGAGTTCACGCTTTCGGGAACGAACTCTGCGCGGCGGACATCGTCGTGCAGACCACGCCGATCGGCATGAGTCCGCGAGACGGATGCGATGCTGCCTGTCGATCGCTGATCGCGATCAAACCTTGCCACCGTCGCGACCTCATCCATGCGCCGGGACCGCATTTCTGCGTGCGGCGGCGGCGCAGTCAGCTGCTGGCGGCGATCAACGGTGAGACCATGCTCGTCATGCGCGGGCATTCTCTCTCTGGACGGGCGTCCGCCCGAACACCGACCTCAGCGGCGCGTTCTCTGTCCCTGTTGTGGTTTGATACACCGATGATGGGCGCGTGCTCCTCTTTCTCGAAGAATCCTGGAGCGCTCGATCCACTGCGGTGCCTCCAGGTTCGTTGTGCACCAGTAGATGTCAATATCGTCGATGCCGAGCAGCTTCTGCTGCATCGTCCATATCTTTGACGGGCTACCGGCAGATGACTCGTCCATGCTGCGGCGTGAGCTTGTCTGCGAGGAAGCTGTCGCGTGCGTCCCTCGAAATGCGCGAGCGTCTTCTCCGCTGGCGCGTCCAGTCATAAGCTGTGTCCAAGGGTCAGCCCATGCTGCAGCGGAGTCAAAGAGCGGGCGCAGTGATCCTCTGTGTGCCGCCGAATTGCCGTCGTTGCCCCATGCTTGTGTGCGGTGCATTTTGGCAGTTTGTCATCTGTGTCCTCCATTCCCGTCGTGCTGTATTCTTCTTTCTCTGTGTTGTTCTATCGGTAGTATATCATAAATTGTCAGTGTTCGGCAAAAGGATGCTCGTGTGAACCATCAAATGGTGCAAAATGCAGAAGTTTTCACATCTTTATGATATTATATAGGGACTGATGAGATTGAAATATCAAGGATATGCATTTTCGCAGCGTGCGCTGTCTGTCCGTGGATAGGGACACTGATGATACCACGCTAGTCAGAAGCGTTATGACGGAATCCATTGTGACACAAAGGAGAATCGCTTGCTGTCGCACCCGTAGGCGGGCTGATTCGCAGGTTTGCCTGCCCGCCATCGTCAGTATGCTCGTCAATACGATTTACAACATCACGGATCAGATCTTCATCAGGGCATACGGTCAGTCATCTGGAAACGCTGCGACGAATACCGCCTTTCCATCGTGATTCTCTCACACGGACTGGCGCAGCTCGTGGGCATCGGGACGGCAGCAAACTTTCAACCCTCTATGCAAAGAGATGGGACGCTGCACGCAGCTACGTCGGCACGGGCCCTCATGTCCGCCGCGCTCGGCATCCTGCTCGGCTGTCTTATTTCATCTCTTTCAGACGCCTGTGCTCCTCTCTGCGGGGCGACGAGAAAGCGTTCGCCGTATGCAGCGTTACCTCGGAATTACGGCATGCGGACCGCGTTTCTCCTCTTTTCACGGCGAACAGCATGCTCATCCGCGCGGATGGCGCCGCCGTCCTATACGATGCGGTGTATGATCAGCGGTGCCGTTCTGAAACATTTTCGCTGGATGCTCTCTTCATGCTCCGATTCGGCTGGGGAATGGGGGCGGCGCTCGCTACCGTCATAGCACAGATCGTCTCATTCCTCGTATGCGTTTCATTGTTCTCCCGCTTTCAGGCGTTTCCGATCGTGCGCACCATGCTGCGGTGCGGGCGTGAGAGACGTCCATATCGTCAAACTGGGCTTATCAATTTTGAATCAGATCATCACGTGACCGTCGGCATTCGCTCAACAATATCCTCACACTACGGTGCGGCGAGTGTCTACGTGCGGATATTCCGCTCGCTGTGGCGGGGATCGTCACGGCTCAACGATGTGTGCTGATCCGCCTTTTACCGTCGAGCCTTGCGGAGAATGTCAGCCGATCTTCGGCTTTCCCTAATATGCGGGGAACTCACAGGGCGCATCAAGGAGACCTATCGCAGAGGGACTTGTTTTTGCGCTGCTTTTAAGCATGGCAATCTTTCTGGTCTTTCAGCTCTTTCCACGCCAAATCACCGCCATCTTCGGCGGCGGGTCAGAGCTCTATTTTTGACTTTCGCTTTTCGAAAAATACTCTGCGCATCTATTTTGATGATGGTCTGCATCAGCGGCGTGCCGCTCACCGTCACCTCGCACGGCGGATCGGCAGCGTGCGAACGGGGCTCATGCTCTCCTCCGCGGCAGGGACTCTTCCTTCTGCCGCTGCTCGATCTCCTGCCGCACATCTTTGGCTGGATGGCGCGCTGTACCCAGTGACCCTATCGCCGAGATTCTCGCCTTTCATCACTCGCTATGTCAACGATGTATCGGCATGGCAGCAGCCGACATGCATGGAGCGGGGAATCATGAAGATGCGTAATCTGTTCAGCAGTAGTAGCCGCCCTGTAAGCGATAACTCCAGCCAAGGGATTTCATGCAGAACTCAAATAGTTGGTTTCGTGGAACTGACCACCGTGGTGTGTTGCCCTCATATCACCGGCGACGTATCGCCACATGTCCGTTTTTATATTTACTGAACGTCCAGTCGACGACCGACAAAAGCTCTCCATCCTCGTACTTCTTTGACGGATACCTGAAGAATTTTCCAGCCTGATGTGCCAGTTTTCAGGGTGTCGTCCATCACATAGATATCGACATCCTCGTAGTTCCAATGTTCCACACATCTTGTGCCCTCGCAGTTGTTCATCGGCATGGAAAATCGCAGCAGCTGCGACCAGCATCATGAACAAAATTAGCTTTTCATGTTTCATTCTCCATTTTTATGGAATAACTGATAAATCAGTGGACGGCTCTCTGACATATCTTTCTTATTGTCTGCACTTTCGGCGGAAAATCCATCACGGAGCAAAAATTTAAAGTGTTTTTCCATCTTGTTCAGACCAAAAGCTGAGCCACCTGATTGACTCTATTTTACCAGTGATTCCTATACTCAACCAAATAAAATATTGTTGTCATATTTAATGACATCGTGGAGCTTAAATGGGATGAATCTTGTTATGCCTGGTCGACCAAGATGTATCGATGACGTGAAGAGAAATGTGTAGGAAGATTAAATGATGAAAACAGATTTAACTAAAACGACAGTGCCCTCTTATTATTCGCCGGAGATGCTTGTCTGCAAGGATGCACCTGAGAACAGATTGAGCTGTTAGAGCAGCTTGTTTTCACAAACGATGCACACAGCAAAGACGAATCTTTATTCCCAACTGGTTCCGGCAACAATGGATGAATATGTTGATGCTTTTTCTAACGGAAAGCCGTACTCAAACAGATCCAATCATCGACAAGTTAATGGATATGGAGGACTCGAAGACTCGTAAAAGTTGGTCGAAATGCGGGGATAAAATCAAAGCGATATCTATTTTGCGGATATTTCTACTATGTTGCTGAGTTCGGATAGTGAAGGCAGTATTCCTTCATGGAGCTTACATGGAACATACAGTCACCCTATAGAAGAGATGCATATTCGAAGCCTATGGAATGAACTGACGGAAAAGAGACGTCATCAAAGTCATGGATGCTGACCATCGTCGAGCTGTGACTGCTCATCTTATCCTCAATGCTTATGAAAAACTTGACGGAGAACAGGAAAAATCGTGCCTTCAGCTGGTGAACAGACCTCACTGACGAGGACATGACTTGGTTGTCTTATGGAAGCGACAGTCACTTATATGAAGCTGAGGATATGCAGCTCTTAAGTTATTGACAAGAAATTACAGATGTAACAATACGACAAGCTGGAGCGTTGTCTTTTGAATCACATCAATATGGAAATCAATCCAATACTACTTCCACTTGTTGCCTGTGCGTACGTTGCGTTTTGGCTTTACAAGAACATGGATGTGCGGTTTGCAGAGAAGCTAACCTTTCAAATAAAATAGAACCTCAAGTTCATACATCGGCAGGAAGAAAATGAGCTGCGTAGGAGATCCCAGTCGCTGCACTAGCGTTTGGGATCCTTTGTAGTTTTGCAGCAGAATCATTAGCTCATTTCTCCACTATCCTGAGTTATCACTCTCTTGCCCTGAATTATATCAAGAATCAGTTACAAGAGGCCATAGACAGACCAATGGAGTCTAAAAGAGTTTGTTGTCCTGTTTACGGAAACGGGAGGAAAAACGGCAATAAAAAGCTCCCGTGCAGGGGCTGCCACTGATTTATTATTTACCAAAAGGCCCAAAGACTTTCCACCATGCCGCGCCAATTGTCAGGTAGATCAGCGTCGTAATGGTCGTCATGATGAAGCCGTTCTTCCACCATTCGCTTTGCGAGACATAGCCTCCGCCAAAGTAGATCGGGGCACAGCCGTTGCCGTAATGCGTGAGGAGATCGGCACATCGGCGAAGATGCCGAAGACGATGGCGACCAGGAGGGGAGGTGCACCGACGCGACACTGACGGCAATGAATGCCGCATAGAGGGCACTGATGCGTGCCGTGACACTGGCGAAGGCGTAGTGAATGTAGGTGTAGAAAGAGCAGGATGATGAGGCAGAAACGACCCAATCAAAACCGAGTGACGAAATCGCCGCGCCCGCACCGTTGGCGATCCACGTGATGATGCCCGATTTTGCAAGAGCCGAAGCGAGCGTCATCAAAGAGCCCATCCAGAACATTGCGTCCCATGCGCCCTTTTCCTGGATGACATCCTGCCAGTTGATGATGTCGAGCATCAGCATGAGGCAGACTGCGCCCATGGCAACGGGCGTCGCGTCGATGTGCGTGAGACCGGAGCTTGCCCAGAGTGCGAGAGAGACAACGAAGATGACAGAAAGCCCCTTTTCCGCAAGGCTCATCGGACCCATTTCGGTAAGCTCGCGCTGTGCCAGGCCCCTGGCGTCGGGAATATGCACGAGCTCAGGCGGCGAAAGCTTCATCATGACATAGGGAACGAGGAGGAGCGCGATGAGTCCCGGCACGATGGCGGCGCTCGCCCAACTCATCCATGTGACATGGACGCCCAGCGTCTTCTCGGCGAGCGCCACGCAGAGCGGGTTGCCCGCCATCGAGGTCACGAACATCGTCAGGTCACGGCGTCCGTGGTAGCCGACCTGCATGAGGTAGGTGCCGATGCGGCGTGCGCTCTCACCGGGTTTTGAGCCCAGTGCCTCCGCAAGGGAGCGCACGATTGGATAGAGGATTCCGCCGCCGCGCGCTGTGGCCGAGGGCGTCGCAGGCGAGATCACAAGCTCGCTCAGGGCAATGGCATAGCCGAGCGATAACGCACTTTTGCCGATCGCTTCGATGATGCGGAAAGCGATACGTTTGCCGAGGCCGCTCTTGATGAAACCGCGGGAATAGAGGAACGCGCAGACGATCAGCCAGATCGTGCTGTTGCTAGCCTGCCAAGGCATCGGACGTCTTCAGTAGTCCCTGCCCATGCGGAAAAGAAATCGCGATGAAGGCCACCGCGCCGATCGGCAGCGGATGCAGGATAAAGCCCAGCACTGTCGCGATAAAGACCGCGAGCAAATGCCGTGCGAGTACTGTGACTCCGTCAGGAACCGGCAGGAACCATAGGATGAGTCCGACGCCGATCGTGATGAGTGCATTCCTTCTCTTCGTGTTCATGTTTTCACCTCATCAAAAATATGAGTTCTTCGCCGCAGTCCCCTTTTGCTGAAAGCATTTCCTGCGACGCTCATGGAAGCGCGGACTTGCAGTGCATACGTCCGAGGCCAGCGGAGAGGGCAGTTCTGCGTCCTGAACGTTCGCTAAAAAAAGCAGCCTCTTTCTGTCAATGAGAGAAGAGACCGCAAAATATCCTTTGCCTTGCCGCGTGCAGCGTCACAGCGCATAAAATCGCCGCCGAAAGTCGACGCTGCAAAGATGCGGATCGATCCAGCGCAAGACATGCAGATCCCCTTCCCGTCGCTTCGCAGGTCAGACGGTGACCGTCAATCAGGCAGTTCTCCTGGCTCCAGTTCATCGCTCCTCTGCGCCTTCCCAAGTTTCCCCAGTGACATTTTTCTGCAGATTCGCTCACTGACACAGTGGCGGGACCGCGCCGGCTCTTCCGGCTTCTCATTGAGTCTTGCGACACCTGATTCATCCGTATGCTGTTTGTCGTGATGATGGCTTCCGTGTGGAAGAATATCACCGCTTCTACCTATTGTCAAGAGAGAGGTGGGAGGAGTCGAACCATCAGTTTGATATGCACGTGTTGATTGACATTTAGATGTTTGAATGCGCGATGTTTTATGGTAGAATAAATGTCGAATATACTGGTCTAGGCAAAGGTGCTTTTGCCGGAGTAATTCTGTATGTTCGACTTTTTATATGTCCCATTTCATTTATGATTAAACTGTGGAGCATACAGACGATCATCAATCTGGTTTTTCCTTGAAATCCTTGCGTAGGAGAGTGGACTCGGTGGGGAGGTACTGCTGCACTGTAGGAGGATACGAATGCAGCCAATCGTCGCTGAGGAAATTAAAGACTTGATACGAGCCTCGACCGACTGTGGGCACGACGCGATCTCGTCGTCGTTGCAGCAGGGGCTCTCATCTGTTTTCGCTCCATCTACCGGCGCGCACAGCAGATCGGGGCACTGAGCGGTTCCGCTATGCTGCCGTGCGGGCAGAGGATTGCGTGTTGGGAGTGGCAGAGGAAGCGATTCGGGATGCGGTGTCAGATGCCGCACTCCTTCCTGGCGCACGCGCGGTCGTGATCTATCTCTTGCCTCGACATCCTCACACGTCCGGATTTTTGCAGATATCGAGCGCACACTTTCTGCGGAGACGGGCTGCATCGTGCGATGTTTCTTCCGCGGGCCGCTGGCAAAGGCAGACGGCATCCGGCACGAGACTGTAGAGGAGCTTCTTGCCGTGCTGCCGCCAGAAGATAGCGTGATCACGGCACCAGCCCAGCTGCCACCGCCGATGAGTGATACGGCAGGCGTGTCGGATTTCCTGCAGGAAGAAGGCGCAGCACATGTCCTTGTCACGCCGTCGGGCTGTCGCAATGCACTCGTGCGCATGGATCTCATGTCGGAGCGCAGCGATATCTCATGCGCTCATCCCGAAACCAGAGGACTATATCTTCGGGATAGAGGAAACCGCCGCAGCAGAGACCGGAGCGCTTTGCAGCAACAGGTGCATACCGCACGGTACATCTCCTCAGCTCACCGGTGCCCGCGTTTATGGCGATGGAGACCACACCTGTTCTGCAGGCGGCGGAGGAGCATGGCTGCCACGCATGTGCATCACCAACGGACGGTTTTCATGATGCCGTGTACGGCACTGCAGAGGCGACACTTCGTCTTGTGCAGGAAGCGTCCAACGGATGGCTGGAGGAGGGGCGGACCGTCTTTATTCTCGGGTACAGCCCGCTGCTGTTTGGCGATATAGCTCAGCTCAAACTCCCTCGACTGCTTTTTCTGACCGCATGCGGCTGCAATGTGCGCATTGTAGGGCGCGATGCCCTGACCGAACGTCCTGCGCTTTGCTGGTTGGTATCTGCTGTCGGTGTGTCTGCAGCGGCATGGTTACAGAGAGAATACGGTGTGCCTGTTGTCCACAGCCTGCCGCTTGGGGATATAGGTTGGGCTGGATGGCGGGCTGAGATCACTGCGGCGCTTGATTTTGCCCCTAGAGGATGCCGGTGTGGGGCAGCCAGTGAAAGATGTACGTACGGATAAAGTTCTCATCATCACCGATCCGATTGCTGCCGCAGCTATTTCTGTCTGCTTCGTACATATGGGTTTTTCAATATCCACAGCGCAGCCTATGCGTGGGACGAGGAGACGGCGGCACTGTATCGACAGGCGGCTGAGACCGACGTGCTCGTCTTTCGTACGGCGGCAGACCCTGCAGTCCGCATGGGATGTGGCGGATGCTGTCGTTGCCGATCCTGCGCTGGTTCCTGCAATGGGGAGAAATACCTCGTTCCGCTGTCGGGTCTGCTCTCTGGCAGAGATGCCGCGGGAGAGGGAAGGGTGTACTGGGCGCGAACTTCACTTCGGCATTAGAGAGGTTTCTGAAACAATAATCATTAAAAAAATATTGAAGGATTATTTCCAGTCTATTCAATTGCATTCAATCAAAAAACTATGATAACCTTTCCGTCAATTGATTGATGTAGGTAGAAATAGGAGGACATGATGACACATCGTTTTCATTCGGTCTTCGTGGGACTGTTGCTCTTTGTGCTCTGTGTTCGCAGGATGCGGATCCCAGCAGACGTCCGTGCCCAAGGAGGAGCGGGTCGTGACGGATACGACCGGACGTGAGGTACATTTGCCGGGAGAGGTCAAGAGCATCGCTGTCGTGCCGATCCCTGTGGGCATCTGTTGCCTTTGCGGTGGACGGTTCGGCAGATCGCATCGCAGGCATGCATCCGCCGGCAAAGGCGTCGTAGGAGAAAATCCATGCTCAAGGTGCTTGCACCAGGGATGGCGAATGCCGCAACAGATTTTTGTCGGGACAGGATTTCGCTATCAACATGGAGGAACTTGGCAAAGCTGAACCCGAGTGCTATCATCGTCTGGAACTATCAGGAGGATGAGATCGCACAGCTCGAGAAACTAAAGATCCCCGCGATTGCACTGAAGTACGGCACATTGGAGGATGTCCAGCAGGGCATCCGCGTCATCGGGCAGGGTATTCGGCAAGGAGGAACGCGCCGAGGAGCTTGTGCAATTTCAGCAAAATATTATGGCGTATTTTGAGACGAAAAAGGCGGCACTCGAAGGCAAAAGCAAAGCCGAAGGTGCTTTCATCTGCGCGATCGCGACCTCAAGGTCGCGGGCGGGCGGAACCGTCAACACGATGATGATCGAGACAGCAGGCGGTGTGAACGTCGCAAAAGATGTGAAGGGGCAGTGGACGCCTGTCACGATGGAGCAGATTGCGGCATGGGATCCCGATGTCATTATCCTCAGTAATTTTGATTCGATTCAGCCAGTCGATTTATTCGAGGATAAACTTGAGGGGCAAAACTGGAAGAACATCAAGGCGGTGCGCGAAGGGCATGTTTACAAGGCCCGATTGGTCTATATCGTTGGGATGCCCCTTGCGTCGAGACGCCGTTGATGATCAAGTGGATCGCGCAGAAACTGCATCCGGATGTGTTTGATGATTACCGTCTGAGGGATGATCTGCGCGGCTTCTATGAAAAATTCTTCTCATACACGCTGACGGATGCCGATCTCAAGATGATTCTGCACGAGTGAATTCCCCTATGAAACAAAGGAATATGGTTCTCTGGACGATCATGGCGGTGCTTCTCATCGCTGTGTTCTTTCTTTCTCTTGCAGCGGGGCGCTTTTGCTATCGAACCGGAGCTGTCTCGTGACATTCTGATGCGTGCGGTTAGAGGTGATGCCGGGACAGACATGGCGTCGACCGTCGTTCTCGAGCTGCGTCTGCCGCGAACACTCGCTCATGCTCGTTGGCGCAGGGGCTATCACCTCTGGGGCAGTCTACCAGGGTATTTTCCGCAATCCGCTCGTCAGCCCCGATGTGCTTGGTGTTTCGAGCGGTGCTGGGTTCGGCGCCGTGCTTGGTATACTCCTCTGGGGGACAGGCACGGGAACATCGATCATGGCCTTCGTCTGCGGCATGGCGAGTGTCGGGCTTGCGTACTACTTTCTCGCGCAGCCGTGGCTCCGTCTCGATGATGTCGCTCGTGCTCGGGCATCATCATCTCGTCGATCTTCTCTGCATTCATCTCGCTCGTAAAATACACTGCCGACCCTATGACAAGCTGCCGGCCATTACATACTGGCTTATGGGCAGCCTTGGCAAGGCGGACTTTGATAAAATTCAGATCATTGGGCTGCCGATGATTGCCGCCGGAGCGCTCCTGATCGCAATCCGCTGGCGTATCAACATCCTTTCGCTCGGCGAGGAGGAGGCACGCAGTCTTGGTGTGAATCCTGTGCGCATCCGCAACATTTGCCATTGTCGCGGCAACGGTTCTCACTGCGCTCTCAGTGATGGCCTGCGGTATTGTCGGATGGGTCGGGCTCGTCATTCCACATATATGTCGTCGGGTGGTTGGCGTCGATCATGCGCGTCTTCTGCCTGCCACATGCTTCACGGGGGCAATCTTTCTCGCGCTCGTCGATATCTGTGCGCGTAGTCTCCTCGCGGCAGAGCTGCCCATCGGCATCCTCACCGCACTCCTCGGCGCGCCTTTTTTTGCCTTCCTGCTGAAGCATATACGGGAGAAACAGGGGGATTGGTCATGATTACGGTAAAACAGGCCGCCTTCTCCTACGACGGCAGAAACGAACTGTTCTCCGATCTATCCTTCTCTCTCGCAGCGGGTGAAATCCTTACCATTCTGGGGCGCAACGGAATCGGCAAGACGACGTTTCTGCGCTGCCTGCTCGGCATTCTGTCGTGGACGCACGGGGAGTGTCTGGTGGGCGGCAAACGCCCCGATCCTGCCGTCGTCAGTGATGTGATCGGCTATGTGCCCCAGGGCCATGCCCCCGCTTTCCCCTATACGGTCTTTGAGATGGTCATGATGGGGCGTGCGCGGCGCATTGGCCTATTTCGAACACCTGCGGCGAAAGACCGTGCACGTGTTGCTGAGCTGCTCGATATGGTCGGCATTCTGCCGCTTGCGGATCGTGCGGCGACCGCGCTCAGCGGCGGACAGCTGCAGATGGTCTACATCGCCCGTGCACTTGCTGTCGAGCCGAAGCTGATCATTCTCGATGAGCCGGAGGCACATCTGGACTTTCATAACCAGATGATTGTCCTGCGCCTGCTGAAGAAACTGTCAACCGAGCAGCACATGACCATTGTCATGAATACACACTCACCTGAGAATGCGCTCAAGATCTCTGACAAAAGCCTGCTCATGAGACGTGGGGAGCATCTCTTTGGACCGACAGAAAGCCTGCTTACTGAGGAGAATCTTCGTCGATTCTACGACATCGACTGTCGTATCACAGAAACGCGTATCGGGGATGTAGTAGCATAGGGGGCTTCTGACGTTGCTGTAAAAATCAAAATGAATGATTAGGAAAAAGGATTCCATTCGTCAACTCGACGTCTGGAATCTTTTTTGCAGCTTGAGTTTACAATCTAAGAACAGAGGAGCTGATAGAGGAGCGTGTAGGAATCGAGAACATCGGAAATATTTTTGAAAATCTCCAAAAGGTAAAAATTTTTTAACATCGAATATAGTATACTTTAATAAGCAAGAGAGGAAACGTGAGATACATACGAGGCAAAAATAACAGGAAATCGCTGCATTCCAGTCTAAAGGCACTACATTTTCAGGAGGTGAGCATAATATGTATCTTTCATGCGCTGCAGGACAAGAAGGTTCTAAATATGATGATTTTTGGAGGTCTTGGAGCAATATACGGACAGCGATCACCGCTTGACGCAACAGAAAATCGTGGAATTGTTGGAGAAAAACTATGGCGTTCCATGTACGCGGGCAGACGGTCAAGAATAATCTTATGCTCCTTAAGAATATGGGGTATGATATTTCCATGCGTAGCGGTATCTTCCTTAAATCGCGCCTATTTGACAATGCGGAACTGAGGATGCTGATCGACAGCGTCCTTTTTCACACTCTTTCCGGCGAAGAAGCTGAACGACTGATCAAGAAGCTGACAGGACTTGGCAACAAATACTTCCATGCCAAAGTGAAGCACGTCTGTCATCTGCCAAAACTCATACACTCGGACAACACGGATGTATGTAAAATTTGATGTGCTAAGCGATGCCATCGAACAGGGCAGGAAGGTTCGCTTCACTTATAACAGCTATGGCAAAGACTTCAAGTTGCATCCCCGACGGAAAGAACCGTACATTGTAAAACCCGTATCAGATGGTGGAAAATCAGGGGCAGATATTATTTGCTCTGTAATCATGATAAATACAATGATATTTCGCATTATCGCTTGGATTACATGACGAATGTGCAGATGCTTGATGACAATGTCAAGCCGAAAGATCAAGTGGCAGACTTTGCCCAAGGCTACAGTCTGCCAAAGCACATGGAAGAACACATCTATATGTTCAGTGGTCCGAGCGTACAAGTGAAGATGCGCGTCCGAGAGAACATGATGGGAGCATTGATCGACTGGTTCGGTAAGAAATTTCGCATCGTGCAGGAGACTGAAGACGACTCATTATTTCCGTTGCTTGCAATAAATTGGCGATGAGATACTGCGCTGCAGTACGGGGAATATGTAGAGGTTTTAGAGCCAGAAAATCTGCGGGATGAAATTCGTGAGGTTGTTGATTGTATGGCAAGTTTTTATCGGTAAGTTGCATACACAAATATTCACTTTGTGGACATAGTATGCTCTCAGGAAACTCAGCCAATCGGTCTGCATATACAGTTTGACCTATAGATTTTTCATGCTCATTTAGAAAGGATTTGATTGAGATGCTATACCGTTATAGCAAAGAGCCGCAGACGGATGGGACGAAGAAAAATGTTCTGCATCCATAGAAACTGTCATTGTGGGGAGTACCTCTGATGATATGATGATTGAGCCGTCAATTATTGGCGGGCAGCCGAGTTGATATCGACTTTTTGCCCTATCGTATCTACAAGATCGGCGAGGAACAGTATTTCGAGTTTTGCAAAAGCCTTATGATGTTCATGTCAATCCAAAAGGATAGGAAAAGGCATTCTGTTTGATACCAATAAATCGACGACGAAGCTGCTGTCTGGGATATGTTTGACAAGTCCAAGGTCAGTGCTCTGGAGGAAGCAGTTGATGAAGTGCGGCGCTTTCAGCAGAGGGACTATGTCTTTTACCATCATAAAGGCATCGGGGTCATCGGTGCGGGTATCATTGATTCCCCGAGTGTTCGAGGATCCGACGAAGGAAGAACGTTATCGGTCGGTCAAACTGTTGACACCGAAGTTGCAGCAGGATAGTAAAATCAAGTCACTTTTCAGCGAGTGACCTGAGAAAAATTCTGAATGACCGAGGTTTTTATTACGCGGCTACAGTAAAGTTCCCTACTTGTCTGCCGATGATTCCCCGTTGCTTGTGAATGTGCTATGGAAACGTTACGGTATGAATCCGATCTGAGGAGCTTGCAGGATATTGGCAGACGCCCGTACAGTAAGAAGTGATGCCATAATTTGATCGAGAATGACTGCTTCGCCTAAAAGTTTACACGGATCGGAGTTGAAGCAATACGAGCAAGTTTGACAGAGAGTTAGCGAGAGCTCTTACGAAGCGATTGCCAACAGCCTCGATTATGTCGTGTCATATAGAATTGAAGGTGCGTGGAACTGCGCGAGATAACGACAGGGGCATGATCGCGTGGTCATTATCATTGACTGCGAAACAGATGAAAAAGACGATAGTACCGATTCTGGATGCGCTCGTTCAATTCATAAAAGGGACAATTACTTTTTGGCTGTCGTAACACAGCGTATTTTTTATGGCGGGATGAGACATTTTCGCCGCTGTCACCTTTGCGTGTGCGGCATCGAGACTCAGGCGGCACTTTGAAAAATCGATGCATATGGAAACGCGAGCGGAAGCTGGGAAAACTTTTAAGGAGATATATGGGCCCCACAAAAATGTAGGGCAGGCATCTCATCACGACAGCAAGGAAGGTTGTTCAGTTGAGAGAAATGCACGATTGGAGCAAATAATCTACTCCTTTTATATCCGAGAGATGATAAATCAGAAAACAAGGGACAATTGCAGGTGTTCCTTTGCATTGCATATTGAAGATGGTTTTAGGTGAGAAAGGAGATATGACAAACTCAAAACTTTGCATATCGGAAACATGTGTCAATGATTGGTCCCTCGGTTCTTTCGGTGAACGGATAGTTCTCCTAGGTTCATTTTCGCAGGTTTGTGACATCAGCATCTTGAGTAGGTGAAATGGAGGCAATCATGGTCGAAGAATTTTATGGAAAAATCAGTAGATCAGGTTCGAACTTATCTGACAACTTGGAGGATAAGCTGACCGGAGATTTTTCGGTACATTAAGGTACATGGATTTTTATGACGGACTGCAACCAATCCTATGCGGGGCGTTACGCATATCGGAGGAGCAGCAAGAAGAATCACAGACTGCGATTCAGTTCATAGAAAACGTGAATTGCACCTAATATAAGAGATGAGAGTATATCAAATTTTGGCCGAAACACGATCTTGGAGAGTGGATGTTTTATTGGACTTTGACAATTGCTGTGTTGGCATTGAGGTAAAGCTCAACAGCGGACTGTCCTCAGACGACCAGCTTTATTCGTGAAGCAGAAATTTTATGCGATTTAGCCAAAGACAAAGCGAAAAATCCTGCTGTTTATTGCGGGGCACGAATCATGCGTATCGGTCTATCGTGCATATAAGGCTGTTATAAGAAAGCAAGGTGTCTGTTTCGTTTTTGCAAGTTGGGAAGACATACTGCAATCAATGAAGGATCTTTTGAATGGAGGCGATGGAAGCAAATATACATTTAGGGCGAGACTGATGATACGTGATTTGGTAAGATTATTGACAAGAAAGGGCTTCGATACCTTTTTGTCTATGACAAACGGCATTTCAGATAAATCAGGCACATTAATAGAGGACGGATACTGTGATGATGGATAATAATAAAAGATTAGCATGACGAACTATAGGAATGCTGCGTATGTGGTCTTTATGACGTACAAAAATGTAGAGAAACTGCTCGAAGCTATAAAGTCTAAATCCCAGGAATGCGGCGTATACGTTTATAAAACGAGGTATGAGGAGACGTGACGCCGGTAGTGGCAGATGATCTTTGGCTGACGTTTAGCAAAGAAGCAAATTCCAGGCAACGGGTGACACTTCGTTGTATGCTGTTAATGTCTTTTTGACGAATACAAATGAAGAACGATCCGTCGGATCCGACTTTCAGCATTTTGAGATACGTTCTCCAACCACCGTTGCAAGAAATCTCACCCGGGAAAGAATTAGTAGATGCGCTAGATGAAAACGGCGATATGAAACAAATGTTCGTAATATCGTTATGAATGGAATTCCTGTGAAGTTACATCGGAGAGATATAAAAGAAATCCGGAAGACCATGCTGGCTTGCAAGCTGTTATTATGTAGATTTACCATTGATGCGCATTTCAAAGGAGGACATAAAATGGGTTTTCTATATCTTTGATGAACTGTCGGAGCAGCCTGATATAGCGTGTTCACAGTAAGAAAACGAATTAAGGAAAATCTGATATTGACTGAAATAGATGAAAAGAGGGAGAACAATGTTTGAGGAAATGTTCAAAGATGAAGAGAGTGCCTCGACGGATCATGGGGTAAGACTTGCCTGTGCAGATGATGAGCGTGTTTTCTGCCCTCGCTCGCTATTACTCTCATGTCGAGGAGTACGAATCTCTATGCGGGATGCCCGTGCGTCTGTTTTATCCGGAAGTGGAACAGGAACAGTCGATTTCTTTGGATGTAGTATCTTGGCGGAATACCATGCTGATTCCGGATGTCAGGTAAAAAGCATACCCACCTGAGGTGTTAAAAGAGCAGGATGTCATTTGTGTCTACCGTACGGACTCTGAGGAAAAACTTTATCGCTTCTTCAGAGCGGTTGACAGCGCTGCAGGAGGATGGCAGCGACCAATGTGCAAGACCTGCTGTCCTTTGCTTTGCAGATGTCGATTCTGCGAAGGCTTATGTTTGTGGGTCAGGCTTATGGGCTCCGCGTCAATCTCAGGTGGTTGGTGCGACATGGGATGATGTTTTACCGCTTCTGTATCGACAAAAGGGAATCTGCGATGGCTCTCGGGAGAAATTCTCCGTGGAGGAGATGCCTATGCGGGAACAGCGCAGCGAGGGGTGTACAGCTGATTTTCAGAGGTTCAAAAGAACTTTTCCATGTTTGATGTGATGGAAAAAGCGGAAGCCATTGCCGGTCGTTTTGCGGATGGGGGTCAATGTTCTATGGCAGATTGAGGGTACATGATAAGAACGAAATTTTGTTTTTGTCGCACAGACCCATGTCCTAAAAAACATAGCGCCCGAAGAACAGTGAATTGCGCCCTATTTGTATGCGGGGAATCAACTTGGTGAGGAGAGAGCGAAAATGCGAGTGTACGAGGGCGCACGTGAACTTAGAATTGCGTGCAAGCATGATGATTTGCTGCCGTCATTGCGGGAATACGATCCGCATCAGGAGACCTGCGAGATCGAATGCGGTATTTCGTAAAAGCGGTTCTGTCGAAGGACAGAAAAAATACGAAGAGGGGGATTTTCGGCTCATACCGAAGATGATGTTCGGGTCTGGCGAATCTCTTAACGGCGGATGTATCCGTGGCAGAGTCCCCTGTCGAAAATGCTCAAGAAACAGGATATGGTGCTTGTCTATCGGACAAACAGCGAGGAGCAGCTGACCGAATGCGTGCGACCGCTCTTTTCTCTGCAAAAGAGGGAGCCGGATGTGGGCGTAGTCATCCTGCAGTCTTTTGTTTTGCCAATGTGGATGCAGCAAAAGAGTTTATTTACTTCATTGGATGGCAGATGCTCGCTGATGTTCAAGTGATTGATATTGACTTCGATGATGTGATCAAGGCATTTGCATCACAGCAAGGGCATATTCTCTGCATATCCAAGAAAAATGCTCATTCCGCAGGAAGAACTATCCGCACAAGATGCAGAAGTACAGGGCGCTTGCTTATCTTTCGAGGGGATGAGCAGCTTTCAATATATGAAGTATGTGGACAAGCGGAGGAACTCAGTCGTTCTTTTCACGAAAGCACAAACATTATATGGACAATCGAAATGTGTCACGAGCGGAGTGTGACCGCACTTCTTGCAAAGAGGCTGAGCGATTAAGGTTTTTTTGTCCATGTTATGACTTATGATAAAACAGTCATATACAGGTGCAGAATTCAAAGACTTGTGCGGAAAAGCACGCGAAATCGATGGGGGAAGAAATGTCATCCTACAAGGAAATTTTGGGATCTGCGAATTACCTGTGCCGATGAGGATTTGTTTCTCCTTTGAGCGTAATTATTCCTGCGCTACGGAGTGCGCCCGCTTCTATGGTATGCCTGTGCGGCGATTTTATAAAGATCGCGAGAGATATGAAGGAGATGATGAGCCGTATGTGATATGGAACGGGTCTTTAGATAGAAAAGCTCTGAGGACGATGAGCTGTACGACATGGAAGAGGATGAAGTATGGCTATGGCGCGTCTTGCTGGTTTCGGACACCCGCATCGCAGCGATGCCGCCGGAGATATTTGAACAACAGGGATATGCTCTCATATACCGTACAGCTTCCGTGGGGAATTTATTGAATCCGTGCAGCCCTTTATTGGCGCGGCAAACAGATGAGTTCTATCGACATTTGAATAATCCAGATGTTTTTTGCTTCGCAGATGCGGATTGTGCAAAGGACTTTATGCACTGGTTTGGACTGTGGTGGGGCAAAAGCTGTTATGAGGATATGGGGGACTTGGACTATTCGCATGTCAGTAAAACGCTGGCATCGCGTGATGGGAAAGATTCAATGTATCTCGAGGCAGGAGAATTGCCTGTCGCTGATGAGACAGTAGAGGGCGTGCTGATCTCTTTTAGTGTGGACGAAGAACGTTCTCTCATCCCAGATGAAATGCTGGAATGGTGGGATGTGTCAGAGCAGGAGGATGAGCTTTTTCGATTATATTAGCGAAAAAGTGCAGGAGATTATCCCTTTGCTTCCCGGCAGCACGATTGATATGGACGGTGAGAGCGGGTAAGTGTGAGGAGGTTGTATTTATTGCAAGAGAGATTGTACAAGGTCTGAAAAATCATGCCTCATATCGCGCTGCAGGTTGCCAGTATCGACGAGAGTTTGTTTCCGTGCTGGAGGACTTCATTCCAGCATGAAGGTATGTGATGCAGTATGTGGCATACCCGTGCGGAACTTTTACAAAGATGTGGATCTCAAGCACTTCCTATCTATGGAGGATGATGGATGGTATCCGATTATGATTCTGTTGGTTTCGTACGAGCATGCAGTGAATCTCCCAGCCGACATATTATGGAAGAAAGATATGATCTGCATATATCGAACATCGTCTGAGAAAAATACTCCTTGATTCCATGGAAACCATGCTTGCGCGGCGAAAGAATGAGTGTGATGGGCATGTGGACGGTACGGGAATCTTCTGCTTTGCGGATGTGGCTTGTGCGAAAGATTTTATCCGCTGGGTTTCCATATGGAATATACAAGAGGATTATGTCAGATTAGACTATATGGATTTTTCTAATAGTTTAGGATCGCAGAAAGGAAATATTCGATGCATCTCCGAAGCCTTCCTGCTTCGACAAGAAAAAATGCCAGAAGAAGATATAACCGTCCAGGGCGTATATGTTGGTTTTGGCATAACAAAACAAGATGACATGATTGATGTATTAGAATGGGCAGAGTTAATCAATAAGTCCTTTCCAATGGCTTATATAGTTTCGACGGAGACTTTTAGCGAAAAGAAGGAGGAGGTCATATTCATTGTTAGGCAGCTGATTTCTACATCAGATACGGAAGCTCAGGTACTGAGGTAAATAAGGCGAGGGTCGTGTGACACTTCCTGATTTATATGCTATAATGAGAGCGTTATGATTGATAAATTTTACGTCAAAGATGGAGGAATATTTCTATATTAAACCTCGAATTAATCAATGATATTGTTTATCCGTTTTGATGAGTAAAGGAGCATGAACTATTATGACAAATTATTTCTGTTTTTCGTGTAGACTATGGCGAGTGCTTTCCTTCATCTACGAAGAGCTGAAACATGGGGCGACTGCGACAGGGCTGGGGTGGTCCCAATATGGATGTCGGAATCTGTTTGACGAGTTTACAGCAGCATGGGAGAAATGGTCTCCATGTAGTGAAAAACGTGAAACGTCGCTATAATATGCTGCGTGTAATGCTTTGAAAATCAAAGAAGGCGATCTAATTGTCATTCCGAAGGTCAGTATGGAGTATAATGTACCAGGGCGCTATTTCATAATTGTAAAATGTAGAAAGTCGTATGAGTTTACCCTACCAGATGGGAAGAATGATTTCGGGCACTATATCGAGGTGGATCCTGTTGTCAGCTGCAGCTACGATTCGAGTGGAGCTGCACAGGTGCTAAGCAGCTCTTTCGGTAAATATCGACGTGCTGTGAAATCGTATTCTAGATGAAGGTGTTATGGATGCGATTGATGTATTGACAATGATGAGAAGCTCCGCAACACAGTCATCTCCCACACGCCTTGGGTTCCTGGCGGCGGAAACTTGTCAGGGCTCGTGATCTCTATCTTAAAGAGCTGGTCGAAAAGATGCAGTCGTGGCAAAATGCTATGTTTGAGAAGGTGATCGAAAGCTTGTTTGTGCAAAAGCGGTTACATTAAGGTTGGCAACAACTGCTATGACGGTGAGGGAGGTGATGTCGATCTTGTATTTAAGGCATTTAGCAAACAGACGCTAATGTATGATATTTATGCAAAATATGATGATGAGATCATGCCTGAGCTCTACATACAGGCAAAAGAAAAAGCGCGGGCATGACAGCAATGATGTTGCGGGGGTTAGCAGCTCGTTCAGATGGCAAAGAAGGACGGAAAAAACGAAAAGTGTTAATCCTTATCAATCTTACGGATAAGTTCAGCGTAGAGGCACAGGAGCTTGCAGATCGAGAGCATGTCGTTCTGTTGAATGGGAAGGATTTTGCATCTATGCTCGTTCGTCATGGACTGGAGAATGGTGTGGGAATCTCAAATAATGGCGATGAGGTGTGAGGAATCGTTCGAGAGGAGAATTTATATGTCGATTGCATTGTCTGGCTGTGTGATTATTGAGAGAAGAACAACAATATCCGCTATCGCAGAAAGTGCGAGAAATGCGGAGATACATCAGTTCCATATACCACCACATCAGCAAAGGGTAAAGACAAAGAGAAAAATGCCATTTCGATGTAGCAAGTGTGGAAGTATGCAGGAAGCAGTCATTCAAGGGGCGTGATATGGCGTAACGAAGAGGACTCCTAAACTTAACATACCAGAGATTTCATCCACCCTTACTAGCGTTTGGAATCTCTTTTGCAAAGAGCATAGACTATCTTCCACTATCCTGTGTTATGACTTCTTATATTTGAAAACGTAGGAGGGAAGGCCGTTGTTTGCAAAAGACTTATGGTGCGTGCCCCTCGGGATTGACGGACGGATTATCGACGTGGAGGTGGATGTCGCCGGGGCGGCCGGGGTTTTTGAACTGGTCGGGGCTTCCCTGATACGTCGGTGAAAGGAGTCGAAGGAGCGGGTACGGACTGCGATTCGGAACTCCGGCATTCAGCTGCGGCAGGAGCGTGTGACGGTGAATCTGACGCCCGTCGATGTGCGAAAGGACAGTCGGGGCTCGATCTTCCGATTGCCGTCGGTCTCCTTGCATCCTACGGTCATGGTTCCCGGAGGCGGCAGTGTAGCAGGCACTTTTCTCAGCGGAACTTTCTCTCGATGGGAACTGCCGTCCGATCAGCGGCATTCTCCCGATGGCGATTACGGCGCGGGAACACGGGTTTGACGGAGTTCTACGTTGCTCCTCCAATGCAGACGAGGCACTTCTGATTGACGGGACTGAAGGTCTATGCGGTCGAGAATCTGGCGCAGCTGGTACGCCATCTGACAGGGCACGGAAACGCTGACCCCGCCGCGCCAAAACAAATCAAAGACACAAAAGACAACGCCTTTCACCGATGACTTTGCGGACGTGCAGGGCAGTATCAGGCGAAGCGTGCGCTTGAGATTGCAGCGGCGGGGAGGACATAATGTCCTGATGGTCGGTGTGCCCTGGCTCTGGGCAAGACAATGCTGGCACGTCGGATGCCTTCGATTTCCGCCGGAGCTGACGAAGGAAGAAGCCATCGAGATCACGAAGATTTACAGTATCTCAGGACTGCTCGGCAAAGGATACGGGGCTTGTGACCACGCGTCCTTCCGCAGTCCGCACCACACCTCCTCGACGGTGGCGATGATCGGCGGCGGGAGCATCCCGCGTCCGGGGAGGTGACGCTTGCCCATCACGGCGTGCTATTTCTCGATGAGCTGCCGGAGTTCAGCAAGAAGACACTTGAGGTGCTGCGTGAGCCGATTGAGGATCGCCAGATTACGGTGTCGCGTGCCAACGCAACACTGACGTTTCCCTCTAGTATCATTTCTGATAGCTGCGATGAACGAAGTAACGTCGATAACGATACAATGTAATGATGAACGAGAGGCGGCTTGAATTTTCAGCCTTGACAATGTTTGCTGCAGTGCATACTATGATAGTAGAACAAGATGAGGAGGATAGCGAGGCAGTGAGAATTATCAAGAAGGACATTCCTGCGGAATATGGCGTACTGATTCAGAAATTCCGTCTGATCGACGATACGTTTTTCAACGTATGCTTTGACAACTATATCGAAGGAATGCAGCTCCTACTGCGTATCTTCTTCGATCGGGATGATCTCGTTGTCAAGCATGTCGTCACGCAGCAGAGCGCGGACAATCTCTATGGTCGCGGTGTGCGCTTTCGACGTGTTGGCAGAAGACAGTGAGGGAAAAGCTCTACGACTGCGAAGTTCAGCGGGCGAATGAGGGAGCAACTCCACGTCGGGCACGCTACAACAGCAGCATGATGGATTCACGGAACTGGCAAAAGGGGCAGAGTTCTCCGAACTTCCGGAGACATGGGTCATCTTCATCACGGAAAAACGACATCTATGGAGCAGGGCTGTCCGCTTTTATCATGTGGAGCGGATCGTAGAGGAACTTCAGCGACCATTTGATGATGGAGCGCATATCCTTTACGTCAACGGGATCGAACTGTGAAGACACGCTGCTGGGACGGCTGATGCAGGATTTTTCAGTGAGCGTCCGGAGCAGATGAATTATAAGGAGCTCGCTCAGAGAGTAGATTACTAAAGGCAGAAAGCAGAGGGGGTAAATGCCATGTGTGAACTGATGGAAAAAATTTGGAGAGAAGAAAGATGGAAGAGGGGCGTATGGAGGGACTCCTTGAAGGAAAAGCGTAGGATGCTTGATATGGCGCGTTCTTTGATCTCCTGAACGTACCTTTCGAGGTGATTGAGAAGTCGAGCGGCTTGAGCGTGCAGAAATTCTTGCGTTGCAAGATGCGTCTGCTAGAGTAGCGTTGATGCAGGAAAGAAATATCTCACAGAACCATTACAAACACAATATTATATTATAGCAACAGCCCAGCCGTGAACGTCCGGCTGGGCTGTATATCGTTTGGGTGAGAAACGGCATCACATACGCTTTCTAAAGTCCCTCCAACACAGCTGCATACGCTTTTAGTCTCTCGATGCTGCGCTCCTTGTCGGCACAGCTCTCTTGCAGTTTTTCATACTCCGTGTTCATATTGCGGAGAAGGTCACTGCCGAAGTCATCTCGGATGGTGTCAAGGTGCGATTTGAGACGCGGCACTTCTTCGGTGAAGCATGCGCTGATGGTGTCGAACAGCTGGCTGATGGCGTGTGCCAGAGCGGCTTGCAGGGCATTGCGGTCGGAGGCATCGCGCACCTCGCCCGACCACTTGCCCGCGAGATTGTTCAGATAGCTGTCCACATTGATGTGAATGACGGGCAGCCTGATGTTGTTCAGAGAGCGTTCTGCAAGCAGACGGAAAATAGGTAGGGTCATAGTCCTCTGCACTTGCATCGAAATTGTCCACCACGACCCGCAGAAGCTGTTGTTTCAACGATTTTAGCTCAATGCCGTCCGCAAATGCGCGTTCAATGGAGGAGCTGGCCTCAAGTCCCGAAGTGACGGATGTTTTCAAGCGCATCGTTGACATCCAAATACGAGTAGAGCGTGTATAGGAGGCATCAACCTCCTTGTAGGTTCCCCAGCTGAATGGATTGTACCAGCGGAAAGTACTTCCTTCTTGTACGCTTTACAGATTCTGTTCCTGTTCTTGCGTAATCGAATCGTACTCCCGACTGTCCTCCCACAGACATGCAGGAGATCGATTTTTGCACGCTCCATCTTCGTTGTAATCCGTCTGAATACCCGCCAGGTGCGCTTCAATCTCGTGAATCTGCTGCTCTTTCTTGCGGCGTTGTTGCTCAGAGAGTTTTTATCCCCTGTGGTGAGAAGTCCGATGCGGAGACTCGTTTGTGTCTGCTCTTTTGATAAAATTATGCAGGGCATCCTTTGAGCGTGGGACGAAGCCCGCGATCACGCAGGGTCGCGTCCTTCTCCGCAATGCACGATGTTAACTCGTTCTCAATCGGGCTCAGATCCCTGCTTCGTATCGCATACCACCTCGGCAAGACTGTCGGCATCATAGATCGCATCCACAGAACGTCATCGAAACGGCTGACAATCAGACGGAGGCGCACCACGCCTTTTGATGGTAACTGATTCTGAAGCAGGTCAGACATCGCCCGCATCGAGGAAACTGAGAGGCGGGACTGAGGAAGACACCACGTCGCAGCTTGCGAGGAAGTCACGCGTCCGCTGTGTGCGTGAGCGGACGGAATCGTTCAGCCCGGGGTATCGACGATGGAGATGCCCTCAAGATCGGGATTGTTCTGATAGAGGGTCACGCATTTGACGAGGGGCGTATGTCCCGTCTGCGCCCGCATACCGATCGAGCGCATCGGCAAGCTCCTCCTCGGAGGAAAACATGCTGTGATTGTCCCTCGGCGAGAATAGAGGAGACAGTGAAGGCGGCATCAAATCCCCGTCGGGAAAGGATAAGCGGTGTATTTCAACAGTGCGTTCCATTCTCACAAACGAGAAGTACCGTGGCGATGCGCTGATCCAGAAAGAGTATACGGCAGACTCTTGGATAAGACACGCCGTAAGAACACGGGGAGATTCCTCAGTACTATGTGGAGGAACACCACGAGGCGATCATCTCGCCAGACTTGTTCGACTTTGTGCAAGCGGAGATAAAACGCAGAGAGCAGAACGGGCAAGCTACAGCGGTGAGTATCTTTCGCGAACAAAAATCAAATGCGGATGCTGTGGTGGTTGGTACGAGCGAAGGTATGGCGCTCCCACGGATAAGTACCGCAGAGTTATCTACCGTTGCAACAAGAAATATGCCCACAAGGGCAAGCCATGTAGCACAAGGCATCTGACAGAGGAGGAAATCAAACAGATTTTCGTCAAGGCTCTGAACTCCTTGGTGGAAGTCAAAGAGAAGGTGATTGTGAACTCAATCCTCTGATTGACGGCGTTTGCCGGACGAGGAGCTGACGGAGGAACGGGATAAAGTAGAGCAGGAGCTTGTTGTTTTGGCAGAACGCCTCGAATTGCTGATTCGCGAGAATGCACGGGTGGCACAGGATCAGACGGCGTATCTGAGAAATGAGATTCGCGCACGCTATCTGGAAAAGCAGGGGCATCTGGAGACGTTGGATGGGCAAATCGCCGAGAGGGAGAGCAAGAGAAACTCCTTGGAGACCATGATTCAAGCGGTATGTGGTATCAACGAGGAGCAGGTTGCGTTTGACGAGGAATTATGGGGCGGACTGCTTGAGCATATCTGTGTAAAGGAGGACGGGCAGATAGTTGTAGTTTTCAAGGGCGAGATTGAGACTGGTGTTGGGGGATGAAACGCTAGAACTTCATCCCGAGGGAGAATCCATACGTCACATCCGGTGTACGGAATCCCTCGGGTTTTTGTATTGGCTTGGCGGCGAATATGTCATAGGAGATCATATCCATCGCGCCGCGCAGCCCGAGCACGGTGCCCTGCAATTACGCGACCGTTATGAGACCTCCGTGCCGTATCCGTAAACTGCACCGACATCAAGCCCAAGATAGAGTTCTGCCTTTTGTTTCGGGAAAACGTGTCGCAAAACTCATTCCGCAGATACCAGCCGTTTGTTCCCATCAGCGTGACTTCGCCGTCAAATCCGCGCACCGTATAGCGATTGCCCATGCTGATCATATCTACAGCATAGAGCCGCATCCCATCCATCGTATACCGTCCGTGAAAGGATGTTGTAAATGTTGCGGGGCGATGACTGAACTCGAACGGATGCACAAAATCTATATCGAGCAGCCACATTCGATAGAGTGTCTTTGGAGCGTCATCATAGGGGCTTCCTTCTGTGCGCCAAGCCATCCGAGACCGAAAACGGTGCGCCAGACGGAAATAGAGCGTATTGCGCTGTAGATAGAGTCGCTCCGCATAGCCGACCTCCATCGACGTTTGGTGCATCGCCTGAATGGGCAGCTCGACATCGTTGAGGAAGCTGTGTCATTCCGTTTTGCAAACGAATATCCATGCTTTGTCTTCATCGCAGCCGAGCGATGAAGCACATAGTCCCATGACAGTGTAGAAACATTGAATCTCCTGCACTGATAAAGTTATAGGAATACTCTACCGTCTGATGGTATTTTGAGCGTTGATAGGAAAAACGAGAACGTATGCCGTCCGTATGGGATAGGTATAGCTGATATTATGCCCGCGCGTTCCCTTCTCGTATCCGTCGCGAGCACCATCGAGATTCATCCCGATGCGGAGCATATCATTCTTGTGAAAGGGCTGATCGATACCGAGGGAGGTATACCATTGGAGCTTTCCCGTATCCTCGAGACCAGAGTCGTCAAACGAGATCGTACCGTAGAAATCTTTCCCGCGTTTTACCGTGAGAACCACATCCGTCCTCTGCGGCTGATCCGAGGGGAGGAGCTGGACGGAGATATCCTGTGAGGGGAGACGCTTCGCCTGTTCGATGCCCTGCTCGATGTCGCGTACATTCAGAATATCTCCCTCGTGGAAGGGAAAGAGATTCTTCCAGTAGAGCGTATCGCTGTCCTCTGCGAAACGAACAGTGTTGATATAGCCGACGAGGAGGACGAGGCGGAGTTCTCCGGAGGAGAGATTTTTGTTCCGGGATAGAATACGGGCTCGTGGAGAACCCACGAGCCATGATGGACTGATTCATCGCATGGATGAGTTTGTTGATGTCGCTGAGAGACAGCTCCTTATTCTTATAGGGACGAGCTGATACGTTCGAGGAAGCGGAACCGCTCCACTTGGTTCTCAATCCTGATCTGAGAGATGTGGAATCGAACGCTCTCATCTGCGGGAAGATCAGAGGAGGGAGGGGGCGGCATAACGACCTCCGCACGCTCCTCACCGAGACGCTCCTGCCGTGCCTCCTCCTGCGCCCGTGACTGATCGAGCTGTTCCTGCTGTGCAGGGGCAGCGATAGCAGGAGGAGCAGAGAGGAGAGGAGGGGATGAGGAGGAAGGTTGAGGGGCGGTTGAGTTGCATCAAGTAGAATCACCGTATACTTTCAAAGAAGGCGTTGACACATATTTTCTCTAATAGAGAGACTCCTGTTTTTAGACTTTCTTCTATTGAGTCTGATATTTTATCTAGGGCTTTAATGATCTCTTTTCCCTGGTCATTTTTGCTCTTTCGAGGCTTCTATTTTTCTGCCTTCTCCTCGTTGTTTTAGCTCTAAAAAGATTTTTATCTTCTATGGAAATATCATCCAAATCTTCTATCAAAATCAAGCTCGATCCATATGCCTCCTGTAAATCCTTTTAAATTACTTACCAAATTGCTAGGCCCATCCCATGACATACGAGCATCGCTCGCATAGTTTTCGATTTTTATGATCTTTTGTAAAGAGTGGGATGACATATATTTTTGTATACCCTGATTCTCCATACGAATATAAATATGGGAATTTATACTCGTATGCGTAGCAATTCATCTCCAGCGCAAGTTGTTTATGAGTATCAGATAACACTTGATCATGGAAATACATTTGGTAGCGGAATCCGGCTATATTTGTTGCTTCCATTAAATAGACAGGAGTAATATATGAATAAGCAAGCAGCGATATGTAAAGAACTAAGACAGTAGCAACAAATATTTTTACGATAGAGAACGCTTTCATCGGTATAATCCCCCCTTATTCATGAAAGAGTTCTGTTATATCGTAATCAATATCATATGTTGTTTTGTAAGCAAATGTAGACCGAACTCCAGATTGCTGGACAATATAGGCATCTTTGAGGAAAGATCCCATAGTTGGCTCTCAAAACTTGCTGTGGATCCCAATTATCGACAATCGTTATTTTTGCTTCAACAACATTATGATTGAATTTAAAACGACAATGGCAGAGGCACGCCCTAGTCCAAGAGCATTGTCTGGTCCATTTGCATAGAAGCTATAACTATCTACATCTGTAGGAATCACTACATTTTTACCTAATTGGTTTTTTATAGCATTTGTAACCAATCTCTTGTTGAATGCTGCATTTCTCAATTTTTCATTCACCAAAGAATTAGACCTGAATTCTATAAAAGGAAGTCCGTGTTCCGTATAATCGACATTGGTGATACCATGTCCTGAGAAATTCTGATCTAAGAAAAACATCTAATAATTCTTTTGCGAGCGGCGTCATACTAATTGTGCCAGAGAGTTTTTGATAATCATATAAAATTATTGAGTGCCTCTAGCACCTCACCTTCAGAATATGGATTTCCTTCACTCATTTGTTGAGTATATTCTTCATCAAACTTTTTCAAAAAGCTTCATATTCTTTTGTCTTACTTCACGAGCATGATCGTCGAGCAGAAGATTCCACTGTCCCATATGACGCCGCAGACGCTCCAGCTTGGGCATTGCTCCAATTGCCTTCGCCGCAGTTGCTGCCGATGATGCCGCTGACGATCTGTGCCGTGCCGGGATCTAGACCCTTTAGATTGTTAATGAGTGCTTCGTTGAGTCCTGCACCGATGGCACCCGAAGCGAAGCCGGCGCCTGTGATCGCACTCGCGATGCCCCCAATAGCGAAATGAATGGCGATCTTACGTCCGTTGCCATCGTCCTTCGTTGTGGGCGAGACGGAATGCCTCCCTCCGAAATACGGCGGCAAGTTCCTGCTGTTCCTCGATTTTCGCCTTGTCGAAGATTTTACCGAGTTCGTTGAGTGAGTTTGCAGTGTCACGGCTAAGGGCAGAGATGTCCTGCGTCGGATTATCTCGGATATCGATTGTCCCTGCGGCAACAGCAGATTTTTAGTTGTACTGCTTGCATCTCCCTTTGACGGGCATGGAGATGTTCGGGGCAAGACCGATGGTGTTGTAGACTTTGTCCTGCTCATCCTTCGACATGTTGTCATAGTTGCCGTATTTGTGGTATGCGGCTCCGATGCTCTTTGCGATGTAATCCGCTTCATTATGGAGGTCGCTAAAGGAGAGTGTACCTGTGGAAAGATGGTTCTTGTCGGGAGTTGCGTTGCTCGCGATCACACCGCCCTTGAGGTCGGTATTCTTCTCGACGTAGATACCAAAGCCTTTGCTTCCTGCGAAGAATCCTGCCTGATCGCGTGCGCTGCAGGTAGTGGGAGTCGATATTTCTTTGTTCCAAGATCCGCTGAATGTGGGCTTGGAGAAGGAACGAAGCGTTTCTATCTTCGTATTCCCCTGTTGGCATCCGTCGTTTTTGTTTGGTTGACGTTCCACGAAACACCGAGCCGGTGGAGGGTTGTCTTCCTCGTAGGTTTCTTTCTCCTGCAAGGTCTCGATGTTCAGACTCCCACCGACCTTTGCCGTGATCTTCTCGCCCTGTGCCTTGCTCCCGACGATGTCCATATCCTTGCCGGAGGTGAGGCTGAGGGCGTTCGCAGCAGAAACGAGAGTAGGGGAGTAGGCAGTCGCGGATTCTGTACTGTTGCCATTGGCTTTGTTTGCATTGATGCTAATATTCGACAGTCCCGACGGGGTAAAGGATGCACCGATGCTTGCCGAGCTGAATTTGTTCTCGGTGGTGGTGATGCTTGTATTTTCCCCTGCCTCAAGGCGCACGTTTCCCTTTGCCGTAAGGGATACGTCATTTCCTATAACGGTCGAGCCTTTGACCGTAAGGTCACGTTCTCCTGCGGTGACGTTTGTACTTCCACCCGATGCGATGCGGCTTCCCGCATATTCGGTTGTTGTGTTCTCCATGCGGCTGTAGGATTTACTTGTCCCGAAGCTGATGTCAAGGGAGAAGGTCTTACCCGTGAGGGGATTCTTCTTGAATGCGTCGTGAATCATTCGCCCCGTCTGCCATGCGTAGGCCGCTTTGAGGCGGTCGTCCTGTACCTCACCCATGCGGCTGATCGGTGCATATAGCGACTGTCCGAGATCAAGGGAGTCCGTGACTCGAAGCTGACGGTAGCCCTGTCGTCTTGCTTTTCCTGTGTGATACTCCGCGGTAGATATTGCTCTGCCGTCGATGACGGTTTCTTTTGCTGAGATGTTTGCGTCTTTATCTGCAAGGATATTGCTCGATGAGATATGTGCGTTCTTCCGGCAGAGATGGAGACATTTCCACCAAGTGCCGCGATATTCGTCCCCTGTCGGGTGAGGCGTCACTGTCCTGTGTGGTCTTGGTCTGTTGCGCCGATGGTAAAGCCGAGACCGCCGCCCGCCGAGAAGATGCCGGACGTTTTGACCGATTTGAAATGCTCCGTATGGACATAGTTATCCGCTGAGGCGGCAGAGACATTCCGTCCCGCCGTGATCGTTACATCGTGATCCGCCGCGATATCTGACGCCGTAAAGGAGGCGTCACGTTTTGCCGCGATGCTGACGTTCTGCCCCGTGACCTTGCTTGTGATCGCAGTATCAGATTCCGTATCCGTACGGATGGTTGTGGTCTTGGTGGAGAGAAGTCCGCTCTCCTTGTACCGAATGCCATAGTGATCCTCGGATATCTCCCGTCCTTCTGTGAGGGAGATATCATTTCCGGCAGAGAGGGAAGCTGTGCCGCTTTTGCTTTCGATGGTCGCAGCTCTGGCAGTAAGGTCATTTCCTGCGGTAATCGAAATGTTCCCATCTGCACGAATCTCTGCAGCGAGTTCCGTACCGCGCTTTGTACGAAGATAATTCTCCGCACTTACTGTCATATCCTTCTCGCTTTGAGTTTTCTAGTGTCAAGGAGATGTTCTCGCCCGCAGAGAGAAGGACACTGCCGTTTTGCCGAGTGCGGCAAGTGTCGCTCCTGCAAGAGCAATGTTCTTTCCTGCGCTCACAACAAGAACGCCCTCATCACCTTTGACGGCGATCCCGGCGGTCGTATTCAGCACGTCCTGATGGGCAAGACGCTCGGTCGTGCTAGTTTACATCAATATTGTTTTTTTGCTCATGACAACGGCTTTATCACCGATGACAGAACCTAGCACACGGATATCCCGCTCAGACTTCAGTCCGATCTTTCTGTCCGCGAATCAGTCCCGTGTTTTCGATCTCGCCCGCATTGACGAGGATGTTCTTCCATAGAGCGTGCCGGCGTTCTTCAGCGCATCTTTCGTCTCGACGATGATGTTTCGAGCTGAGATGAGACTGCCGCCTTCGTGAGACGAAGTCCCTGTGTGTTCTTTGTGTAGAGGACGGGATAGACGGCACGTTCCTTTTTGCCGTTCACATAGACCTCACGCTCTTCGAGCCAGACCATATCCGAGGTGAGGGCGCGCGATCTGTTCTCTGAGAGCTTGATGCCGGGAGAGATTCATCTCTTTCATGCACGTAATACCCGCATCCATCAGTGCCTTGAATGCGGTTTCATCGTCGGTATAGCCGTCAAGATGGCGTTTTCCTGTTTGTTTTAGGATTTGGTCTGCAAGCAGTTGTTGCTCTGAGAACCCGTCGCCGATACGTTTGGGGATTTTGTCGGGATCCCATTTGAGCCGCTGACATGTAGTCCGGAGGAGAGGAATTCTTCCGGTCGGTAAAGGCGGATCGGTCTCAACGAGATACGTTGCCGTGCTTTCTGGATGGACGCGGTAGAGTGCACTGAGGAAATGTGTTCGGGAGATGGTGATTCTCCTGCGGAAGTGTCTGCCGTTTGTGCAGCGGAAGCAAGCCCTGAAGGGGGAGAGGGTGTTTGCGATGTGCCGTCGCTGTTCGCCTCAAGGGCCTCAGTAGCGGCGTTTTCCACGCGGCTGACACCGATGGATGTGATCTCACGCACGACTTCAGGGGCCATGTAGACACGGGCATTGGTACGGCGTACCTTTGCCTTATGTGGCGGAGAGGCGCTTTGTATAGCTTCCCGCGTCGTCCCGAGGGTGACGGTCTGTTCCTGCTGCTGATGTGCGTTTTCGTGAGCGCGCCGTCGATGCGGAGCGTCTCGCCGGCACTGATGGTGCTGTCCGTGTTCGCTGTGTCACCGTGCATCGTGATACTGTTTCCGCACGAATTGCGGCGGGCAGGGAGGAGGTAACCGTCTCCCTTTGAATGCACGTCTGCCGTCTCAATGAACGTCAACAGGTCGATCTTCTGTCCCGCCGCCCTGTGCGGTCGTGCGGTTGTATTCCTCGCCTCACGGTTATATGCGTCGATCTTTGTGTTCAGTGTATCAAGGATGATGCGATACTGTGCGTCCCATGCCGCTTGTGTGGATCTCCGTGTGCAGGACGGGGGATGACATGGACGCAACACCAAGTTCCTTGAAGATGGGATCGTCATAGTCATAGTTCGGAGAGTGTGCCGACAAGTTCTGCGGGAACGGGTGCTCTCCCGCGGCGATTTCAGCAGGAGGGCTGTTTGATCTCCTCACAGGGCGGCGTGCTCGTAGATGGGCTTGGCGATGTGACTGTGGTATGCCCCATAGCCACTGTCGATGTTCCGAAACTCCCATTCCGGAAATGCCTTTCCTGCTCAATATGTCCAGGCTCGTCAATACGGATTTTGTGGATTGACGGCTGCGCTTTGTGATGGTCTCGCTTTGCGGCAAAGCGCTGCATTCTCATTCTCTATATGGGGTGCCGTGATAGCGATGCTGCCTTTGTGCCTCGATGCGTGCGCCGCTGTTTTTGAGCGTCTCTTCTGCGGTAAGAGCAATGTCCCCACCGGAGTAGAGCAGGGCGTTCCCGGTATTTTTGGATCGTGCTGGCACTGACATCGAGCTGACTGTGTGCGGCAATGACGCTTGCGGGCTGGGAGGATAGTTCATCCCTGATGCCATCCACGACACGTTGCTGTGCGTCGTAGGCAGACTCCGCCTGTCCGATCCTCTCCCGATAGGCAAGGAGGTGTTTGGACAGGTCTGCGCGTCTGCGGAAAAACCCAGAGGAGGAAGTGGAGGGCGTTGACAGATCCCTGTGTGCGGCTTCGACCTCTATGGCACGCTGCGAAAGGGTAGGAACTTCGTGGCAAGTCAGCCTCACGCAGCATCTGTCTCGTTCGTGACGCGCTCTGCGTTGATGGTAACGGTATCGCCATAGATTCTGCCACCGCTTTTGTTGGTCAGTTCTTTTGCACGGATGGAGGTATTCTGTCCTCCGTAGATAAGATTCGTGTTTTCAATCCTGTCGGCATGTACGGAGAGATCTCTGTCACTGTAGAGCGAGCCTGTGGTCTTGAGGTTGCCGTTCACATCAAGGGAGACGGCATGCGTGGCGGAAAGCTGTCCCGTGAGATTGACACCGAGACCTTTTTCTGTACCGATCATCGTGATACGGTTCGCATACATCCCGCCAACGTCCGCGAGATCAATGGCGTACTGCGGGGCAGTGGATGTTGTTTCTGAGGTGATGGGGAGATGTTGCCGTCCTTTTGCGATGCTGTTTTGTCCTGCGACGATCTTTGCATGATTCGCCCAGAGTCCTGCGTTCACCGCAACAGCACGGGCATAGATCTCGGCACCGTCCGCGCCGCGAGCATCAAGCCCCTTGCCCGTGATGTATGCCCCTGCCGTCCTCGATGCGAATCCCGCATAGCCACCTGCAGCATCGCGCTCCGTGCGGCCTGCGGCAAGAATAGCACGAGGTATTCAAAAAGCCGGCACCATCGGCGTAAATCCCATTCGGATTTGCAATGATGACGTCGGCTTTTGTGCCCGCCACTCGAGGAAGCCGCGCAGCCCGAGGGACGGTCGCTCATGACCTCGTTCATACGATGATGCGTGCGGGGCCTCCACCGAGATTCGGATTCCCCTCGATATACCCGGCAAGCTGTGTATTCGAAAAGAGAAAGGCGTTGTTGAGGATGGCACCACGCTCCGGGACGCTGAATGCCCTCGTAGTGGTTCACGGAGACATCATTGCCGTCGGGGCGTGCGATCTGTACGAGAGGAATCCTGCTTGCCGTCTCCGTCACATAGGGGCGCTGCGCCTCGGGAGCGGAGGCGTCGGCGACGATGTCGGCGGCAAAAGTAAGAGCCGGTTGCAGTGAAAAATGCCAAGCGTCATCCAGCAGGCAATCTTTCGTGCAAGCTCTTTCTTCCTCATCTGCAGCACTCCTTGAAACCATATCCCTACACAATATAACGAAGCAATGATAACACGAATCAATGGATTCCTACAAGGATATTATTTCAACAAGATGAAAGAAGTAATTTTCGCCGAATTTGTATGATTATGTCTTTTTCAGAAGGATAAGGAGATGCTCCTTGTACTTCATCTTCCAGGGGATCATGCGGAATCGTTTTTAGATTTCCATGTCCAGTTTTTGGGGGCTAGGGTGCAAAATCTCGACCATAGGTGCATTTGCACTTTTTATGCCGAGAAGCCTTGTTCCATGCGGCTTCAAGCGCATACTCGCTTAACGATAGGCAGGGGTGCAAGGGGTGCATCGTTAATCGGGTATAGTGCATCGTTAGATTGTATCAAAATCAGGGTAAGACGGATGTCTTACGCTCCGCTTTCACACAATCCAACGATAGGGGAATAGACTCAAATCCCCTTTGCTATATGGGCTTTCGATAATGGCTGCTTTTGGGTGGCCTTTTGTTTTGCCTAGAAAGCAGAGGAGGGAGAGCGACCGACGGCTAATCTATTAATCGATGAATACCTCTATTAACGATTGCTGACGGTATCGTTAGTAGGTATGGATAATTATTGAGATAGGATGAACTCAATGGTACACATATAGGGAGGTGAAAGATCATCTAAATTTTAGATTATAATCTTGATGAAGGGCGGAAAGATATGCTAAAATCTTATTATCGTACCTAGATGGACTTATATGGATAGGGGTGTATGCATGAACGCTGGCGTTGATTATAAATTATTCTATGAGATATTATTGAATCTCAGGGAAGATTTTCACAGTTATGGTCGAATAGATGATTCTGAACATGAAGCCTCGATGAGATTATAAAGCTGGTAATGCTCTGTACCACAAGGCTATACGTGGAGAGCGATTCTCGTTATTGGCGGTAGAGATTACGCCAAGAATGTGTTGTTCGATGACAATGCCATAGCGGCGGCGTTGCGAGGACTATTTGATGAAACCATCGAATATCCACTATTTAAGAATGTCGATGGAACTAGTATCTTTGGGGCCAATCCATCACTAAACATACAACCTTCGGAAAACATATTTGCAGAGCGTCTCATTTCTGAGATTGAGAAAATCGATTTTTTTACATCTCGTTCAAAACAACTCTGAAAAAATTTTCGATATTTTAAATGAGTGCTTTGGACACTTTGTTCGTGAAAAATTTTAGGAACAACAAAGAAGATGCACAGTATATGACTCCTGCAGAGATAACATTGCCAATATTATCGGTTATATTTAGCGACTTTTGAAAAAGGAAAATTATTTTTTTCCAACATGGATTTATCGAGTTTTACAGTGATGGATCCTACTTGTGGCGCTGGAACATTGATTGTCGAGAGCGCAAGAAGATACATTGAATATCTGCAAAGCAATAGGGCGGATGAAAGCTGTATCTCATCGTTTTTCTACCAATTCCGTCATTGGACAGGACAAAGTAGATAGAATGGTGCGATTTTCAAAAATCAATACATTATTATTAGGTGCTAACAGCCAGAACATTTACATTGGCAACAGTATATCAGAGAATACAGCCATAGACTCAATGGCTGGCAAGGTTGATTTTATTTTTCACAAATCCACTCGTTTGGTGCAGAATATAGCTGTTCAGACTTGAATGAGAGCAACTTCTGTTATTTGAATCAATTGCCACGACATGATACGACATTTTACTCTGAAGTTCTAATGCTTTTAAAAGTGCCTACATCTTCTTAAGCCAAATGGAAAATTAGCAATAGTATTGCCGGATGGGATGTTTTTCTCTAAAGGCTTGAATGCTTCTATTAGAGAATATTTACTGAAAAAAACTATACCGTTAATGCGTATTCGAGATGCCAGTTGTGACATTTGCTCAGGCTGGGACAAGGACTAAGACATCCATATTGTATATATCAAATACTAAGCTCAAAACAGAATCAACAACAATTATGGGCGTTTGCAGATGATATCGGCTATGTCGTTAAAGAGAGAAATGGCGTCCCAGTTAAAATTAAAAATGGAACAAACCAGATGCCTCTTTAATTGCTGAGAAATACAACGACCGACAGCCAGTATCACGGATCATTTCGTCATCTCCATCAGTTACATCCATTCTTAAATCTGAGTTGATAGATGATGTCTTAAACCGACATTTTATCGAGCCGAAAGATTGGAAATGTTAAATCTTTTGAGAGCAGTAGTCTTGATGGTTACGAGATGAGAAGCTTTAACTGATTTGGTCAGATTTGAAACTATTGGTAGAAAAATAAAAATGCGGACGAGAAGACAAAAACATATCAGTGTCCTACACATAAATGCAGATTGCACTATTAATTTTCAACAAGTACAGAATTTGCACCTATATCGAAAAGGGCGGTTATGCAAGGAAGGAGATATTCTGTTTTCAAAAATAAACCCAAGGATACCAAGAATGACGGTTGTACCTCAATATGATGATGAGCTTGTTTGTTCAAATGAATTCGAGATTATGCGACCATGTAATGATGTTGGCGCATACGCTATATGTTTGATATTAAAGACCCTGCATGTAGTTAAACAAATTGAGAACTTAACATCTGGTACATCATCATCACATAGTCGAATAAAAAGGGAGCAAATTAGGAGAAATACGGATTCCATACCCAATATCGATTGAAAAGAAAAGTTATTCAAAGAGCTTAATGAAAAATAAGAATAGCTTTTTGAACAAAAAGTACAAAGCAGATGGGATTCTTCAAAGACAGTTACAGTCTCTGGAGTGATATTTTGTGATATAACGAATAGAAGAGCGAGGCACTCCATTTATCATAGAAGAGCTTCGCTCTTTTGCTTTTTAGAATTTAGATATCACAATGAGACCATCTTCAGATTCATCAGCACGAAAAATCAAATTCGCACATGGAGGATCTTCCAATGCAATCTGAATCTTTGAGAAACCATTTGTTCTTCCATTACCATGTCTCGCAAACGTTTCTTCCGTTCCACTATGTGGAGGAAAAAGCTGAAAATTTACAGCTTTGTTCATTATTTGCTGCAAAATTTTGGGTACCCTCTAATTTTTCCATCCACTCAATATAACGTGCTTTCAGAACTTCATGCTTAGTAACATCTACTTTCCAGATTCTAGTTCTGAATCGCTTTCATGGTGTTTAAATCCATTGATAGAAGATATACGGCAGGATATTCCAAAAACGTTCCATTATTTGTCTGGTAACTGCCGTAAAATTCCAACGAGGTGCTGTAGCGCCTTTCTTATCTAGGGAGTCTAAAAAATTAGCACTTTTTACTTCTGACCCATCACTTAAGTCATCGCCCTTCTCGCATTCCTTGTCCAGCAATTTGAGTTTGAAGGGAAAACAAGATGTTGGGGCAATATACCCAGTATCAATTTGAGAAGACTGGGCAGTTATGGTACCCAGTGATTTAATTTTACCTGTTGCTCACCACCTGTTCTTCGAGTAATTTTTGGCAAGAGTCTTGTGTTCCTCGTAATTCAAGTGCATAAGTACATAAGATGAAATTCCACCTTTTCTTCAACATTGAAATCGTGTATCGGAATCCTTTTGTAATGCCCTCCATGATAGAACAAATGCTAATGTTATCAGTTTTTCCTTTCATATACTTATCGTCAATCATATCAAAAATAATAGGATGCTGTATGTTTGTTTTCCATTATCTTTCTCCTTAACTATAAGTTTGACTTTTTAAGGAATATTACATAAACTCTTTTGTAATATATCAGGGTTGTAAATTGTACTATGTATTTTTGTTCCATCCCAACCTGCATTGAGAAGAAGCGGATAGGAAAAATTCCCACAATTGTTGCGAAAAACGTCATTGTTGGTATCTATGGGAGGATGAAGTTGAAAATTATTGCTTTGTATTTGTCTAGTAGCAAGCTGAGTATACCAATTATTAGCAATCCTTCAAACAAGGTATCATGCTGAGGGCGCACGACCCATATTCTGCATCTTTCATTGCGAACATTCGGCCTCATGATCCCATAGGACAAAAACAAAAATGGCATTTGATCTAAATAGTGCATTGAACCTGATAACTCACTTTGAGTACCTGCTTTAATAACGCTGTAAATCTACTGTATCAATTGAACACCATGCATTTGCAGATTTTACATCAGATCCATCAATCAAATCAGATCCTTTTCTTCGACCCAAGCCCTTAATTCCAGTAATTGTGCTGACAAGAACTTGTGACCATGCTCTTGAGTCTTCGGGAACAGGTTGCTCAGTAATATCAGCGTATTTTTACTTTCAAAGAAATGAATATGATGTATATTTAAGATGTTTAATGCAATTAGGTAAATTCAAAAGAATCCATTATATATCCTCCTTAATTATCTATTACACGTCTTATTCACTTGAATAAATGAAATTCGGATTTTGCTAATCCTGCATCTAACACTCTATATAAAACCGTGAAGCAATGGAAGCATATGGCTTCCATTTTCGGTATTTCTGCTCAACAGATTTTCGACTGGTATCATCCGTCTTGTACATCCACCGATAGACTTGCAAAAATGCGTCGTTTTCAAATGGAAGCACGTCTGGGCGGTTCAGTACGAAAATCAGATACATCTTCGCCGTCCAGTTGCTGATGCCACGAATTTTGTGAGCGTAGTCATAACCTCAGCATCGGATTTCGTGCAAATCATCAAGATTTAAATGTCCGTCGATTATGGCACTGGTGAGATTTCGAATATAGGACGCTTTCGGTTTTGATGTGCCGATAGATCCAATTTCCTCATCCGAAAGCATCGCTATTTTACTGGGGAAACATCTCCATCGCATAACCTCCAATCGTGCGTAAATCTTCTGCCCAGCCTTTATGGACAGCATCTGCTCGATAATTTCATGCACTAAGAACGGATAGCCGTCCGTGACGGTGCATAGGTGATTGTGTCGACCATCGATATGACTTTTTGCCAGACGTTTATCCTTTCGGCACAGATACTGGACGGAAGGAGTATTCATATCGATGGTAATCAGCATCGCATGAGTCTACCCTTCACCGATTCCATAATATCTTCAAGGCTTGCAGTCGAGAGCCACGCATATCTTCAGCAGGATGTCCGTGGTGATATTCTCTCTTGCCCAGTTTGGCGATGGAGGCGGGGCTGATGCCCGTCGCTCTCCGGAGATCCTGCCGATTCATGTCTTTGTCAATCAGGAGCTTCCACAGCCTGTTATAAGTTATTCGCATATCCGTCTCCGCTTATTCTACTATGCCGTGAAGAAAACCGGGACGGCCTTCCGTCAGCCCCTTTTGGTGAAGGTGATGACATTGGCTCCTGTTGCCGCATAGTCCAAATCCGGCAGATTTTTGAGTTCTCAATGATAATCAGCTGTCCCTCCTCTTGGTGGTTCATGAAATAGCGGAAGAGTCCGGAACACATGCTTTCCGGCGCAGAATCCGCTACGCCTTGGTCAAGACCAAGAAGGGGCGTGTCAATGATGAGGAAGCCCGGGTAATACTTGCCATGGTGGGCAAGATAGTGACGGAAGGTGAGTGCAGTTACGCTGTTGACAAAGGACGTATATCCCTGCCCTTCATGGGTAGATTTTTATGCCCGTTAATCTCTATATCAAAAATCGGAGATGTTGAAATTGGCAACAATAGGGCTCTGTCGAATAATTGCATTCACGAAGGATGTCCTTGTAATATTGGTTGATGAGTTTTTGAAATCGTCATCAAAATGCTCTGGGATGATATTGCAACGCAGATTCCGGCTCGACCGGAGGATTCCTTTAAATCTGCTCTCCCAGCCGACTGCAAAATCGTCGATTACGCTCATCTCGCGCTTTAATTGCAGGAAACTTTTGTAGTCTGCGAGTGATTTGCGCATCGCTCTGCTTTAGGGACGCAGCTCCTACTGAATGTGGCTTTCGATGCTGTCCTTCTCGGCATCGAGTTTTGCCATCTCCTCTGACATCCAGCTCATTTCCTCGGCGAGGGATTGTTCCGCTTTCGTCAGATCATTCATCTGAGCCACGATGCGGGACAGTTCGCCACGGGCAGATTCGATGTAGGTTTCATTATCCTTGGGCGTGAAAATGACTCTCACAGAAGGGGCAGACAGTGTTCTTATCGTGAGCGTTCCGTTCCATCCGCCGTCGGCAATAAAGGTCAGTCGCTTGATGTCGGCTGTGTACTGGCTCTTGAGGGCGGTGTACCGGGACTTCATCAGTTCCTGCCTCAGTCATTTTCTCCTGCAGTTCGCTGATTTCCTGCACCAGTTCCTGTCGGCGGGAGAGTGCAGAGATCGCAGATTCCGTCTGCTCAATCCCCTGCAATGAGGGCGGTCATCTGTTGCTCCACATCAATGCCCTGAAACGCCGTCATCTGTTTTTGCAGCACCTTCTTCTTCTCAGAGATGTTGCTGATCTGCCTGTTCACATATCTTAAATGGCATTTCGCTCTGCGATTCGGATTTCCTCTTGGTCTGCTCATCGTGCTCGGGAAAATTGGAGCCGGTCATCAAAAACAGCAGGGAAGAGAGAAAGACGGTCTTTTGAATGCTTTCCTTCGGCTCCAACATCGGATTCTACCTTGCTGATGTCATTGTTGAGAAAGAGCAGCATGTGGAGGAAGGTTCGGAGGTCAGTGGTGCCCGCTTGAAATCGATGTTCTTGATCACCATGCAGGGGACGGGAATCCCCATTGCGCTCAAAAAGCAGGTCACCAGCACAGGCAAGCCGTTTCTTTGACTCTGACTGTATTTCAGATTGTATTTGTCACTTATCATGCCAGGGATGTTGGTTATCACGTCCACTTGATCCTTGTGAAATTTACGCGTGATACTGATCGTGCCATCGGCAGCCTGCACCAGAAGTTCCACTTCGTCATAACCAAAAAGTCCCTCGTCTATGGGAGGTCGCCCATTTTGCCAAGAGCAAAATCAATACACTGAGCAACGGCGGTCTTCCCAGTATTCGACCGCCCACAGATGATGTTCAGACCGGGGGTGAAATCCACGAAAGAGTCGCGCTTGCTCTATGCCTCTTGCCGTGACGCGGCTGAAATATATTCCGCCATCCATTCATCTCCTCTTTAGTGCGACCCATCGCCTGATTCTGTAATCTTTGAAAGCAAAGACGCATCGGATGTTTTTCCAAGCATTCGGTGTGTCTTTTTACTGTCTCCACATATGTCGCAGCATATTCAGACTGCATGGATCTCGCAAAATCCCTGCCGCGCTCGTTCAGCCCGAACAAGAATCCTCCGGGGGAGGGGGCTACAGAGATAAAGCTGTCCAGCACGAGGGATCCCAGTGCGCTGTTTAACTGCTCCCTGCTTGGCGGGGAGTTCACTAAAACTGAACTGGTTTTCGCCATGCAGGTTTTGTTCTGCCATACCGAAATCCCGTCCATAGACTGTCATAAGGTCATACGCCGCGATGCGGTCAATGGTTATGGAACGGGGCTTTACGGCAGAGAGGATGAGCAAAATGCGAAGTGACAATCTCAAAGCGACGTATTGAACAGTTTAGGCATCGGTGTTCACCCACGATTTGATTCGCGCATCGTCCACCAAGATATGACAGATGCCCTTTCGGGTTTTGTTTGTGATAAAACCCTTGATATTGACGTGAGGTTCGACTTGGCAAAGTTCCGTACTGGTGATTTTCTTCAATACTTCCGCAGTCGGTCATAGCCTGTCTCATGATTCTCGTCAAAAATACACCATTTCGATGCCGTCATAGGCATCGTCCTTCAGTGCATCAAATTGCCGCTCCATCCACAAAGGCATCCCGCACGCTGCGTTCGATGCTTTTGCATCGAAATATGCCTGCTGCTGCAGCTCTAAATGCCGTTGCAGTTTTTCCGGCACTCGCCTGTGGTCTTGGGCGTGACTTTAGGAGCCGCTCCGGGATATACCTCGCAGAGCGCATGGATATACGGGAGCGTGGCTTCGTTGATATTCTTGTAGGGTTTCAGGGCGACAGACAGTTTAATGACATCGCCGTCGGGAAGATAGACCGCTCCCATCCACAAAGCGGGCGGGTTGAATCGGCACAGGAGGAACAGCTTCGCTGACTTCGTTCCTTCCCCTCAAAGAGATCAATTTGGGCGCCGGGGAGTTTTTGCAGTTCCGCTTTGATGATGCTGCAGAAAATCTCGGCGCACGTCTCGTCCACATTGTCTGTGTTGCAATCTACCTTGTACTGAGAGAGGTCGGTGCACAGATTTTTGCGGGCATCGAAGGGATATCTGCGGTTAGCTTTTCCCAAGAAGCGGCTCTGTCAAGATTGGCATGAACCGCCCGCAGGACAGATTCCTGGGATGTCTCTTCCCTTGTACATTTTGTAGGCGGCACTTTTCTCAGATTCCTGCCGAAAGGGTAGTACTTGTCATCATCGTCCAGACCAACCTCGCGAGAAGAGATCGGTTCCTTCAGTAAAGAGGGCAAAAGAAGTAGGCGCAGAAACTCGGTATCGATTTGTTCTCCGCACCAACGTACTTTCTCATGATCTGTAAAAACAGACTGATGGTTAACACAAAACCCCCTTCGCGAAAAGTGGATTGAGTCTGTCCGCTCCCGTCCACCAGAGTCCACCTTTCGAGGGAGCGGATTTGGTATGCTTTTACCCGGATGGTGAGAGAACATCATCGCACATAAAAACACAGTTTCTATTATATCAGTAGTAAGGGGGAAAAAATCTACATTTTTGTTATCGGAATTTATGTGAATGTGAACATCTCAGCTGTCGTAATCGTAAATCTTGTAAATTTCTCAATGCCTTGAGATGGCTATTGAGAGGCGGCGGGAACGCACGAAGAGACGAACTGCACGAGCAGTATTGGCACTTCGGTGTTTCCACCGTGACTTTTTGCGCCCATCTTCGCCGAAAGAGGCCGGTGTACATCGCGTGCATCGGCCTTTTGTGTTCCTGCCGCCCGCATCCAAGGCGGAAAGGACACGACCATGAAAAATTGCTCTGTATTACGAAGACAAGCTCCATCCGACGATTTTGGAAGTTTCGGAGGAGGAATGCACCGTCATGGTGGAGACGGACTATCGGCAAAGCGTCTGGATGAAGCTGAGGACAAGAACGCAGTTCAGCGGCGCACGGGCACAGGAGATTTTTGGATGCCGAGGTCAATGCTCCGACTTTCCGTAGGGAATCGCACCGAGACGCGTCGCCATATCCACTTGTCTGCTGATGATCTTGACCGCCGAGAGCAGATGCTGCCCGATGTGTCGACGGCTTTGGCTCGGCGCGGATTATTCGGAGCTTCATCACGCCATTGCGCAGCTTCGTCCGCAGCAACGGGAGCTTCTGCGGCGCGTATTTTGGGAAGGCGTGCGCCAGTCGGAGATTGCGCGTCAGGAGGGCGTATTGAAAGCACCATATCGGAGCGGATGCGGCGCATCTATCAGCGGCTCGGGAAATTTTTGCCCGACAAGAAAAATTTTCTATGAAACCATGAAGTTTTGCATTTCCCGTGGCTCTTAGGGTAGGTAACATCAAACCGCCCTCGGAAAGGATGAATCGAGATGAATCACACACCCAACATCAAGGTGTCCAAGGAACGCAGCAATGGTGGGATCAGGCTTGCCGCCGGCTCACGGTGCGGGAGCGTCTGCTCCGCTTCCTCCTTTGCAGTCCCGTGAAGCTCACGGTGATCGTGCCGGGAGATTCCGTGGACGAGGTAGCCATCTTCGAGAAGGGAAAAGGAGGACAGATATGGCAGCGACCGCTTTAGTGAGCTTGCTGCAGGTTTCAACGCACTCTTCGATCTCGTCTTGGACGAGTCGATGGATTTGGAACTCCTGAGGAGGGGCTCAATCCATCGAGTGCGCCCTTGAGGAGAAATGCGCGGGCGGCATCGCGCTCATCAAATCGCTGGAAGCGTATGCGGAGGCATATCGAAAGGAAGAGAAACGCTTTGAAGCGCAGCGGCAGATTTTAGAGAACCGCATCAAACGCATCAAGGAGTGGTACCGGCAGAACCTCGATGCAATGGGGAAATCCAAAAGTTCCATCGAGGTACGGTGTCGCGAGCGTTCTAGAAGAACGGTGGCAAACAGCCGCTAAAGATTGACGATGCCGCTCTTATCCCAGAGGCATACCTCGTCACTGTGCCGGCGCATAAGGAAGTGAATCGCGAGGCTCTCTATGAGGCATTAAACGGCGGCAGGAAGTCCCCGGCGCACGTTTGGAGTCGAGAGGACGGAGTCTTCGACCGAGTAGGGAGGAAATAGATCAGCTGAACATTACGAAAGGAAAATTGACCGCGCCTCAAAAGGTGGTCATCTACGGTTCTGAGGGAATCGGCAAGTCCGGTCTCTGCGCATAAGTTCCCAGATCCGCTCTTCATCGACACCGAGGGAGGTACAGCGCACATGGATGCGCCGTATCGAGAAACCGCAGTCGGGAGAAATGCTCTCCGTGGTCAAGGAAGTAGCGGCTACGCAGGACGTGTGCAGGACGTTGGTGCTGATACCGCCGATTGGGCAGAGCAGTTGATCGTCAGCTACCTCTGCACAAAGTACAAGCAGAACTCCATCGAGTCTTTCGGCTACGGCAAGGGCTACACCTATCTGGGGAGGAGTTTTCACGGCTCTCGGCGCGTTCGATACTCGTATTGGCTTCCGCGCATGTGGTGATCAGCAGCACACGCCAAGATGCGAAAGTTCGAGCAGCCGGATGAGATGGGCGCATACGACCGCTGGGAAATGAAACTCAGCAAGCAAGTGGCTCCGCTTCTCAAGGAGTGGTGCGATATCTTGCTCTTTTGCAACCACCAGACTTTGTGGTCACTCGGAGAACAATACGCAGAAGGCGCGGGGAGGCAAGCGAGTCGCGTACACGTCCCACCATCCCGCATGGACGCGAAGAGCGCGCCGTTGCCCTGAGATCTTGGATCTTGACTACAAAACACATCGCCCATATCTTCCGCGCGGACAGACTCCGGCAGCCACAACTCGTCACGCAGACGGCAATGCAGCAGCAGAACTCGCCGAGGAAGAAAGCGCTGTCGAGTGTTCCGCAGCATTTTGAAGGAGAAGGGAGTCACAGAGGAGGAGGTGCGGCAGGTGGTCGCCGCACGCGGAAATATACATTGAAACCCTGATTGACGACTATCCTGACGAGTTTTTGTACGGCTACGTCATCCGTTACTGGGACTCAGATTTTTGACATCATTCAGCAAAAGCCGCGAGGCGAAAAAGGTTAAGGGAGGAAATACATCATGGCAGATTTTGTCAACAACAACGTGGGCATGGATTGGACTGACACCATTGAAAGCGATGGTCAGGAATCTCGTCCTCCTGCCCGAAGGGGATTATAACTCGTGGTGTCCGCTTTTTGAGCGGGGCGTTTTCCGGGAGTGCTAAGATGCAGGCTGCAACAAGGCTACGCTTACTCTGCAGGTAGAACGAAGCAGGGCGTCGCCAGTGTCCGCACCGACCTCATTTTGAATCGCCTCGTGGAGTGGCGCATCCCGGCGTTCTTTCGCTGTACTGGCAGGTGAAGCAGCACGGGCGAGCGTCTGGCGATGAACTGAACAACTCTGGAGCCAGTGGGCGGGCATGGCTTCAGACCCTGCAAATATACCGACCGGGACGGCAAACTGAGAGACAGACCAATGATGTGGACCGCTTTACGATTATGACGAGAAGTTCTTTCCGGTCGAGGACTCTGCAGACTTCGGCGGGATTCTCGTCAGCCCGGCGGACATTCCGTTCTGATGGGAGGACAAGCAAGTGGAACTTTAGACCGTATCAGGTCGAGGGCGAAACAGGCAATCCTGTCCGAGTGGAGCGAGGGCGTCGTAAAGACACCTCGTCCTGCCGACGGGATGCCATGCCAAGGAGAGAAAGTGCTCGCCGATGGCCGCAGCAAAAAGTGGGAAGATGTACAGATAGGGGATCAACTCATCGGAGCGGATGGGAAGAAGCGCAATGTGCTGCTTCTCCATCGCGGGAGTCTTTGATGTATCGGATTGTCCCCATCAAGGGCGAGCCGTTCACCGTTACCAAAGACCACACACTGACGCTCATCCGCACAAGGGAATGCAGCAATCCGCAATATCCTTCTCAGTGTCATGCCGGGGAATTGGTGATGTTACCGTAACCGAATGGCTTCGCTGGTCAGGAACGCAAGAAGCATCTGCACAAGCTGATCTGCCCCGAGGCAATCCAATCGTTCCCTCGCCCACAGGAATGCGCGAATGGAAATCGACCCATATTTTCTCGGTGTGATTATCGGGGACGGGTGCATCGTTCACGGTGTCAGCGTGACGACGTCGGACAAGGAAATCAGGTGCGTGATCTTTCAGCAGGCGGAACTCTGGAATCTGCGTATTCGGACAGAGCCGGCAGGCAAGGCCACCACATACTTTCTCGTTTCCGACAGGGGACGCAGGAGCAATCGGTTGATCAAGGCATTACGCCGTTTAAGGCTTTTACGGAGGTCGCGCCGGAGATAAGTTCGTGCCGACGCTATAAATACACCAATCTTGCGAAGCGGCTTGAAATTCTGCAGGTCTCCTGGATACCGATGGTCACTGCACGTAAAGGCTACGACTACATTTCCAAATCAAGAAGGCTGGCAGATGATGTGGCGTTTCTCTGCCGCTCCGCAGGACTCAGGGCATCGGTGAAGCCCTGCATCGAGGTATCGGGACGTTATGGGCGTGTATTACCGCGTCTCCATCAGCGGAGATTGCTCCATCATCCCTTGTCGTGTGAAACGGAAGATTGCCGACAAGCGTCAGCAGAAAAAATCCGTCCTGCGGACAGGGTTTCGTGCGGAGCCGGCAGGCTATGCGGAGAATACCACGGCTTTACCGTGGACGGAGACAACCGCCATTCTGCTGTCGGATTTCACCATTACACACAATTGCGGCAAAACGATCGATGTTTTCCGCGATTACGCAGGAGCAAGTAAAGAAAGACCATCGTGTCCCTCATCATGGCGCATCGCGGGGAGTTTCTATCAGGCTGCCGACTAAGCTGAAGATGCTCACAGGACTTGACGCTGCCTTTGAGCAGGGGGAGAACCACAGTCCCTCGGCAGCTCTTTTTCCTGTGACGGTGGGTTCGTGCAGTCTCTCTGCAAGAAAAAGCGGCCTCGATGTTCCCTGCAGGATTATTTTCAGGACATCATCGTGGATGAGGGCACACCACGCACTCTCGGAGAGCTATCAGCGTGTACTTTCGCATTTCCCAAAGGCAAATGTCCTCGGCGTAACGGCAACACCCGACCGTGGCGACAAGCAGACGCTCGGCAGTGTTTTTGATTCAGAGGCTTACGAGTATTCTATGAGCCGCGCTATCCGGGAAGGGTATCTCATCTCCCGTCAAGGCACGGATGACTTCCCCCGCAGTTGGATATCAGCAAGGCGAGTATCTCCGGCGGGGATTACAGCGCAGCGGACATCGGTTGCGCGTTGGAGCCGTATCTTCACCAGATCGCAAACGAAATGGCGCGTTACTGCAGGGGCAGAAAGGTTGTGGTGTTCCTGCCACTCATCGCCACCTCGCAGAAATTCTGCCGAATGCTGAATGATGTCGGTCTGAGGGCTGCGGAAGTCAACGGTGTCGAGCGATGATCGCCTCGAAAAATCCTTGCAGAGTTCGAGAATGGCATGTGACGGTGCTGTGCAACCCATGCTCCTTACAGAAGGTTGGGACCGTCCTGCTGTGGACTGCATCGAAATTTTGCGCCCCCACCAAAGTGCGGAGCCTCTATCAGCAGATGGTGGGACGCGGCATGCGGTCTCTTTCCGGGCAAGGAGAACTTGCCCTGCTGGACTTTCTCTGGCTGACGGAGCGTCACGATCTCTGCAGACCATCGGCTCTCATTGCTGCGCGACGCGAACATCGCCGCAATGATGGATGAAAATCATCCGAAAATGACGAGGAAGTGCACATCCTCGAAGCCGAGGAGTGACGCAGAGCGGGACGCTGCAGTGAACGCGAGGAAGCATTGGCGAGGGAGCTGCCGCGATGCGGAGCAAGAAGAAAAAGCTGGTAGACCTGATCCAGTATGCGCCTCCATCGCCGCCGAGGATCTCACAAGCTACGCGCCGACCTTTCCTGGGGAAATGGGACCGCCGTCTGAAAAGCAAAGCTATTTCCTGAGAATCGCGGCATCCTGCCCGACACCGTGGGAAACGCCATGGCTTACTCGCCCTCATCGACCGTCTGAAACGGCGGCAGGAGGATGGGACTCGCCACCCCAAACAGATCCGCTGCTTGGAGCGTTACGGCTTTCGGCGCGTAGGTACATGGCAGTTTGAGGCTGCCAGTGCTCTGATTTCCCGCTTGGCTATGAATCATTGGCGCGTCCCGCAGGGGATGACGCCGTCCGTATATCACCGTGAAAGGACGTGATTTTTCATGGATAAGAATATCTTGTCGGCTTTTGAAGTACATCAATGCTGGAGAGGTAGATCGTGCCACATGGATCTCGGTAGGCATGGCGCTCAAGGAGGAAGGTTATCCCTGTTCCATCTGGGATGATTGGAGCAGGAGTGACAAGCGTTACCATCCCGGCGAATGCGAGAAGAAAATGGGCGGGCTTTAACGGCACGACCACGCCTGTTAAGGGCGGCACGATTGTGCAGCTGGCAAAAGAGCGCGGCTGGATTCCTTATGCCGTGGAGAGGACGGTCATGGCGTGGGACGATACCATACGAATACGACGGCAACGACGGCTTCCACGGATTCGCTCTCCGATGCGTGGAATCCCGTGCAGGACTTGATCGACTATCTCCCGGCTGTCTCGATCCGGCTGACCGTGTGGATGTGTCACAGGCGACGTGTGGCAGGATGGCGAGGGCAAGCGGTTGCCCAGCAAGGAGTGTACGACCGCACGGCAGGGGAGCTGATCGCATCCCTCAAGAAGCACGCCGATGACATTGAGCGACCGTGGGCGACTGGAAACCTGAAGCAGGCGGCTGGATTTCGGTCTCAATCCGCTGGACGGCGAAGGTGTGAAAAACGAGAACGTCACCAAGTTCAAGTATGCGCTGGTGGAATCCGACACTTCCCATCGCCGAGCAGGACATCCTCTTCCGTAAGCTGGAACTTCCTATCGCGGGCTCTGCATAGCGGCGGCAAGAGCCTCATGCGCATAGTGCGTGGATGTTGCTGATTGTGAGGAATACCGAAAGCGGTGTGGAGTTCTCTGCGACTTCGGCGGAGAAAAGCAGGGCGTGCCCATCGACAAGCAGAACCGTAATCCTCACGGCTTTCCCGCATGCCGGGGCTTACGAGAAGCGGCAACCGCCAGTATCTTGTCGTTGCGAATATCGGCAGGAAGTCGCGGACGGAGTGGATGGATTTCGTGAAGGATGATGAGATGAACTGCCTCCATTGAATCTCTCGCTGGCACAAGGATAATCCGCCGAAAACCTGCCGGAGGAGATTATAAAGGGAATCCTGCGCCGTGGACACAAGATGATTATTTCCGCTCTTCCAGCAGGGAAGTCCTTCCTTCTGATGGAGCTTTGCGTCTCCATCGCCGAAGGAACGAAGTGGCTCGGATTTCCTGCCGCAAGGACGTGTGCTGTATGTCAATTTGAGATTGACCGGCAAGCTGTATCACCCTGATTCCTCAAGATTTACGAGGCATTAGCTTCCATGAATGGCTCAGAGAACATCATCGTGTGGAACTTGAGAGGTCACGCCGTGCCATTAGACCAATCGGAGCTGAAACTCATCCGCCGGGTGACGATCAGCATTTGGATGCCATTGTTATTGACCCCATCTACAAGGTTATCACGGGAGATGAAAACAACGCATCCGAAATGGGGCAGTTCTGCAACCAGTTTGACAAGATTTGCACGGAGACCGGTTGTTCTGCGATTTATTGCCATCACGCATAGCAAGGAGCACAGGGGAAACTAAGCGGCAATGGACAGGGCTTCTGGCTCCGGCGTATTTGCCCGCGACCGATGCCCAGCTTTGACATGATCCAGTTGGAACTCACGGAAGACATCAAGAACAACCTGCGTGACGGTCACAGCTACGGCTTGCGACTGGAATCCAATCTCCGTGAATTTGCCAATATAGAGCCGGTAAACTTTTGGTTCTGAGCATCCCTGCATCGCATTGATAACAGCGACGAATTGGGTAGCATTCCCGCCATAGGAAGTATGGCAGCGAACCTCTCCCTGCAGCAGCAAGCGGACGACCGTCGAGGAAACGAAAGGTCGCCCTGGACACGGCTTATGACATTTGCTCCATCAATCCTCCCGTGAAAACTCAAGGACATTGTGGAGGTACAGAACTCAACGAGAAAAACCATTCGCCGTTATCTTGCCGAATCTACAGGAAAGTTACTGGACTGAAAACGGCGTGGTGGGGGAAGAAGAATACGCAGGGACAAAGGGAGAAAAACCTATGGGCAAGGATGAGTGACGGACAAAGGATAAATTGCCTATTGGAAAAACTCTCAGGGACAAAGGCTTATAACAAAGAGTGTCTGTCCTCAGCTGTCACCAGTGTGGGAGGGTTAGTAGCCTCGCCCTCCCCACACGGGATGACAGTGACGAAAACCTTTGACCGAAAATGAAAAACACAATCGAAAGAAATTTTCAATAAGGAGCATACAGAATATGAGATTTTTCCTCGACATCAATCCTCCTACGGCGACCGCGCAGAGAAGTCCGTGTGGATCGTGGGCGGCAGACCGATATTTTACGACCTGACTCTCTAAAGAAGGCAAAAAGGTGCTTCTGACCGCACATCTGGGGAAACACCGTCCGACCGCACCTCTGACGGAGCATTGGAGCTTCGCACCACATGGCTCTTCCCTGGGGCAAATCCTATAAAAGCGGCGAGGGCGCACAACCCGCCCGGACACCGACAATCTGCAGAAAATGCTCAAGGACTGCATGACCAGGTGTGGCTACTGGAAGGACGATGCCCAAGTGGTGCGAGATCGTGGAAAAGCAGTGGGCGGCAGAGCTCGAGGGATCCACATTGAGATCAAGCAGCTCGGGATTCAGCGCACATCGAACCGCAACGGGGAAGGGCTACAGCGACCCCTACAGCAAGAGACGCGCTGAGGCACTGCAAGTAAGAAAGGAGCAAAATCTATGAACATGGTTTATATTTCCCACCCCTACACGGGTGCTGAAAAGAGAACCGCAAAGCCGCAGCGGCGATTGCGGCGAGCTTGTGAGAAAAATACCCGCATATCCTGTTCGTCAATCCGCTGGATGCGATGCGGCACTTGAAAGCTGCTAGATTTCTACGATGCGGTCTTGAAGCAGTGCAAAATGCTTCGGCAAATGCGACGGTGGATCATGGCAGAAACTGGAAGGACAGCAACGGCTGTATGGAGGAATATCTGTACGCTGCTCATCATCGGCTGACGATTTGGGAAGGTACAGAGGAATTTGACAGCGAGGAAGTATGCGCTCCATGACCGCCAGGAACGCACGCGTCTTGTCAAAAATGTATCTGCCCATCCTGCGCCCATCGACTTACATGCTGGAACTGCAACGACTGTGTGCAGGAGGCGGGGCAGACTGCTCCCCATAGGATACACGGGTGGCGACGTTTGGCAGCCGGGCTGTTCCCGCCACGAAAAAGAAGGGCTGATCATGATGACCGCTAAGGAATATCTGAGCCAGGTATTCAGAGATTGACAGAAAAATAGACAGCATGTTGGAACAGTCCGTGAGACTGCAGCAGCATGGCTACCAAGACCACCACCGTTCTTGAAGCGATATGCCGGGGAGTGCAACAAAGAATCCGCACAAACTCTCCGATGTGGTGGGTGAAATTGGTGGAAACAGGAGAAGAGATTGATCGTAGATTGACCGATTGGTAAACCTCCGCGCCGAAATCTACTGGCGTGATACAGGCTGTGGAGGATATGGATGAGCGGTTGGTCTTGGAGATGCGCTACATGCGGGTATCACACGGTCACGGAGATTGCCAGGCGTACGGCAGTCGGGGAGCGGCAGATATACCGCATCCATGAGCGCGGTTTGCAAAATGTGGTCGTTCCTTCGTGAAGAGCAGGAAATGTCGCAGAAATGTCAGGGAATGTCATGAAAACGTCAAAAAGCGGAAAATGTCACAAAACGTCAGTAAATGTCAGGTTGATGTCTGCATGACCAATGTGATATGATACACTCAGCAAGAATAGGGTATGGAATCAGCCTTCGGAGAAGTACTTTCCGTGAGGGCTTTTTGATGGAGAAGTGCAATGCCAAGAAAGCCGAAGCGACCCTGCCGCATGACGGGGTGTCCGAACCTTACGGATCGAAAGAGTTACACGCGAGACGCACGAGAAAGTCGAGCTAACGACATCTATGACCACTTCATGCGCGGCTACGATCAGCACGAGAGATACGGCGCGTGTGAGACGTCATCCGTGACCGGCACCTGGCGGGGCAATCCATCTGCGAGTAGCTGCAAGGCGAGCGGGCGCAGATACGTCTCTCGCGACGCTTTGTGCATCATCAGGCCTCTCTCGGACGGCGGCACGCATGATACGGAGAATCTGATATCGCGCTGCGTGTCTTGTCATCGAGCGGATCTCATCGGCGGAGAATACCAAAATAAAAAGCCGACTCCAATGAATCGGCTGAAGAGATCAGCGCAGGAACCCGTGCGGGAAGCGGTCAGAATCAGTTTTCCTTTGTCGATGGCGTACAAGGCAACCAGTCCGGCATGATGCGGACATCTCGCGAAAAACCAAGTAATCACCAACGAGTGCGTGATCCTGATACCTTTCAGGGCAGTTGTTTTTCCGCACAGAGCATTTGCAGAACATCATCCAGTTTTTGCATATCTCGCTCCACGTTTAGCGCAGCTTCTTTAAATCCTTGCGGAACTGCGTGGTGGTGACGAGATCAAGCATGGGGCATCCCTCCGCATCCAGATCATCTATCAGTGCGGACAGCGACGGATAACGCTCTGGCCTCGATTTTGCCATCCATGATGTCGCGCGCCTCCCGTACGGCAAGAAGCGTTTCCTGTTATAACGGGGCTGTTTCGGTTGAAGGAAAGCCCCTCCATGATGGATGCGTGCAGAAAGATGTTGATTGCGTCGTCACGGAGATGCCGAAACTGGAAAACAGTTTTCAGCTTTGCGCTTTGATCGTCGGTTCGATGCGCATATTGATTGTTGCGGTCTTGGACACGATGGCATAACCTCCTTTGCTTATTGTAACGCGAAAGTGAAGCAAACGCAATACTATTCCCCTCAGGGGGCGGTCAAATCCAAAACCGCGCCGTTACTGGACCGGGGAGGGGCGCACAGAAAAATTCGCATAACTTTAGGCCAGTTAGAGAGATAAGTTTTGCCGACGTGATTCTCGGTGGGAAGCCACGCACCGCGGGGAACGACGGGCATTTGAACCGCTCGATAAAAACAGCGTAGATGCTGAAACTTATGCTCAGAAAAGTTTTGAAAAAGCTTTTAAGGGGAAACGTATGGGGCTTAGGAGGACCACAGCCCGGCACGGGAGGAAGACCGAGAAAATCCTGGCAGAAAAAGTGACCGAGGCAATCTCGGAAAAACGAAAGCTGAAGGTATTGGACTTTGAGCAGATTGCCACAGAGCCGGAGGCGTGGATATGCCGCCTCCCAGGGAGTTTTTATCGGCTGTTCAGCGTGACGGCTCAACGCCTGCGGCGAGTGAACTTTACAAAGAAGCGTGGGAGTGGCCAGCGGCGCGGATGTGCGGAACTGGTATCTCCTGCGCTCTTGGAGCGATATGCCGGAGTGCGGCACGTTGGATTCACTGTGAGGAGGCGGTCAGCAAATACGGCTATCTGGGCAAGCATCCAGTCAGCTCTCAGCCCATACAGTCACCTTAGCGTCGCCATGAGTCAGAACTACATGAAGCGGACCAATCGGCTCGTGGAACGAGATATTCGCCATCGTCCGCGATAACTGTTCAACGGAGTATAAGAGGCGTTTCGCCGCAAGATGACTTGATGGAGCGGCTTCTTCGTCTGCAAGGAGGGATGAGATGAGGAAAGGTCACAAAAGTTCTGATTTGCCCGGTCAGCAGTTTGCATGGCTGACAGGACAGGGCGAATAGGCCGTCCTCCGGAGGACGGCGAATAGCGTCCAATGCCGATGCGGCAGGATATACGATACATCCCCGGAGACGTTTAAGCGAAAGTGCAAATGTCGTTGGTGTGCAAATAAAATCAAGGCTCAATTACGCACCTTGACTTGGTCGGGAAAAACCTACGGAAACTAGTGAGGTTCTCGAAAAGGCAGAACAGGACGACAGGGGCATTTTTCGCTATCGGTGCAGATGCAATCGGTGCGGCAGTATATCCTGCGCACACAATACGAGATAACGACGTTATTCAAAGTCCGGCAAATGCAGCCGATGCAGACTGAATTTAATTTATATCGTCAAAGGCAGTACGGCTGTTGGAACATTGCCGAGCGGGCGATCAGTTTTTCATTGATGCTGAAGATGTGGATATCGTGTCGAGATATGGTGGTATAAAAAGCCGACAGCGACTATGTTGTCGCGGACATCAAGGCGCGCAAACTGATAAAGCGATTGCGATTGCATCGAGCTACTCTAGGCGTTGAGGATGATATTTTCTGTAGACCATAAACTGTAATCCGCTGGATTGCCGTAAGAGATCTGCGCAGTGGCACGCACCAAATTCACCAACACAGAATCTGCTCGTCTAATACGATTGGTTGCATATCGGTGGAAAAAGCGCAAACACGGCATGTCAATGATAGTTGCTCCTTAACGGGCAGCAAATAATTCTCGGAAAATCACATGACGCAATTACCTGTCAAATCAAGCAATGTTGGGGCGCAATGCTTATTCAGGTAGTCTGCCGGACAGCTGAATTAGCGTTCCTGAACCTGTCTTTATGGACAGAATTTCAGTCTGGAAAAGATGTCGCCCTTATACCAATTCTTAGCAAAATCATGATAACAGTCTGTGATTTGTTCATAGGCGATGGCGCAGCTCAAAACATACAGTTGGCGACGTAGGTCGCTTTTTATTCAGTGGCGAGGATCTGCCATGCATCCGAAATGCAGCTTGTCCCATCGGAAAGCTCATCCCTTATGTGAATAACGCCCGCACACCACTGAAGGATAAAATCACCGTTGCGCCGTCTTTGCGTGAGTTCGGCTTTGTGAATCCTGTCATCATTGACAGGAGTTCAACGTCATAGCGGGACATGGCAGAATCCTGCCAAAGCGAGGAGAAACATCGAGCAAGTTCCGTGCGTATTCGTCGACCATCTGACGGAAGCGTAGAAGAAGCCTATTCTCGCAGACAACCGCTTTGCCCTCGACGCAGGGTGGGACGAAGATAGATGCGTGTTGAGATGGAAGCCCTGCAAGGCATGGACTTCGATATCTCACCCACGGGCTTTGACGAAGCTGAGATTGCCGACCTGCTCTCACTGGATGATGGGGAGACGCAGGAAGATGATTTCGACGTGGATGCCGCCCTGCAGGCAGAGCCTTTCGTAAAACGGTGATTTGTGGCTTTTGGGCAGGGCATCGCTCCTCTGTGCAGATTCTACAAACACTGAAGATGTAAAACTTCTCATGGATGGCAAAAGGCGAATGTGCAGACTACTGACCCGCCGTATGCGTGTAACTACACAGGCGGTACAGGCTGAAAAATTATGAACGACAAACCTCAAAGGGCGAGGAGTTCTATCAGTTCTGCTCTCCAGCATTCAGAAAATGCCTATGAGAATCTTGCAGACGGGCTGCCATATGACATCTTTTCACTCGGATGCGGAAAAGGTCAACTTCTACAATGCGTCGTTGCTGGAGTTTCACCACTCAACAACCTGTATCTGGGTAAAAAGCAGTCTCTTGTTCTGGGACGCTGATTATCAAATGCGCCATGAGCCGAGTCATCTATGCATTCAAGCGACACCGAAGCTACAACTCTACGGAGACAGAAAGCAGACCACCGTCGGGAATTTGACCGACCAGAGCAAGTCGAAACTGCACCTGACAACGAAACTGCCGCCTCGTCTGACATACCCTGATGAAAAACTCTCGTTGGTCAACAGCATCGTCTTGATTTGTTCGCAGCGGGTCGACACTGATGGCAGCAGAGCAGATGGATCGCACGGCATATCTGATGTGAACTTGATCCTGTTTACGCCCGGCGATTGTGCGCCGTTTTGTGGCATATCAGTGGAAAATACAGAGGATGTGCATATCATCCGTGACGGGAAAACGCTCCCCTGCTCCGAGGTATATATCCCACAGCGAAGAGCTTTCGCGGCATGAAGGATAGTACAGATAAACGACATTCAAAAAGGGCGGAAGAAAGGGGGATGAGGACGTGCAATGTAAATACACGCTTTTCGAGGACGGGAGCATTGCTCGACGGGCATCTTCCTGACGGTATCGTTTTTATGGTGGACACGTCATCTCGACAAGATCGCCGGACAGCTTTTATCGCAATTATCGTGACTTTGACGGAAAAACTCTTACGTGATGGACGGGACACGGAAACAGCCGCATCGTCATCGGTGGATGTCCCCAGGCTATGAAGTCGATCATATCAATCTGGACACGCTGGACAATCGCCCGTGCAACCTTAGAATCTAGCGCATCAACAGAATCAGTGCAACCAGCCACGGCAGAGGAACAACACCTCCGGGGTGACGGGTGTCAGCTTCTACAAAACCTCGCGGGAAAATATCGTGCGAGAATCAAGATTTGTCAGCATGATATACACCTGGTTATTATCAAACATTTAGAAGAAAGCTGTTCAGGCGCGGAATGTGGGAATGGCTTGTATGTTCGGGGATTACGGACGGTATGACGAGTGGCAGAAATCTCTCCGTGGATAGAAGAAGATGTCATCAACTGATGTAAACGGTCTCGTGGATTTATCAATCTGCGAATCGTTTATTGATTTTGTGAAGAAAGCGGCGTAATGCCAAAGGAGGCAGCACAATGAAAGTTTTTCTAAACGCAGGTCATGCGCCCCGACGGAAATCCTGACCCCGGCGCGTGCGGCGTACGGGACTGCGGGAATGCGACGTTGCGAGACGTCGCAGACCTCAGCGGCGGGCGGTATCTGCGTGCCGCAGGTGTCGAGGTGGTCGGATGTCGCAGTCCGACAGCCTACACGAAGTCGTCTGCAGCTTCCAATCGCAGCGGTGCGGACGTATTCATCTCCATCCACTGCAACACGTGCAAATGGCAGTGGCGCAGGGACTGAGGCGTGGCGTACTACGGAAGCGGCGCAGGGAGACAACTGGGCACAGCTCGCATCCAGAACGAGATTGTCACAGCCTCGGAACCGTGGATCGCGGAGTGACAGGGAGCGTAGCCCGGTGTCAACGGTCTGTGCATGTTCTGAGCAACACGGATGCGGTCGCTGTGCGTGGAGCTTGCGTTTATCGATCATCGCGGCGATGCAGAAACTGCTCGCAGCCGGCAGGATGAATTTGCCCGCGCCATTGCGCGTGGGGTAACGGACTATGAAGGAGAGTGTTGAAGATGAAACTGGAACACATCCAAAACGAACTGAAGAATCATGGGACTTCCGTGCGGACGGAGGCAAAGGAAGCGACCGTCCCTGGCTGCATGAGAAGGGGACTCTGCGGCGCGTGAGGTATCGGCGGCTGCAGCACGGCGGCACTGAAGGAGAGCGGAGAAAGAGACAGATGGTGCGATCTCGCGACCGCATCTTCCTGCCGCTTGTCACTGACGGTGCGATCTGGATGACGGGCAAGATGCCTGAGCGGATGACTGCTCCTCATTCTGTGATATTGATACTCTGCGGTCATCTCACTGAAGTCATGGTGTATGGCGAACACAATCCGCTTGCTAATCTATCCTACGGAGTGATGGAAATGTAATGACCAGTGTCATAAAGGAGGTTTTCAAACAAGGTCAACTACAACATCCAGACAGAGCGCAAGGCGATGGTCGACCGTCAGCAAGGTGCTCGACATCAAGCCTGTTCATCGACGCACCGAGCTTTTCCGACAAGATCGGCGTATTTGAGATTGCCGCGCGCGGCATCTCCTTGCTTCGACGATGCCACCGACGAAGCGACTGTTGCGCGGTGGCGGCACGGCACTGTACGAGGCGGCTTCCGGCTCCGAGGACGGGGGAGAAATGAGTTTCCTGCGCGGACACAGAGATGCTTGACCAGACGGAAGCGCAAACACGCTCTACCGGAAAGAAGCAGGGCAGATGAGCCGATCTGACAGAATGAAAGATAATAGATGAACCAGGTGGGCACGCGTAGCAGAAGTGATCTGATGGATGAAGCCGTCGCAGCGAAATCCGATGAGGGATAGTCTTTCCATCAGCCTCGCCACCTTTTCACCGAGACGGCACTGCAGAATCTGCTGACGCACTTCTTCTGAGCAAGGGACGCTGATTCGCACGCCTTCGACATCCGGGAAGCACCCACACGCTGACGATGGCACCGCATCACCTTGTACGGTCTGCACGGCTACGATCACCGACGAGACGGCAAAGGCATACGCTGAGTCTCATCAGCAAAGCTCTGCCTGATGGCACGGGACGCAGCGCGTCACGGCGAAGGAGAAGATTGTGGACAACGAAAAGTACGCTCTTCCGCTGCTTCCTACGCCTCGGCATGATCGGGAGCGCTGCACAAAGAGTCGCGCAAGATTCTCCTGCAGAACCTTACGGGCGCAGCGCATTCAAAGAGCGGACATCGGAAGCGAGATGAGGCGCGAGGTTTCCGAGTAGAGAGCAGATCGCCGCACTCTCGAGCAGCGGTATCCGCACGGGACGAGAGTGGAACCTCGGAATGGACGATCCGCAGCCCTGCCGATGGGAACGACGGGGCGAGGCGTCTGCGTTGACGATGCGGGGACAGCTTCTCGTCCGATGGGAAACAGGATCGCCACCAGCCTGATTCCCGGCGTGGACCTTCCGCATCGTGCAGAAAGGCAGACAGTCATGAACGAGAAGGTTTTCGCATGACTCGCGGACATCCGCGACTCTGGGCGGTGAATATGTTCGACGTTCCCATGTCAGCGCGTTTGAGATGGGCTCTACGAACTGGTCTCCTTTCATCGAGGAAGACCGTGCGGCGTATGTGCGCTTTATCCTCACGCGTGAAGCACTACGATGATCTTTAGCGATTTAGCACAGCCTTCGAGCCGGGTTTCTCCTGAAAATAGTCGTAGTTTATCAAATACGACTTGCTATATTCTGCGTTTAGAGGGATATATACGACTGCAAGGGAACAACCTACAAGCGAAAAGGAGGAAACGAAAATGAAAGAATGCAGAAGCAAGATGGCCGAAGACCACTCACGATGGAGCACTGATGAGATGCGGTTCGGACGAGCGGCGCGATCCTGCGCTACGGCGAGCAGATCCTTGTCGCCGATGGAATGCGCAGCTCGACGCAGCTGTCATGAGATGGTCGAAACGCCGGAGGAGACAGGCTTCTGCGACATCGAATGCCGCCTGAACCTCGTCGAAGCTCGCCACCGAGCTTTTGAGGACGGCGGGCACGCGATGGCTTGGTGCACGAAGCGCATCTAGCTGCGCGCAAACAATCAAAAAGCCCCTTCGTGTTTTCACAGATATTTTTGAGTCGCTGATGGCGACTTTTTGATGGGGGTGATTGTTGCGGAAACCGACGGACTCGAGTGCCGACAAAGTTCATGGCAGAGGACGCACATATGACAAAGCGTTGCGGATTATGCGGTGGATTTATCGAGCGCCAGTGCCATCGAAGGGACGTGGGTGAGCCCTTCGAGCTGACTGACATGGCAGGAGCGCATTATCCGAGACATTTTCGAATTTGAGTTTGAACGGCTATCGGCAGGTCCAACACGGCATACGTTGAGTTCCCAAGAAGCAAGGAAAATCAGAGCTTTGCTGCCGCTGTCGCACTCCTCTGCTGCGGCGATGGGGAGAACGCGCGGAGGTATCGCGGATGTGCTGCCGACCGTCATCAGGCAAGCATCGTATTCTGAGGTCGCAGCAGATATGGTGCAGTGTCCTGCACCAGCAAGCGGTGAAGATCCTCGCCTCCCCAGAAGCGGATGGTGTATCTGCGACGAACAGCTCTATCAGGTGCTGCAGAGGTATACTCAAAGCATCGCGGTTTCAACATTCACGGCGTTGTATCGGACGAGCTTCACACGCAGCCGAACCGCAAGCTCTTTTGACGTTATGACGAAGAGGCTCAGTGATGCGCGCATGCAGCCGCTCTACTTCCTCATCACCACGGCGGGGACGGATACGCAGTCCATCTGCTGAGACACACCAGAAAGCGAAGGAGCATTCTGAAGCGGCGGAAAAGATCGACCGCCTTCTGCACTGCGTGACGATCTGCGCGCAAAGGGAAGGAGCCGAGGACTCGAGCAGATCCCGAGGTCTGGAAGCGTCGAATCGCATCAGCCGGTAATATGGTCGGTATCGACGCGTACAGGCATAGCGTCAGGATCGCACGGCAGAATCCCGCCGAGGAGAGAGACAGCCTCCTGATAGCCTCGTCTGAATCAGCGGGTGAAGCAGTCCGGCATGGTGGATGCGATGATGCGTGATGTGCCTCTGCCTGTGGATGCGGAACTTTGGAGGGGGTGCGCTGCTACGGCGGACCAGACCTTCTCCACGATGGATATTGCGGCACGGTCCTCGAGCTCTCCGACCGAGGAGGAGGATGAGATGTTTGCCGTGCCTCCGTACTTGGATTCCTGAGGAGACACACTGACCTGCGCGCGACGCGACCGCGCGCGACGTGGGAGAAAATAGGCTTTTGGCGACCACAGAGGGGAAATGTGGTTCTACCACGGATTCATCGAGACGTTCATCGAGAAATCATGGGCGAAAAGTACGCCATCCGCGATTGCCTTGATCACGTGCAGTGCAGATGGTTCAGGACTGAGGGATGATTCACCGTTGTTCCGTTCGCAGGGCTTCGGCGATATGAGCCCGCTGACCAAGGAGCGACGAAGCTGGAGCACTGGAAGTAAGAAAATAGCGCACGGCGGGCATCCCGTCATGCGCTGGATGGCAGACAACATCTTCATTCGCACCCGGACCTCTGCAGGCAACACTCACAGGCAGATATGGTGAAGTCCACCGAGAAGATCGACGATGTGTGATTAGCTCTCATCATGGCACTGATCGTAATCCGATGTGGGACGACGATGTCGGAATCGGTAGCACGAAAATCGGTGTGTGGGTATTTTCTTAGACAGTTGAATTCTGGCATAATGGGCAGACGCTGAGACTTGGCCAAACGCATATCAAGCACCACGTTACATACACTGCTCGGTTTGTTTTTCAAATTCCTAGTTTTTCTACAATCAGCATTTACAACGGTGTTCCAATTGATCAATGGCATCGGTGGAATAGGGTATGTCTATGTTATCACCTGATTGAGATGAAATTTCAAACAGTTTATCAACATTTTGTATAAAGTCTCATTTGGGTGATACTACTGAGAAATACCTAGCAGCGGAGCTATGCATTTAATTTCGATAATTCCGGAAGTTCCATCATTAGCTACCGCAATGAATCGAGGTTTATGATTTTTGTTAATTAAAGCGTCGAAACCATACTCCAACTGCAAGTAAGTGATGTTGCACATCGCTAGGACCGAGCGTAGCCGTATTTCTGTATTTTTGTACTAACAAGGTAAAAGCATCATATTGTTCATGCTCTTCATATAGTTTGCTTTGTGTATAAAAGAAACCATCCTGTGATTGAGCTGTTATGGCAGGACCTTTTACCTTGAACCCTCAATATATCGTAGATCTTTCCGTTTAGATGAATTTGCATTTTGATCATCTAAGGTATTCTCGTTCAGAGTGTTTTCTGTTGGACGATGCAAGCTCAATATCTGCAACAGCATTAGGTGCTGTACTTTCAGAATCTACCTTTGTAGTAGTATCATCTCCTGCGGAGAGGGTCATTATTGTAAAGGATTTTGCGCGGGTGGTTCAGCAGAGGGGGCAGTTTGTCCAGCACTCACAGCCCTGTGTTCTGGGGTATCTGGAACAACTGAAGCATGCTGGGAGTGCGCTCTAGTGAACGATTGTTTCAGCGAACACATCAGAAGATAGGTTGTTAAGCATAAGTAATGAAAGCAATATGCATTTCTGCGTTTAGAAATAATCATAGTCTCACCTCACTATACATTATTTATAGATTTAATGCTGATGAGCCAAAACAAAAACCGAAATATCCTCATTTTTCTTGGTGATGAAAATATGCTTTTATTATTAATTCGTTAAAATATTAGATATTCCTGTTTGTCTCTCAAAAACTTATGCTTCGTTACTATTATCCTGTAAAGGAGAGTGTTGCTGAGAACCTATTCAGCAACTCTTTCCGTTCGCGGGACAAGCCTACGAACCATCATCTGGCGGCTTGTCCTTTTGTTTGGGCAGACGGCGGCGGGCAGGCGGTCAATGAGCGTACTGTAATGCAGACGACGGCGGTCTACGCCTGTGCGCATCTCGCGGAATCCATCGCGGACTGCCGCTCACCAGTTTACGGATACAGGGCAGGGTGCAAAGAGCGTACCGAGCATCCGCTGTATCGCTCCACGCGATGCACCGAATCCGAGATGACTCCTTTATATTTCGTGAAACCAGGATGAGTCACCTCCTTTGTGGGAAATGCGTACGGCACAAATCTTTTGCGGGATGGCAGAGGACGTGTTCCCCGGACTTTATCCGTGGCCCGGACAAGATGGATGTGAGCCGCGACAGCTGCACAGGGGGAAACTCTATTACACACCTATACGCGAAGCACGGAGGAGAATCCAAAGCGGATTAAGGCGTGATTCGTCCCGCGATGAGAGGATGTACTTCAGCATCCGACCCGACTTTGAATGGACTTGTTGATATTCACCTATTACAGGAGTAAAGAATGCCATCGGCATCGCTCTGGGCAACGGAAGTATGGCGCGGCATGGGAACGGTGCGCGTCCGGGCGGTGGTGTTCTGAAACATCCGGGCGTTCTGAAAGACCCGTCGAAGCTCCGGTAAAGTTGGCACGCCGTTTACGGCGGCGGCACGATGAACACGGGCAGGATCGCCGTCCCGAGGAAGGCGAAAGTATCAGCAGATTGCCATACCGTCCTGAGGAGGCACAGTTCCTTGAGACGAGGAAGTTCCAGATTGACGAGATTGCGCGGTTTCACCGTGTACCGCCCCCCATATGGTCGGAGACTTGGAGAAACTTCGTTTTCGAAACATCGGAACAGCAGTCCTCGAGTCACACACTTTTGAATCCGGCTCGCGTGCTGGGAGCAGTCTGCTCAAAAAGGCATTGCTGACGGACAAGGAGTGGAAGGACTACTTCATCCGCTTCAACGTGGACGTACGTTATTGGGGACCACATAGAGCCGCATGGAGGGATATGCCATCGGATCAGAACGGATGGCCTCCGCGAACGACATCCGAAGTCCTGAGGACATGAACTGATTGAATCTACTGAGGGCGGTGATTTGTACCTTATCAACGGGAATATCGACAAAACTGAGGGATGCAGGGCCGTTTGCTGCTAGGCAGAAGGGAGAACTCAATGAAACGTAAATTTTGGAACTGGGTACGGAACGAGGAGAGAAGCGTATCCTGCTTGACGGTGAAACTCGGACGAAACGTGGTGGGGCGATGAAGCCACCTCAGATGTTCCGTTCTGAGTTGAATGCCGCCGAGGGAGATATTGACCTCTGATCAACTCACCAGTGGCGGACTGCTAGCGTGGCGGCGCAGATTTACAATATGCTGATGGAATATCGCGAGGTCACTGGTCTAGGATTGACGGATTGCTGCGTCTGCCGCAGTCCGTTGTTGCGATGGCAGGATCAACGGCTGAGATTTCCCTTGGGGATGTTGATGATCCACAACCGATGACCGTTTCCATCGGGGACACACACGAGATGGAGCGGACAATCACATTCCTTTGCCGAGATTGGCGGAGAGACCATCAACGCCTCACGAACTCAAGACGGGACTGTCTCGTGCGAAGATTTCACGCTTGATGGATGCCGAGACGTGGATGAACGCAAAGAAAGCAGTGGAGCTTTGATTTGCGGATTCCGTTCTCTGCGAGAATAGGGAACATCTCTAGCGATACGGCAGACGGCTGATTTTCTCCCCGCGCTGCTGAAATCACGAACTCCTGCTCTCGAAATTCGGGCAGGGATACACAATGTCGATGCAGAGCCGCTCAAACGATCGTTCTTTTCTATTTCTACATTAACGGAGGGATAAACACATGGATCAGATCATGGCAATGCGCGAGAAGCGTGCAGAAACGTGGAACAGGCAAAGCAGTTTCTGGATTCTCACGAGAAAGTTGACGGGCATCTGACAGTCGAAGATGCCAAAGCATACGAGCAGCTGGAGGAAATGAGGTGCTCGCGCTCGGCGAGCGACATCGAGCGCATGGAGCGTCAGGCGATTCTTGATGCGCAGCTTGCAAAGCCCGTGACGGCGGCAATCACCAACACCCGGGGGCTGGTGCCTAATGCAGAAGAACGGACGCGCAAGCGAGGCATACCTGCCTACGATGCTCAAAAGCTTTCCGTACGAACTTCCGACAGGTGGAGAACGTCCGCAGGAGGGCGTGGATGCAAACGGCGGATATCTCGTGACCTGGAGGAATACGACGGCGTCTGATCGATGTTCTGAACGAAGAGAACGTCCTGCGTCCGCTTTGCGACGGTGATTACCACGAGCGGGGAGCATAAGATCAACGATCGCAGCTACGAAGCCTGCAGCATCGTGGATTGAGGAGGGTGCCAGCTCACCTTTGGTGAGGCGACCTTCGACCAGATCGTCCTCGACGCGCACAAGCTGTACGTTGCGGTCAGCGACAGAAGAGCTTCTCTACGACAATGCCTTCAAGATTGAGAACTACTCATTGAGCAGTCTGGCAAGGCACTGCGGCAACGCTGAGGAGGACGCATTCCTGAACGGCGACGGGACGCACAAGCCGAAGCGGGGCTTCTATCTCGGCAAAGACATCCGTCACCACGGCGGCCGCCGAGATTAAAACGGATGAACTCCCGTGACGCTCGTCTACAGCCCTCAAGCGTCCCTACCGCAAGAATGCGGCGTTCATCGTCAACGACCAGACGCTTGCAAGCATCCGTCAAACTCAGGATGCCACGAGTGCCTATTTCTGGCAGCCGTCCCTACCAGATGGGCGCGAACCTGACCGTCGCTCGGCTATCCCGTCACTTTCAGTCATATGCCCGCCGTCGAGAGCGGGAAAGGATCGTCATTGCATTCGGCGATTACTCCTACTACAACATCGGCGACCGCACACGTTCTCTGCAGGAACTGAAGGAAACCTCTTCGGGCAACGGCTATGGCGTCTACTGCGTCGTGAAGGCGCGCTGGACGGAAAGCTCGTTCTTGGAGGAAGCCGTGCAGACGCTCAAGATGAAGCTGATGTATGTTCGGCAAGAGGGAGGTGGTTCTATGCTTGTGCCACTGGCAGCAGTCACAGTATCTGCGGATTGACGGCGATGAGGAGACGATCTCCCTCATGCACTTTTACGGAAACGGCAGAACAGATTTGTACGGCACTTCGCGCGTGAAGAAGCTGTCCATGTCGAAGATCAGGCAATCGTGCGCGTTGCAATCCTCTATGCCGTCTCCTATCCTATGAACACAGAGAGGAAGCGGGATCACAGAGGGCTTGCGCTGACGCTGCTGCCCGCCCTCTTCGGTGCGGAAGGAGGCCTTTAGATGCAGGTGTCTATGAGCGAACTGCGTCATCAGAATTTCCATCCTGCGTCCTGTCCGGAGACGGATGATGAGGGGAATATCCTCGCGCAAACAACACAGGAAGTCGGTAAGCGTGGGCGCTCGTTCTGCCTTTGCCGCGAAAAATCTCCGACGGCTATGGAGAAGAGTGCAGGAAGTGGATCATCGTGCGTTATCCGCCACGTACAGTGGATGTACGAGTGACGACGTATGCGTTGAGATAAAACATCACACCCGTGCGCCGCCCCTATCCGCTCGGCGGGAAGAAAGCAATGGTCGTTCTGGAATGCGGGAGTTGCGGAAGATGGCTGAGATACCGAGTTTCGTCTCGCTGAGAAGATCCTCTCGGAACTCGGCAGAGGATGGCACAGGCAGTGCAGCACTCGAGCGCGGAGCGACGATGTGGTCGCAGAGGCAAAGAACTGCTGCCTCTGCCCATACGGGAACAGATAAGCGTGTGGTCAGAGGTGCGCTGCGGGATTCCATCCACAAACGTCTCCGCAGGAAAGACGGCTCTGTTTGAGGATTGCGGCGGATGCGAACTCAGGATGGATGTGCTACATACGGCGTACTTGTCTGAATTCCAGCCCACGCATCAACCGTCGTTTCTCTATCCAGCTCGACGCCAGGAGACGAGATCCGTTCTGCCATCGTCGATGCTCGCTCCGTGCGGCAATACGGAGGCGGGGAAGATGGTGCTAGCAAGATAGTGTACCAATCTCTTGTACGTCAAGGAGCTGACAGCTTCTTGCACATGGGAGAAAAGGGGAATCTACCACGGACGAAGCCCTGATGCGGGACGTATCCGTTCGTCTATTCCGTCATTTCTGACGTTCCGCGCCTCGGCAGACGCATGGAACTGAACGCGCGTGACGGTGCGTATCCATATTCTGACGAAGGACGGACGCTTTTGCGACATTCTATAAGGGCCGTAAAAGTGTGCTCCTGCCGCTCGGCTTTGTACGTACGCAGACGCAGGAACTGACAGAAAGATATTTTCGTTGAAATCACAGACTGCCAGAACAGCATGGAGGAGAATAAAATGCCGTCCACTGAACAGCAAGGCCTGCAGGAATCTGACGAGCGGGCAGTTCTATCAACATCCAGAAACTTCACATCGCCAAGATGCTCACCGATGGCAGGAGGGGCGGCGACCCACGAAGCTCTCGATTCCGCTTGAAATTGCTCCGGCAGTGGACATCAAGCCAGACGAATAGGCGGCGAGCTATTCGCCGACGTGGCAGTCCGTGATCGGCGTCGAATACCGCATCCCATGATTTGACCTTCGATACTGCCGCGCTTCCTGGAATACATAGCCTATCTTTTTGGGACATGTATTGAAAACGGCGTGAAGGCGAGCAAGGATCGATGTCGTGCGTACTGCCGTCCCCTTCCAGTCGGAGGAAAGAGGAACAGCAAGAAGAGGTGCACCAAGTTCTACAAAGTCCAATTACGGAACCTCCGAGAGCGGCAACCCAAGCAGGAGCATTCAGTCTCGATACACCGACACTGACGGCAAGGCGATCTACCGCCTGTCGGACGGGCTGTCCCTACGCCAAGGCGGACGAGGAGGCGGCGGGCTGCACGCTGAGACGGGGACGAGTGGATGAGCACGGTCTGAGGAGGTCACGATGGAAACACCGATGCTGGGTATATTGCGGGCAGGGAGATCACGCCAAAACCTCCGAAGATGAAGGTGTGGCGTGCGTTCCTTGCCTTTTTGATGCCGACAAGGAAGGTCTGAGTCTTGAAGATTTTCTGGACGAGCACGTTCGTCTGATCGTTCTGGATTCGGACGAGGAAGTGACGAAGGAATCCGTGAAGAAAATGGATGTAGCGGACATCGTACCGCTGACACGCAACCTTTCCGATGGATTCAGTCGCTGACGTTTTCCAAACTGGGTGAACCTCCCAAAACGGAGAGACGGGGAAAGAGGGCGTAGTTCTTTCTCCGTACCAGAATTTGCTGGTGTTACTACGAGCGGCTGCAGTCCGACTACGGGTGGACGATGACGGTTGATGCATACAGATTGGATTCCCTGCCTGATCAGCTTGTTGTAAAGGCGATCTGCGAAAGATTATCCGAGCGATTTATTGACGACGTGATGTAGGGAGGGGATAGGGTCAAAGCGTGACAAGATTGATGAACTCTATCTCGACATCGGTCTCAACATTGCACAGCTCGCAGTTGACTTTTGACACGGCGGGCAAGACCGAACCCGCGGATCCATCCGCACGGCTCAACAGCAAGGCAAACAACATTCACCTGAAACTGGATGCTGATCCTGCCAAGCTCGACGGGCGTGGGTCAGAGCTGATAAGATCGGCGTGCGCCATCAGGCGATCAACCGAGAGTGGATATTCAACGGCAGAAGGAACAGATTCTTGCGGCTGTCCTCCAATCCGCAAAGAAAAACGATGGCGCGACAGCGCGTCCTATCGCCGTGCGAAAGTAACTCCGTTACGTCAGCAGAGAACCGTCGCGCAGACAGGCGGAAGTCCGAAAGCTCAACACGCGCCCTCAAGGAGAGCGCGGGTCTCTCCGGCACGCTCGGTGGGCGCATCACAGCGGGGATGACGGCGCAGGCAGGTGTCAAAAACCTAACGAGCGGATTCAATGTCCTCTCAGCCAAGATGGCTGCCGTTATGGCCGTCGCTGCAACGGGTGAGGTCTGTTCAACATTACGAAAGAGCGCGATGACTTATGGAGAGAATGTCTATAAGCTCACGCAGCGTCTCCACGTCTCGGCAGGGTGAGGCGGCGACGCTCAATCGCGTTTCCAGCTTGCGGATACGGATAGTAAAGAGCGTCACACCTCTGATCGCTCGTCTCGACAAGCAGGTATCTGCAGCGGGCAATTTCTGGCACGATACGTCTCGCGCACTCTCACGCTTCGGCATCGCACTCAAAGACCAACAGGGGAATCTCCTGCCGCTCAACGAGCAGCTGGCACAGCGCCAAAAGGCCAGCTAGACGGGCAAAGAAGCGTGAGATGGAGGGAGCTATATACCGCCGAAGTCCTCGGTGCGCGTGGTGCGGCACTATTCCGATTCTCGAACAGTATGACGATTTAATGACGATTTCCTCTCGCGTCAAGACCACTGGACTGCTCGACCCTGAACAGGTACACGAGACGTATCTCAAATGGCGGAATGGAGATGGAAGGGCAGCTGAAACTTGCCCTCGGTGCGGCAATTACTTCTCGCCGCCGAAGAGTTGATGCTGAGATCGATGACGGCTTCGAATCTCTTGTTGAAACGATTCGCGACAATAAGGACGAGATCAAGGGATGCCGTCCTCGGATGGGGCTAAAGCACTCAAGACCGTCGCAGAGCTTGCGGGCTTTGGTCGAAACAGATTCACAAGGGTCAATGGAGCACGCCGAGGCAAACAGTTGCTGTGAAAAATCATCCGTGGCATCTCCTGCTGATTGCGATCCCGTTCCTTGGCGGTACGGTTCTTGACGCTATTTACGGCGATGAGTACAAAGCAACTATCTGGAACAGCAGAAGATTGCCAAAGAGAAAGCAGGCAGAGGAGAAGGCGTGCCGAGGCGGGAGAAGAGACGCCAAGGCGCAGAGCAGAATGCCAAAGTTTGATGGGCGGATCCGTGCGGCGGCTGAGAAAAGATGCCGCAAAGACGGTCAGTGAATCCGCAAAAGCGACCGCACAGCTGACGGACACTATATACACTGACACACACGGACATCCAGAACAGTCTTCATGCACTGATCGCGAATCCTTCGAATCCTTCCAGAAGGGCGTGAGATCCTCACCCTCGTCGACGAATACCGTCTGGCAAAGGTAGCAAGATTTATCTGACTTTCAGCGGGATGCGTTGTGATAAGGCGAATGCCTCTGCCAAGACGGATTTGCAAAAAACTGACTCAATCGCCCGTGAAGCCGATGCCTCTGTCAGAAGGGCTTGGATGAGGCAGCAGAACAAGAGTGTGATGAGTGACAGGCACGAGTGATGGAACAGTGGGAGTGATGTCGCTTCCAACATCAGTGCCATCTGGAAAACCGAACTTGGAATCTGTCTCGCAGAGATTGAGCGTGAGAAGGGACGTGGGTCCAGGGAAACGACTGGATGAGGTCGAGGCGACGCGGTGGGCAGAGGAAGGAAAACCTCGATGCCAAGCGCAACGCCGCTCTGGAAGTTCTGCGACCCCTTGGAAAGAGGAACCTAAAGGTATTCAAAGAGTCCGGGGCAGGTCGGGCTGATGGAGTACCTTCGCAAGAAGAACAAGTTCACGGCAGAGGATTTGGGACTGACACCGAGTTACTTCAGCAGTTCCAATCGGGACGGAAATGGGCGATGGAGAATCTCCTGCCGAATTTTTGCTCCCGAGAAGCGTGAAGACAGTTCTCGCATCCGTGTCAACGGGCAGGAGTTCCTATGCACAGATGATGGCAGGATTAGTAACAGGCGCAGAGCATTCAAACTGCGGGCAGGGTGGAAATGCTCCGCAGCAAGGAATCAGTCCGCGCCATCCATGACAGACAATCGGCAGATTCACATACAGGTGCAAATCGAGAACGCCGTCACGGAGGATAAACGAGGGATACGTGTGCTGCCGATCATGTTGCCGGACCGTATTCGACCTGCCGTCGAGAACGCACTTGGAGGTGATTTCAATCTCATATTCACATTGGTGAGGTTAAAACACTGAGTGTCGAGAACTGGCAGATCGTCTCGCTGACCGTCAGCAGCTCTTGGAGATCGTCGGCGGTGGTCGTGCAGGATCGGTACCCATCGGCAGAGGGCGACCCGCATTTCCTGCGTTGCTGGGCACCGACGTCGGATTGGGGAGAAAATCAAGCGCTGCGACAGCCGCGCAATGGTGTCCGTAGACCGAGGAGGCGAGCGTCCTGCCCTCGATGCGTGTTGTGGTGAAACTTCACGAGTAATGCGTGGCCCGTTTCTCCGAGCAGTATAAACTGGTCTCTGAACTACGCAGGATGTGACAATGGCAGTGAACTGCTATGCACATCTATAAGGAACAATCCAACCGGAGGGCGGCAAAAGACGGGACGGAGGTCAGTACCGTAGCCGGAACTTTGCGCTTCCATCTCCGTCCTCCTCCCTGATGCGGCAAGGGCAAGAGCAGAAAGCCGCCGAAATGTGCCGTGCGCTGCAGAGAGCGGCTTCCATATCGACGGAACACTTTACGACTCAAGCCCGTCGGCGACTGCGCAAGACAAGGGAAAGCCGCGACGGATAACAAACATACACTGCAGAAAAACGGCATTGAGCTCGCTGAACGAGAGACAGTATCTCACTATCCAATGTCGCCGCTGACAGTACTGACTTTTCTGCGTAAAGGCGGCATCAGCACGGGCGGACGAGCAGGCTGCGCAGGACTCGAGCGTGACATCCAGGCAGAGGGCGTTTGCGTCGGATTGAGGAGGCCCTCGTATGGCATCCAACACATCAATCCAGGCCAGCGCGGAGTGGTTTAGTCAAAGATGGCGGACGGGTGACGGGGACTCAGTACAGCAAGACGGGCGCATCTTTTGGCAGCCGGACCCACCGCAAGGGACCCAATCTTCCAGAGAAGCCGCCGGAGCTTTTGGCGGCAGATTTTGATAGCGTAACATCAAGGATACAGAAAAGCAATGCCAAACTTTCATATTTGCAATCGGCGGCTGGCAAAATTACTGAAGCAGAGAGAAATTCTGGAGCACATGCGGGTGATCGTGGGAGCAACAATAACGAGACGCCATGCCAGGCGATGGCCGTTTCGTGTCAAAGAAATCTGTGCTGTGTGGTTTCAACATCAAGCCGGGAGAGAACGTGGTAACGGTGCCTTCTGCGCCATGACAGACGAACGGGAGGTCGCTCTGTACATAGTTGTGAATGCGAAAGTTGGTTACCCCACGAACTCGATGCGTGAAAACCATCGCCATTCCTCACGAAGAATGACGACACTCTTATCTCGAATCTGCTCTCGGACGAGGACGCCTGAGGGAACAGGTCATTACGCTTCCTGCCGCGGGAAACGCAGACAGGCGCGACCGATTGCGGACGTGGAGTTACGAGGCGACGGCTGCGAATCAGGAGATTCCGCACAGTGATGTTGCCGCTCCCATCCACGCAGTACGTGAGCGGGATTCGCGTGACGGGATTTCTATCGGAAATCCCGCCTACCGCACGGCAGATGGACTGTACGCTTTGGACGGCAATTAGGCAAGAGCGCACCGTCACTGAACACGGGCGGTGATTATCGTGTAGAGTCAGAACTGACTATCCATTGTCATGTGGACGGACGCGAAGACCAGCCAGCGCATCTCGGAACTCCAGATCGGCAGCTCCATGGTGAGAGCGCGTGTATGAGCATCAAACGAAACCCGAGCATCCAGAATATGCGTTGCTGCTCGCGTGATTCGACCCCAAACAAACGATGCGCGCCACGGTGATTCCTGTATTTCGTCAGGCCTGTGCAGGTGCGCGAGATACGTCGCGCAGCTCTCAACAGGATCCATCGCCATGCGTGCAGATGCCCTCGCGCGATATCTCGGATCGCCGGAAGAAAATCACGTGGTACGGGCGACATGCAGCGCGCATTGGCTGCATTGTGAAGCAGCGTTGGCAGATACGAAGCGCAGACTCATTAGGCGAAGTCGTGATTCTTGCAGATACGAGGAATTGAGATTCTCATACGCCATCCACGCAGAGCTTAGAGAGCAAGGCATTCGTTCGTCTCCTCTGTGACGCTGGCGAACTCAGTCTCCGGATAACATCTAACCTGAAACCGTGAACCATTTCCATTGGTGCGAACGTCCAAGGTCGTGTAATGACTGCGTCAGTTTTCTCGTGAGGAAACCAGTCAGCGAGGCATCGTGCAGTCTGTCAAGGGAACGTACAGTAAAGACACACACTACACACCCATCCATATTCATGTCGAGCGGGCGAAGGTGTCGCGCTACGTTGCTGAGATTGCGGCGGCACCGCTTCGGCTGTACTGTTTGACCGATTTAATGCCGCCGCAGAACTGAGGCACGATGACCTACGCGACTTCATCTCCGCACTGCGATGGACGCGCGCGCGCGCGCGCGCAAAACCGCCGCAGCGCCAGATCAACGTGTGTTTATTCGTGGCGATACGCTCCATCATCCTTTCGAAGCGCGGCATGGAGGAATCTTGTCGTCGATGGACTACGAATCCTCGGCGCAATGCACAGCCGACCATTGAGCGGAAACTCCTGGCAGCTCTGGCCTGGCGGCAGCTCTCACAACGATTCCACGGCGCATTAACGAGGAGGACGGTACCGCGCCCGTTCCGTTTACGGGCACGACTTCTCCAAAGAGACTCAGCCGCACTTACGCGCCAACGGGTTTCTGGTGTCCGGAGACGGACGAGAACGGCAGGCACGTTCGCGATGGGGGACATCTCGCCGAAAAACGTACACTACAACGCCGATGGCTCCGCAATCCAGCCGCACAGATCACGCCTATGCCTCCACGGGACGTGCGACAAGTCACTTTCTTCTAAGGAGGGAGCGTACGCAGAGGCGTGGCAATGCGATGGGAAGAAGCATACGGAATATGCACTGGGAGGATTTTGATGCCGTGAGAAGCGACTGAGCATCAACACTCGCTGCACCGCTCGGCCACGGATGGACAAGCGTGACCACGGTTTATGTACGGAGTGCCTGAAGGAAGCCTCGTTGTCGCGGGAAAGCCCAGCGGCAAAGGCGAGTCAAGTTCACCGTCGGGCAGCTCGAACTTCAGCCTTTGAGCCCGCCACATGCCAGTGACGATACACTGCCGCATTCTCGCCCATCGACACCGAGCTCCGCGTCGTGGGTACGGACCCATCTGCGTGCCTTGACACGAGAAACTGCGTGGCCCAAATCCGCAAGACAAAGGAGACGGTCACCGTGAGATCTCGTGCGCGGATTCAAAACGGCGTCCCAGCATACTGGACCACATCGCCGATTTCACCGAGCGCATCCGATCTGAGGGACAAGAGTTACTTTACGTCGAACACAGTCGAACTTGACGCCGCACCTCCGGCGGCAGACCACCGCAGGCGTGAGGTGGGGTGGCCGGATGAACGGTGTTCTGGGGCTTGCGTATGCGGCAATCCGAGCAGTGGAGCAGAATTCGCGAGTCGGGTGAGCCAGGCGCAGCGGCAGTGGCAGAATCTCAGAGTGCGGCGGTCTACTCGGGATGCCGATCCTATCCTTTCTGTGCGGCAGGACTGCAACACCAGTGACGGAAGTCTCGTGTGGGTACAGACTCAAGCGCGGTACTGCTGTTATAGTGGGAGCGTGCAGACCATGCACAGGGCTGGAGCAAAAGCGTGAGCGGAAATCGTGCAAAGCAGAATGGCGCCGAGCTTAGCCCGCATTGGAAACCGCCCTGTTTATCCGGGCGAATGGATCTGGACGGATGATCGCGTGCCTGACGGCGCTGAATCCGAGCAGCATACATAACTCGACGAACGACACTCCGCGCGCCGCTCCTCCAAATAAAGAAGGATCACCAGATGCTCCATTACTGTGCATGGCGCGCGAAGATTCATCACTGCTACTTTCTTCCAAAGAGGATATATATGGATGGTCAGCAGCAACGCCACTAGCGTATGTCCCAGGCTATGAATCGCCCGACGCTGGAAATGGATGCTAGGAGTCTCTGCTACCCTCGAAGCTGTCAATGGTCACCTCGCATTCCCGCTCATCGGGCAGATCAGCGTACACTGTCCTCTGTCAGCCGCGCAACGGCGAGGCTCATCGCCTCATACGATCTTGTGCCGACAGTTTGCGCTGCTCCGTATCCAGCGCGACCTCTATAAGCTGCCAAACCACCGTAGGCGGGCGGGTGGATAAAATGCGGGAAAATTCAAAGGGATAGCTGACATAAACACGGCGCATTGTTACGAGACGGAAGCCATGTCAGCACGGACCGTTATGTGTTCTTCAGAGCGGCAGCAATCTTGAGCCTTTGGATGAGAAAAGCAAAAACAACGTCAAGACACCGTGACGAGACTTACAGCGGAAACTAGTGGAAAGCACTGCAGTACGCATCCAGCTGTCCAATCCGCGACGGTACATGTAGAGTGCTGCTTTCCTGCAAATCTTGATTATTCCTACCCTTGGGAAAAGTACACTTTCAAAAGATTTGATGGTGCAGGGACGAGGCTGCGACGGACGGAAAGCGAATCAACGCTCGTATGAGCATCTGCTGCCCGCTGGGACAACAGAGGAAACACTGGTCAGCACTGGATCGCCCTTATATTTCGCGGAAAGACGGTCAGCTTACACAGCTGCTGCGCGGATGCGATGCAACACCGTCCGCGACAGGATCATCTCGCATGGAAACAAGTGCAGGGCGCCTTCGACGATGGACTGCATATTCTTTACGCGGCCGTCTTTGTACGCGGGCGTACAGGAATCTGCCGTCGGCGAGTTCCTTGCAGCGCTGACGATCTGGCTCTATGCCCTCGTCGCATGGTGTGGTAGCGGACTACATTACGGAGGTCCTCCGCGCCATCGTGGAGAAGAAGCTGCCGGTGCAATGGGCTTCAGGGGATTTGTAAGAAAGCGCATCTTCACCCTTGTGGGCGTGGCGAGATGTGTGTGATGTCTCGCATCGGCGGAAGCGACTGTGTCCCTGCGCCTCTGCATGATCATCTTCTACATTCTCGAAATGAAGGAATTTCGATCATCGAACGCAAGCGCGGATGGGCTTTCCGTTCCAGCAAACTGCAGGACATGATGCACAGTCTCAGAGATAAATGAATACGGATAACGCTCTGCCCGTGGATGGATTTTTCCTCCACGGGCAATATTTACAATCAAAACTACAGCAGTTTTCCTCTTGCCGTGGCTCTTTGATAGAGGTGATCTTTATGGCAGTGGAAAATCCGCTACAAAGAAAGAACGGTACATTTCGTCCTTTTTGTTGCAGAGAGGGGCAGAACGATGACGAGACGATCAGAAAACAAAAGGTAGACCTTTCGTAGGAAGCGCGGGACCACAAGAAAATCGCACAGGAAATCGCTCCATCTGCAAAACACAGTGAAGTTCTTTTGCCGCAGAGCGGCGCGACATCGAGGGCAGGAGACAGCAAATGTGCGATAAATTTGAGAATCGATGCGAATGCTATGCAGTAAGGTGGAGCAGATTCCCGGAAGAAAAGGCTGCGTGTTCTGCTCCTGGTGCCCACTGTCAGTCCAGAAATGCCGGTGGAACAGCCATCTTCATCTCGCAGAGGAAAGCCGCCCATCTACCGACTGCAGTGCGTCATGTGGCAGGGACTTTGAGGTTTGCAACGCAGCGTTACAGGAAATACCGCTCTCATGCGTGCTACATCGCCGAGCGATACCCAGAAAAGCGCTGACGAGCGAGCTCATATCGAAAATGTACCAAGCCACTATAGGCATGGTACGCCGTAGCCACTCCGAGGGGCTGATCTCGAGGAGGCGGAACGTCGAGCAAAATCTTCCTCATATAAAACCGCTGATCGGGCACACGGTGTGCGCAGAGTGGCGCGACTTCCTCGCCCAAGCTGAGTGGATATGTGCGTGAGGGTGATACAGTCGAAGATGAAGGCTGCATAGAGCCGACCGCGACGACCCTTACGTCCGTAAGAAAGTGGCAGGCCTACGCCCGTGCTCTCCATCGAGGTCCGACCGACTGAACTCATTCACTCGGCACTGCCAACTACAGCAATCTCATCCAGAAGAATCCCGCGTGGATTTGGCGTCGCGTGTACGCCGACAGCGGCATCTCCGGCGGCGACATCCGACGCAGGACGACGCAAAGCGTCTGGTTCGAGGATTGCGCGATGCTGGAAAGTCGACATCATTCTTTGATAAGCCAGTCCAGCCGTTTCTAGCAGAAACGCCGTAGACCGCACGGGAAACGGTGCGCCATCTGAAAATCCTCGGCATCGACGTGCTCTGGTCTCGAGGAAGGAGAACACAAGTCGCCTCAGCGGACGGGAACTCGATGCTTGGAATCTTAAGCGAGCTTTCGCCGAGGAGGAGAGCCTAGCCAGTCCGACAGCGCCAGTATGGTCGAATAACGGAGAAATTCCCGGGCGCGGGGAGCACGCAGCACGGCAGCTTATGGCTACCGATGGGCGGAAATCCTTCGTTATCTGCGTGAGGAAGAGGCAAATGCCATACGGGTGATCTACGACACTCTGAGGGACGTACCCGGCGCAGACCTCCCGCACTAGCTAGAGACCATGCGCGATGCTCGGCCCATGTCTTTATCCGCTAAGGTATTTGCAGAACACTCGTCCTATAGACAGACGTGCTCCTCCGCAACGCCACATTACAGAGGAAAATCCTCGGACGCACAGGAATCATCGAGGAGACAAGGGACAGCTGCCACGTTACTACGTCACAGATAATCATCCTGCTACCATCGACCGGAGACGCCCGAGAAGGTGCAGGGAGAGCGTTCAGGGCTGAGCTTACGAGTCTCAATCCGGCGGCGCATCGCATCGTAAAGCCAGAGCTGCTGCTCGGCAAAAATCATCTGCGGCAGCGTCGCGTGAGCACATTTCGTCAAAAGGTGCGACCAGAACACAACGGGTATGACGGTTTGCGGGAGCATTGCCTTTGTTGACGGTAACCCGCAAAGCGGCGACGCAAAGCGAGGAAACATCTCCGTGGCGCTATCGACTGCGGGAGGCTTCCCGCGAGGTACTGGAGCTGACGAGCTGACGAGGAGCTTTCGCAAGACCGTGGAGGAAGGTCTCCCTACCACGGATACGGACATGCTGGAATTCCAGTTCTATGACGGCACGCCAAGTACGGCGCGAATCCATCGCCATACAATCAAGCGAAACGCAGCGGCCACTGACCCGCATAAGCCGCCCGGCTACCGATGGAGCAAAAGCGGCTGTGTAATCGTTCACAGAAGCCAGCTGGCGCAGTCCGATTGATCTTCCAGCACTTCACCTCGACGGCTTGGCACAATCACCGACATCCTACGACAGCTGGGAAGGCGACGGCTACGGCAGCGTTCGCGGGAAAAATATCCTGCGCTGATCGCTCACGCTGGAAAGCGACTTTGACACGGTGTCACGACTCACGGCACAATTCTCCGAGCGGGCAGGAGGAGATCACTCGAGAATGATCATAGCGGGCCGCGTGAGCCGAGAAGATGTCTCGACGCGGTTCAAGTGCGTCGGCAAGTCTGAATACAGACGATGGAAAGGACCATGAGAGCGCAATGCGGAAGTGTGACGGTCATCCAGCCAGCGTCCATAGATTTTCAGCGCCGCTAGCGAGCACGCAGAAGCACGTAAAAGTGGCGGCGCGCGCACGAGTCTCAGATAACGAAGACCAGCAGCCCACGCCGCCCAGTGGATGCTAATACGCAATTGGCATCAGAGTCGCTCCGATTGGGAGTTCGCCAGGACGAAATTCGGATGAAGAAGGTGCAATGGCAAAGACCTCCAAGGAAAAGCTGTGGGGATTTACCCGTATGGTGCAAGGTTGCTCTGGATGGCAAGATTCAGCTGATTGTCACGAAATCCAGTGTCACGCTTTTGCAGCGAGAAACATACGGTGGAGCAGCCCTCACGCAACGATACGGAGGCTCATGAGACATGGTGTTGAGGTTTATTTCGGAAAAAGAGGCGAGTCTGGACATTTCAGGGCGCGTGTGGTGAAACTTTCTCTCTTTGACAACTCCTCAGCAGCTTGTCGCAGGGAGGAAGCACTGATCCATCTCGGAGGGCGTCACATGACTCAGGAAAAGTCGGCCGACGGCAAGGATTCTCCGGTCGGCTACCTCGCACTTCCCTTTACGGCGATGCCAAGGAGAGGACGGTAATCTCGCCATTAACGAGGAGCAGGCTAAGATCGCACGGATCATCTTAACTCGCCGCATTGAAGGTATGGACATGCCAGCAGGATCGCCAAAGAACGACGGCATCGCCGTCATCTCGGCGGTCACGGGCAAGGAGAAATGGAACGCTGGCACCATCCGCATCCTCCAGCAACGAGAAAGCCACATGGGATGGCCGAGGATCAAAAAGACCTGCGCTGCAGATTTCTACCAAGAAAAAGCCGCCAGGAACTGCCGGACAAAGTGCCGAGCTTTACTTCGTGGAACAGAGCCATCCCGCCATCATCGACCCGCACGTATCTCGAAATGGTGCAGAGGAGATGGAGCTGACGCACACGTGGAGGCAGCGGGAGATGCAGTGAGTGCACATTTTCCTCGGAAGATCAAAGTGCGGCAGATGCGGCAGCTCTTTCGGCGCTCAAAAGTCTGGCATTCCACAGAGAATATACGGAACGCACCATCTACCGCAAACCTAACAGGTATAACGGCAGAAAATGCCAGAACGCCCCAGAAGGTGACGGAGGGAGAGTAAAGGCGGCCTTTGTGCGGCGTCTCAATCAGCTGGTGACGAGCGGAGGAGACTGCCGCCACGCCTGGCGTGCGTCAGACCCTCCGTGACACTCACGGAGCTGGGAGCGGGAGAAAGCTACCCAGGCGGGAATCTGAGCGTGTGCTGGTGGAGATGACGCAGAAACCGTGCATCGCCGAGAACGCGAGGATTGCTCTGCAAGACCAAGTGAGAGTACCAGAAACCTGCTGGCAACGGCTTGGTGGAGCGGTGCATGAGACGGCTCAAGGCGTACGGTCTCGATGAGTGACGAGGCTGTGCAGAACGCCCATTGCCAAGTGCGAGGCTGGCGGGAGCTTTATCAAGGAGCTTGAGGCGCAGGAAGGAGCCTGTGGCGGAGCGACAGCCGCTGCCCTATGAGCATGGTAGAGTGCGTGACCGTGGGTGCGGAGCAAGGATATGACAGTGAGCGTTCTCGGATGGGACGGAGGAGGTAGTGAGGGCGATGTGGCGGATTTGGTGGGAAAACGTCTAAGTGCATTTTCGATGGCAGAGTGCATCCACCTATGAAAGAAAGCACGTTAGTATTACCAAGATAAAAGAGCAAAAACAGGACGATGAATGACTCATCTTTTGAGGGAGAAAGAAGACGTAGACGACAAAGAAATCATTAAAGAATAACCGCAGATCGCACAGCTCATTCGTAGCCTCTTGGTTCCGTCAAGGCCGATTAAAATCAAAGGGATGCAAAAGAACTTTCTTGATCTTACTGATTACCGGACTCTGACATCGCCGCTTTCGCAGCTCATGATGATGGCGCGGCTTTCAACAGGAAGAGCTCCACGTCTCACCAATGCACTTCTGGTGAAGCGGTGACGGTGGTCGGGGCGCTGCGACGAACAGCGTTATCACGAAACTAGTCTCATGCTGATGCAGCGTGGTTGTCGCACACTTTATTGACGATACGGAAGTAGCATTTGACGCGGAGGAATTTTCGCGGCGCTGCAGCGGAGACTGCACCGGGGGTAATTTTCGTGATCGGATTTGCGGCGTCGAATATGGGGTACCTGCAAAGGTTCTGAGAGATGTCAATATCATTGACAGTCCCCGGACTTGACAATCGAAGCTCATACTAAGACAACGAAGGAGTTCGTCCACCATGCTGACGTTGTCTTTTGATGCTGATGCGAGGCTGTGCGGTCGAGCGAGGAGATGGACGCATGTCGGAACTCGATCCACGTCCAAAGCGGCCATTCTCAGCCAAGATGGATATGCTGGATGATGAGGAAGAGGCTCCGGAGGAGTTTGTGCGGAGGTCGCAAAGGCCTGCCAAAGGGTGCGCATGTTCTGCCCATTTCGGCAAAGACGGCATATGAAGGCAAGGTGAAAGGGGATGAGCGACTTCTTAGCGAGAGTGGCATTGTGGCGGTAGAACGCATGATTACGGATACGATTGTCCCGCACAGCGCAAGCTATAAGATCGATGTCGATATGGAGCGTATAGCACTTTTGCCGTCTAGGCTACTGCAGCTGGATATCTATGCAAAATACTGCAGGGTACATACAGGAAGAAGATGCATGCGGCAGCGAGAGAATTTAGATCGGTTCAACCCTGTGGATGAATCAGTATACGAATCGCATCACGGCGTATGCGGAGAAAAGAATACGTGAGCGGAAAACGTGTCGGCGACTCTCCTCGCCATAACCTATCTCACGGGTATCGGACGTTTTACAAGCGACGAAGAAAAGGGGATAACTGCGCTGCGCCAAAGTGCAGAGCAAAACAGCCTGATCGGACAGATTCTCCTAGCTTCGTGTTTGGTGGAAGCGGGGATTATGAGGGCGGCGAGACGTGGGCTGTACCGCACACTAGAACGGGATGCGGAGACGCGCGATCTTTTGGAGATGCAGGGACTGGGGCAGTTTGATACTGGGGCATCTTGCGATCCAACGTGGGGATAGGCAACGGGGGATTGCACCTATCGTGTATGCGATGGAAAAAGGATCCACCGGAAGCTATAATAACCTGGGGATGATCTGCCGCATGGCGAAGGTGTCGCGACAGACTGTGCCGAGGCGCGAGGAAATGCTATCGATATGCCGCCGAACGGGACGAACCCGCTGCGCAGTATAATCTCGCATATGCATTACTACGGATTTGGTACGCCTGAGGATCATGCGGAGGCGATCCGATGGATACGATTGGCAGCGGAGGGAAATCATCCGACGGGCACAGATCGACCTGGCGACATTTTTGCGTAAAGGCGAATGCGCTCCTGCATAAAGAATCGGAGGAGGCGCGCTCAAGTGGTTGCAGTGTGCCGCCAATCAAGGGAGCGAGGATGCGCAGGAAACATTTGGCGTTATTTTTATGGCGGCGCATACGGCGAGGTGATTCCGATTGCGCAAAGGCAGCTGATATTCTGGAGCGTCTTTTGCGACGCAGGACGAACCGAATCCCTCGTCATGGGATGTCTTGGACAGCTATATCTCATGGGGAACACGGGCACAAAGGATGTTGGAGCAGCGGTCTGTATTGGCTGGAGCGTGCTATGGATAAAGGAGACGATGATGCATCGAAAGGTTTGATGTGGCTTTATACGAACGGGGACGAGGATGCTCTTCCAGATCGTGTAAAGCGGCACAGATTGCTGAGAACCTACTCGAGGAGAATCCGGAGCGCCCTGAAATCGTAGAGCTGGGGTATATGCGGGTAGTCGGGTGGAGAAGGTCTCCTGGGATACCCGAACGCGGACTCAAAGTGGTTTGACCTACGGGGGAGATGCAGGGCTATGCGGGACGCGAAAGAGACATTGATGTGGGTATATTGCAATGGAACAGAGGAAATTCACGGATTATGCTGAGCGGTACGGTTGGCAGAGGAGCGTTTATCAGGCAGCAAGAGCAAAACCGGATGTTATGAACGCCCTTGGATACTATGTTCTGGAGGGGAGGATATGGCATCACGCGGGATCTCAATCGTGCACGAGTGGCTCGAGAGAAAGGCAATGGCGGCGGGCAGCAAGAGGCACCGGCAAGTTTGGCAGCTCTCATTGGAATGAGTCGTACAGCCTCAAGCAGGATTACGCTAAAGGCGACGCAAATTCTCGAAAAATTATTTGAAAAAGACAGGAGAACCCGGAGCCCGCGCTAAGTGGCACGCTTGGTGTCCCACACCTGGAAGGAGGACACGGGATAACTCATCAACACTTGCACAGAAGCGGCGAAATGCGCGCAGAAGGCGGGGATGCGGATGCGAAAATGTGCTAGCTAATATTAACAGCAACACAGTTCCGGGCTGTCTTGTGTGGCTTGTCTTCCGTTTGGCATATCGACGGCAGTGCTCTATTATCTCTTTGCATGAGGGGGCTGTATAGGATTTTAACGCCTATGAAACAACAGGGGCATCCTGCGCGGGCACTGGAGCAGCTGCGAAGTGCAGCGGATCGGGCGGTATCTTGCACGCAGGGACAAAGATGAACTTTCAGTTCACGCGGCTGTCCGAGGAGCGACTTAACGTCGCGGTCGTGGGGGCAGTTCTCGCGGCTTAAGTCGACGTTCGTCACCGCGCGTGCTGCTTGGGCGACGGATTCTGCCCTCAAGCAAGAGTCCGACGACGGCGATCATCAGCAAGATTGTCTATCCGGGATGCGCCGCACTACGCTCCTTTACTATCGGGATGACGCGCACCGAAGGAGGGGTGTCGGAGCAGGAGTTCTTGCGCTGACTGCGCCCAAGAGCGTGGATGAGAACGATGCGCGCGCGGTGGAGCGCGGGATCTCCGGCAGGCGGAGCTGAACGACATCTCTTTCGCGGAGGTGCAGTACCCGCTCACGCTTTGCCGTGACGGTGTGGATCTCGTCGATAAACTGGGATGAATCGATGTGGATACGGTGCGTAGAGGTCATACGGGTTTCTCAATCGTGCGGATGCGGTGATCCTCTGCTCGCCGCCGCCGATCAAACGCTCTACAGAGCGAGCGGACATTCTAGAGGAGCGGATTTTTGAACGAGCAGATCCGCGACATCTTCTATGTGATCAACCGAAAAGGATGCACTCGCGGTCCCGGAGGAGGAACGGCGGGTTTTGGAATTTGCGGATGCGCATATTCGCGAGATCGTGCGTGGCAGTACATGGGAGAAGCTGCGCATCTTCCTCGTCTCGAGTTACCAGGCGCTGATGTACCGGCGAAATGAGGGCGAAAGCGCCTCGGCGAAACAGATGATGAAGATCCCTACGGACTTTTCGGGAGACGGGATTTCGGAACTGAGAACGCCTCGGTCATTCCTCACGCCATGAAAAGGGCGAGCAAACTGCGGGCGCGGGCGGATAAGGCCCGCCCTGCGGATGCGCTCCCTGGAGGAGATCGGGCGCGAGACGGAGCTGCTCGCGCACTCGCTGGACGAGATCATCGCGCAGGAGCGGCAGAGTGCGCCCCACGTTCGAGCGGGCGCGTGCGAGGCAAAACAGGCGGCACAGGCGTTGGCGGTGAAACCTCGAACGCCACACGCAGCATCATTGCGCAGAGTGCGCGACGGCGCGCAGTCGGCAATCCCGCGTGCGGCGCGGAGGCGGCGAGTCGATTCAAGCGGGCAGTTCAGTAAGGAGGCGGTTCAGCAGCGCATCAATGCGGCGGTCAACCAGTCGCGAAGGCTTTTATCGACCGTGTCGTCCGTATGCAGCGGAGGCTGGGCTGAGGAGAGTCGCCAAGGCGAGGGACGTTTGCAGGAGATCTGGTCGCAGGTCGATATGCAGTATCCGCGCATCCCTTCTGCCTGTTCCACGGGCAGAAGCCCACTGCCATTGAGCTCGTGTAGGATGAAACGTCTCTCATCTCACCTGACATGAACAGAAACAGGGTGGAAAAAGTCGTCAGTGGGCTGCGTCGCGATACTTTGCAGCCGCGATACCGCGGTGATTGAATTGGTGGAGTTGCAGATATGCGATCGGACTATTTGAGAGCGGAAGAAAAGCGTGCCAAGGAGAAAGCATAAAGATCAAAGAATCGCATCAACAGCGAAATCCTGCAAAGATGACGGAGACTATGAAGGAAAAGGTGGCTCGCTGCCTCTGTACAGCAGGCACAGGCGCTGAGCGCCGCCGTGGAGCGCATCGATCGAGGAACGTGTCTCGTCGATGGAGGGCAGCTCGCAAGCAGGTGATCGAGGAAAAAGCGTCGGCAGGAGAAGGAGCAGCAGGAACGCATTGCGCTTTTGCGTAGCAGCATGGGGAGAAGTCATGTCCGTGCAGAAATGCCCCACAGCCGCGGGCTAGTTGGAGGAGGTGATGGATGACATGCGCGATATAGAGCATTTACTGGGGGCGGTTCGTGCGCTGCGGGGATCTCTGCCGTGCAGGAGGAGCGTCTGAAGGAACGCTCGACGCACCGAGCAGACGACGGTGACATACGGGTTCTATACGGTACTCGTGCTCGGCGAGTTCAAGCGCGGCAAGTCCAGTTTTGTCAACGCGCTGCTCGGTACGAGCCTCTTGCCGATGGACGTGTTGCCGGAGACGGCGACGGTGCATATCCTGCGCTACGCCGAGACACCGTATCTGCGCGTGCGCTACCGTGACGGCAGGATGGGTGGACGGAGAGGGTGTCGAGGCGTACCTGCGCAGGTTCTCCGCGAATACGCCGAACAATGACGCGCACGAGGTGCGGCAGATCGAGATTGGGTATCCGATTGGCAGGCTGCGCGGTCATATCGAGCTCGTCGATACGCTGCGTGGCGGATCTCAATGACTGCGCACCGATGACGTATAGGGACTTGCAGCGCGGCGCACGCAGTGATCTTCCTGCTCGATGCCAATGCGCCGCTTACGGAGTCGGAGCGGGTCTTTATCAGGAGAGGATCGTCCCTGCAGGGCATTCGCCACATCTTTTCTATCGTGAATAAATATGACTGTGTGGATGAGGAGGAGGACGCGGATTTCATCGGGACATCGAGCGGCGCATTCGTGCGGTGTTCCGCATGGGGACGGCGGAGGCGGCGTCGAGAGCTTCTTCCCTCATGCCGCTGTCGGCGCTCACGGCGCTGCAAGGGCATGGCGGCGGGCAATACGGCGCTCGTCGCGGCATCCGCTGCTGGAGGTGCGCGCGCAGCCCGCCACGAGATCCCTGAGCGCGGGAGCGACGATGGCGCAGTGAGCGGCGGCGCGGCGTAGTATTCGTTCCTCAACAGCGATCGGTAGCGACATCCGGCGACATCTGCGGGACAGGTCTCAGCGATCGCTGCAGGCAGTGACTGCATGAGCTTCGCGGCGCGTGCGCGGCGGCCTGAGAGGAAGCGGCGGCACGCGAGTATACCGCCCGCGGATCTCACTCAGTATGTGACGGCGTCACTGCCGACATGATCTATGCGATGACGGAGGTAAGCCGCGGTGCGCTATTTTTGCCCGCGCGGGTGGAGGAAGCTCTCGGATCCAGACTCGATCTCTATCAAGAGCAGGACTTTCAAGAGTTTGTCGGAAAACGCATCGCGCGCCCTCATCCGAGCGAACATCGAAGCGTGGGTCGCCCGCCTGCCGCCGCATATCAATGCGCATGATCCTGGAGCATGGGCAGCGGAGCTGTCGGTCGGGCTGACCCGCGTCTCAATCAGAACGTACGGATCAGGCAAACGTCGCCGAGATGCGGGGCGGACGGCAGGAGCTCGCGCTCGAGGCGGAGGAGATCTCCGGCGTTAATCTGACGGCGGGGCTCTATGCAGCGGCGGGCAGTGTCGCCTGCTGGTCGTTGCGGGGGCGACGCTGATACCGCTCATCAGCTTTGCGGCGGTTCCCGTTCCTGCGGAAAAGCTATTCAGCAAAAATTGCGGGAGGCAGAAAGAAAGCGGCGACGCCGCTCGTCGCCGATCAGTTGCGGCAGCGGTCACGAATCTGCGGGACGAGGCGCATCGCTATTGAGGACAGTGCGCGAACTCGTGAGAAAAGAAATACGGAGCAGGCGTATGCGGGTCCGCTTCGTCGCGGATTTCAGTGCGGGTTGAAAGCGAAACACGGCAAGAGAATTTTGCCGCAACGGCAGAGGAGGAGATCGATTCCGCTCCGGCGGGCAGAGCGACAGTGGAAGATTTCGCGGAGATGGGAAAAGGAGACAGATTGATATGGATATGTACGGTGATTTTGGAGATCCGAGCACGGCGGATTTGATGCAGGGATGCCAGATGCTGCCGGTGCGGGACACACCGGCGGTGCTCGTTGTCAAAAGATACATCCGCATCCCGGGGGGCGGTTGAGCGTTGCAACACGGAGGCGGCACGAAACCGTCGTACGCCCGATTGCAGGGCGGCGCATGTCGGGCTGCGCCGAACGTGCTGTTAGTGATGCGACGCCGGATCATGTCGGCGGGTATGATACAAATCCGAGCGGCGGCACAGGGCATATTCATCCCGACGGCAGTTCATGGGCGGCATCCATCACGCGGACGGCAGTGAAAGCCGCATGACGATGAACGGTCGCAGAGATGCAGGGTGGCTCGCCAGCGGACGGTTCTGTGGATCATTTTGTACGATCGGCAACGATAACCTGCTGGCGCAACATATTGAGGCATGGGTATCAGGCGCACTATGAAGGGAACGCACAGCGATCGCGAACTATCAGGATCCGCTCGTCCGCGTGCGAGTACCTGTAATCGCTCAGACGCGCGTCGAACTTAACGAGGTAACCATAGCGCGGTTACGAAACGAGCCAAGCAGCGGGCATGCGTTTATAACGTGGCGGCCGTGCAGCGGCTTTTTATCAGCGTCGCGAGCGATATGCACGATGAGATGCCACATGCTGAAAACACCGAGATAACAAAAGAGAAAGGATCAATGAGCGGGTGCGTCTGCGGGACGCGACAAGCTCCGCTACCGGTCCTTTTGGCTCGATATGCAGTGCGATTGGCGCGCGAGTCGAATGCGCTGATGAAGTGATAAAATGCAAACTGGACCACAGAGACGTGGACACTGCTTGCAGTATCGTAGCGCAGGATGACGAGGGCAGCGGACAGCCCATCTCCGATGCAGACAGGAGGATTGCCACGTGAAGTGCTACTAAGGAGCACGCGCTTTGGACAGCCGCTGAATTTACGACGGCGCGAGCTTTACACGAGATATGGCGACAGAAGAATACGGGATTGCCGCTGAGCAGACCGCACCGGACAGCATGCGCCACTACCGATGCCAACCGCTCCCTGCCGAAAAGTGCAAGTGCAGCTGCTGGGCCCTGCCAAGACCAAATCCAGACGCAGTTCCCACCGGCCTAGAAGATCTCCCGGTCGCATGACGAGCAGAGAACCTCACTCGATGCCCTCTGTTGTGGTGTGCACCAGAGAGGCACGCGCAGGCTATCTCGTGAAAGGAGCTGGTGCGGAAAGGGCGTTTCATTTCCTATCCGCGAAGAAGCTAAGTGATCATGGCTTGCGCTCGGCCAATTTCATCCCTGGCTAGCTCTGTGCAAAAGCACAGGACACATGCAAACTGCAACTGGAAGTAAGAGCGTGGAACATCCACCTGAACAGAAGAAACGGCTTGCAGAGCATCGGATTGCTCAGGAATCATGGGCGCTTTTCCTCCCATGGCTACCGCTGGCTGAATCGCCAAGATCCGTTGGACAGGAATCGTATTTTCCGATCCCTATGCCCGCATAAATGCTGTAAGATCGCAGGGAGCCTTGCAGACATTACAGCTACAAGAAGGCGGGCGATCCGTCCAGAACCTATCCGGAACTTGTTGCTTGCAGGAATCAACACACTCGGCCCCATGGAATGTGGTGAGGATATGACGCTATGTAGAGCGCACTACATGAGCTCACTATATATGGATTTTGTGGAATGACGAGTTCATTGCCCACGCGCTCTCATCCAAAGCGCGGCGATCGATGACCTACCTCGACGGCTTGCAGGACGCTTTACGCGTTCAAGAAGTATCGAATCAGAAGCTCATCCTGCATAGCGATCAAGGCTCTGTTTACGCATCCAAGAGCTACAACGAACTCTGCTCATGTACCACATTGTCAGGTCAATGTCCAGAGCTGGCACACCGACAGACAATGCCGCGGTGAGGCGATTAATGGTTGGACTAGGCAGAACTTTTTATAGATTTCCATATTACTGCCGGAGAATGTCCCCTGCTCAGGGTATCCGACCACATCCGCTTCTTTCAACGAGGAGCGCCCTGCATATGCCCTTGGATACCTTTACGCAAGCAGTATCGAGCAGTTCGCGCCAGCACGAAGGTGCGGCCTCGCATACGTGCAGTCATCGCTGAATGGAGGTCATGGATTATTCTGTGTAATCCGCATCTTCGACAGAATAAGTGTACAGTATCCCAATTCTACCGACTAATTTTAGGTGTGTGTCCAGTTTTGTTGACTGGTGCAGTCCATAGAAAAGCACGCCTCCCACTGTAGACCGGGGGCGTGCTTTTCGTTGCTGAGGATAAATATGCGATACACACTTTTGTTGTAATGTTCATCGGCGCATGTACAGCCGTACATGGACAGCAATAGAGATACGAATTTATTTCATGGAGATGACATCAATCGCAAATGCGAAGGGTTTAGAACATTCGCCGGATATACCGCATTCCCTACCCATAGGATTAACACCGAATATCCGGCCGTTTTCAAATCTGCTGGAAATAGTTTCGTGCAGCCCACATGCGTCCGCGCAGCGGAGTGGATCCGGATGAGCTGACTGTTTATGAGACATAATGAGCGGCAGAGAAGTGACTCAATTTCAGCGCTCTAATTTCGCGGGCGATACCAGTGCACATCATTATAGCAGCAATCACTTTGAGACACAAGATAACACCTCCAGCGCGGCATGGATGGATTTCTTTCGATGAAAAAGATGGATGCTCTTTGGATCATGACTTTTTCGGGAATACGGTATGAACGTGCTAACGCGGTATGAGGAATATGTGCCGAGGGTCAATACCACTCTGCCTGAAACCTGAGAACTGTTATATGTGCGAGAAAATATGGCTGGGTTGAACTTTATACCTATGCTAGAGCACACTGCGAAGTACTACGCTTCCGTTTTGCCGGTAAAATCGAAAGCGATGAGGTATGGATTCTTTCGTGTTCCGAAAGATATTCTCCCTTTTGAGTGAAAATCGGCTTTTACAGCAGTGCTGCACGGGAGTATACAAAGCGATTTGATTGGTTTATGCTGTTCGAGATATGGGGATCAGATGCGCTGCAATCCCACTGTCTCATGGAATGCTGCCATACAGCGATCTTAGCCTGCCGACCAGCCCGCCGTGGCGCGGGACCGAGCTCCCGCAAGCGACTTGTTGAACATCTATTCGGAATATCTCATGGCTGCTGTGCATGCGCGAGTGAGCCGTCTAAATTAAATAATGAAACGATGAAATGCTGAAAAGATGGTCTTGAGCATTTTGACGATGCACAGGATTCAGCGAACTCCCGCGCAGAATTAACTTTGCGGGAACTACGAAACGAGGAACTGCGGCAGAGATAAAGTCTCTGCAGAAAGCTGCGATGCGTTCCGTGCGCAGATCCACCGTCTGCAGAACGACGACTGGACGGACGGCGAGAAAATCAGTACACGATGCAGACTGGATCTACAGGCAGTGCCGGACCTCGTCAGTTTTGGACAAAACGAAAGCAGCAGCTTCGCGCGAACATCTGGGTAGCACTTTCCGGACAGCAGCCGGCTGTGCCACCGAAAATCGCTGGGGATTTTCGCTGATCCGCGCGGCGTGAGCTCGCCGTCTTTCCGCTGGTCTGTAGCGTGGAGCAGAATTTCATCTGAGTTTCTTCGACGCCGTTTAAGCCGAGCAAACAGTACCAGACGATGACAAATCCGTTTGCCGCAGCAAATGCGAGACGACACAAGGCGCCATGTCGATCGATGACCACGCCTGACGATGGAGCAGTATCCAGTTCATCGGCAGAGCGGGTCAAGGAAAAGAAGCGGCGGCAGCGAGCGACGTGACTCGCCGCGTCGAAGCCAAGTTCAACTGGGAGACGGAGAAGCGATTCTGCCGCCTCGCGAGGGCAGACCACGACCGCCACCGCGTCTTGATCAGCTAGCGTACCGGCCGTGGACCTGCACTGGCAACGGATTGGCGCACGGCGACCGCGCCGTAGAGAAGCGACTCAGCGACGAGCGGCTTCCAACGATGTCAGAGCGGCGTTCGGCGGTGCCGCTTTTGCCGCCAGACGACGTACGCGATCGCAGCGCATTCCCAAAAAGTGAATCGTCTGGTTCCGGCAAAAACTCGGGAGAGTGCCGCACAATCGCGCTCATTACTGCAGCGCTAAGGTAAAGTGTTGCACTCGACTTGACACGCCGTTTTTGTGTCCAGTTTTTCTGGCTAGGGTGTGCAAAATCTCGACCAGGTAATTGCACCTGCTCGCTACTGCTCACTGAAGCTTTGATTTATGGCGGCTTCTCCAGCCAGCATAGACAGCTTAACGATGATGGGCGTGCAAGTGCACTCGCTAAGAGGTAGCAGTGCACGTTAGATTGTACGTCGAAATCAGGGTAAGACGGGACTCCTTATCACGATTATGTCATACAGCCTCGTTTGAAGAAGAGGAAAGTCGCAGCATCAGGAAACACGACATGGGGCAAGCGCAAAGCGGTCTCGCTGAGGGCTTAAAGACCCAGTAGAGCTACGTGCCTTTCTCTGGCTATGACAAAGGATTCCAAAATCAACGAGGAACAGGCGAAAGCGTGGAAAGCCCATCACAGAAAGCTTCCTTCACCAGCGGGCATCCTTCTATACCATCACCATGGCGATAGAGGCTGAATCGACGTCGGGAAAGGATAAGCGGTACATCCCACGTGCGCCCCATCCTTACAAATGGGAAGCGCCGTGGCGATGCACTGGTCCAGAAGGAGTAGACGGCAGACTTCCTCGATAAGACGCGACGGAAGAGTGACTGTGAGATTCCGCGGTATTAGCGTGGAGGAGCACTCATGAGCGATTTTATCCCGCCGGACTTGTTTGATTTCGTCCCGGTCGGAGATAAAGCGTGAAGCAGGAACAGCAAACACAGCGGCGTGAGCGTCTTCGCGAATAAAATCAAATGCGGATGCTGCGGCGGTTGGTACAAGGGCTAGGGTATGGCGTTCGACGGATAAGTACCGCAGGAGTCATCTATCGCTGCAACAAGAAAATATGCCCTAGGGCAAAGCCGTTACAGACACGGCATTTGACAGAAAGGACGGATCAAACAGACTTTCGTCGAGGCACTGAACTCTTGGTGGAAGTCAAAGAGAACTGATTGCGGAACTCTGTTCCCTGATTGACAGCGTTGCCGAAACGGGGAGATGACGGAGGAGCGCGGTAGAACAGAGCAGGAACTCAGCGTCTTTTGGGCAGAACGTCTTGAAACACTGATTCGTGAGAATGCAGGGTGGCACAGGATCAGACGGCGTATCTGAAACAGGAAAATGAGATCTGTACGCACTATCTGGAACGGCAGGGGACTTTGGAGGAGTTGGACGATCAAATTGCCGAGAGGGAACAGAGAAACACCTGGGATGGAAACTGATATATACGATTGTGTGGTATCAACGAGAGCAGCTTTGACATTTGACGAGGAGTTATGAGACGGACTGCTAGATCACATCATGTTAAGGGGGACGGCGCGGTAGTTGTTGTTTTCAAGGGCGGGATTGAGACTGCAGTTGAGGATGAAGATATAAATTCAAGAGATCACCTTTCACGCAAAAAGATTCCATCACGCAGAAGATTCCATTTACCAGAAGTAGCCTCGCAACAGACGATAGCAAAAAGGACGACCTTCAGTCGCCCTCAAGAAAGATGCCCTTCAATCATCAGTATGGGGCAGCAGACTCAAATCGTCACCGTTCCATCAGTGTTCCATATCGACGGTCACTGTCGCAGTGAAATGTGATCTCGTAGACAATGAGTGCGTCACCGACCGCAGCAATTGTTTCGTCGCAGCCCGGAATCTTTGCTGTGAATCTATCGAGCAGGTCAAAGATACTGCGCTTGCTCTCTTGCAACAGTGCAGACGGCACGTGTGCCGTTCCTCCGTCATGCGGGATCGTGGTGAAGGAAACTGTATGGTTTGTATCGATTTCACCAACTTGACATTGTCTGGAAAGGTAGCGAAGTAGACGATCTCCTCTACATAGACAAAAATTACAATGCGCACATGGGGCGTATTGTCCACTGATGTTGCAAGTGCGAGGTCTTGATGTGCTGCCATCAGGCGCAGAAATTCATTACTCAGGTTCTATATCCATACCTCCTTTTCTTTTGTGTAATAGCTTAGTATAGTATAAAAAGGTGTCAATTTGCGCACTTTATGGAGGATGTGTATGAATAAATCCGAGCGTCTGAACGATATGATACGTTATCTTTCGGGAAGAACTCTTTTCGACTGCGTGATCTGATGGAGCGATACGTATTTCCGCGCGTCCGCTCTGCGCGATGTGCGTGCGCGCCCGAGGAGTTGGGACCGCCAATTTTCACACGCGTAGGACGCGGCGGGTCATATAGGGATTCTACCGAATCATCTACTTACGCCGATCCTTTTACAGTAGATGAAATGTATGCGCTCTACGTTGCCATGCATGCCGCTCGATCATATCGAACCACACCGTTTCATCTGGATGTGGTGCGTCTGCGAGAAATTTGAGGATGCGCCCTCTCACAGGACATCCCTGCATCGTATCGCTGGATATTTTACGCCTTGATGTAACAGACGCGAATGAGTGCATGTTTGCGGGATATTTTACAGTTTGCTGTAAAGAACAGCCTGCGTGATTTATTATCAAAAGAAAGAACTGCGCCCTAGCAGTGCAGTTCTTCGAGATTCGCGCAACGAACATGGGCGATGGTATGGGACGGCACACGATTTCGAGATGGGGCAGGCGCGTGTCTTT
>BNJU01004256.1_pt1 | contig 100628 bp, 135 predicted proteins | sample 8539281 | NCBI WGS metagenome assembly BNJU01 (sample SAMD00202456, study PRJDB9452) | human saliva metagenome | isolation source: human saliva | place: Japan | reverse complement strand
CTGTGGTAACGCTGTTCATATGGCTGACAAAAGCAGACGGAATAATTGTTCGCTAATTCTCAAGATACATATCGATAAAGAACTGGTTGATGGATTGCCGATGGGGAAAATCGGTTGAGCTGAACAATTTGGTGTCAGATAATGAAAATCGTATGGACTGGGAGTTCAGCAGACTTTGTGACATATAATTTCTAGGAGGGCCATACTAGATTTTCCGCTGGAAGATGCATAGATTGGAATGCCAATATCAGTCCGGATGGCATCTATATGTTGACGGCTGCCGTATCGGAGACGGGGCACTCAAGCAATTGCGAGACTATCGCCAGAATGGAGATGCTGATTGGAATCGATGGGGTGAAGAGCTTCCTCAGGTTTCTTCGAAAGACTTCGGTTGGGTTGCAAGGAAGCGTTGTTCACGGGAGGCTATTCGGATATCAAGAGACATCCTGAGGGAGCTAGATAGAAATTGATGGAGCACTTCTAGACTTAGAGGTTTCATCGTATCAACTAGATAATCCAAATGGTTTTCATATATGACAACCATCTGGTATGAGAATGGATGGGAAGCGAGGTGTGACGGCTACGACATAGTTAATGGTATTCCAAGGATGAGCTATAGAATAATCCAAAGCTTCGGTGAATTGGAGGCAATGGGATTGGACTTCCATAGTCAAACAAGACACTTGGCTCGATGGAAACCAAACTTTTTCGCAATTATGGTAGAAATAAAGGCGGTTCCAGCATCAGCATGAAAAATGGACCGCGCCAGCAAAGAAAATTTTCAGGCGATAGGGATGAAGAGTTAACGATGAGCAGATAAAGAGGCCCGGTAGATGACTTCATGGTCATTCTTCAGGGGCGCGATAATATCATTCATATAGGGATGGGGTGCAGGATGCGTATAGCGAAAAGGAAGAAATCTGCTGCGTATGCCCACCAGAGATTCAATCTGCGTATGCGGAAAGAGCTGAGATAAGAAGATAAATAAAACCTATAGTGCCAAGTGAATCGCGGGAGATGAAAATCCGAGACAGGGTGCAAGGCTTGAGGTTTGAAAAACTTAGGAAGAGAGATAAAGAAGTTATTGAGGATGGAAATGGTTAAGAGTCGAGACAAAAGATCAATCTTATAGAAATAAAACTGTGTTTTAGTATAGTTTTGATAGGGGAACCGTTTACATATTTTGGTTGTTTTGTCGCTTGCTAACGCGGAAAACTAGATGACTAATAACCAGCTCGACCGAAACAACAGGATCACCGCAGAGCGGAATAGATACATTGAATGTGAATCCGAAACGCCAATAACCTAGAATTACCATAGAGACTGTGGCAACAACCATGGCGCCTCGGCATGGTGTACGCAAACGAGGTGAAGTGCATATATCCTATCAAAGACCAGCGCTCAAAAGGAAATCAGCGAGTATAATAAAGGAAAGCTGCATATAAATAAAGGCGTTATCAGCTTACCCATAAACAGCCGACAACTGAATATCTTTTTGTGGTTTTCATAATAAAAGGTAAAGGGATTTACTTTAAATGGCAGAGAACAAAACTAATTTAAAACAAAAGAATAATATTCATATTGTTCGGAACATGGCGCTTTTTGATTCTGTTTCTATTTTAGAATATGGCTTGGATACAAAGTTATGAAAGGAAGCGAATACAGCGATATATAGCAAAGGATCAGCAGAGAATATTTCAATCCAGGTAAAAACGTGGTTCTATCTACGACAAAACAGAGGAACTTTCTTCCGATGCGACCTGCTATGGCTTGGTTTTAGACCTTCGCCAGATTAAGTATCTATGATAAGCTCACCCAGAAGTAGCAAATAAATTTCTGTAGTACTGGAATGGAAAGCCGGTTTGAACTTATCAAAGTCGGACCAGGTTTTGCTAAAGCGTACCATCCTGCCAAAGGATGCAGCAGATGAAAAACAGATCTAGATGTTTCAGGAATTTGAAACACAGAGGATACAAAGCGCTTTTATCTATAGAGCTATGACAAATCTTCTGGGCAGTGTAAATGACGAGGGTACAATGGAATAGAATACCAGTATAACGGTATCTTATGGAACGACTGGACGTGCGGTAATGACCGATGAAGCAGAGCAGCTCAAATGGGCGACTAAGTACTATGAGGCTGGGATGTGTAATGTAGAGCTAACTATAGATGAAGTCTTGCGGCACTATCTAGAAAATGCTGTTGCAACAGTTAAGACTGGAGCTGAGCGTGGCGGAATCGTGATGGACCTAAGACTGGAGAAATTCCTGGCTATGGCTGCAGATCCTACAGTCAAACGATCCATCGAAGCCGGTTGTGGGGATGGCTAAAGTTGCCCATGGCTTAGCAACTCAAGAAATCGGAATACCTGAAGAAATAGAGATGTGTGAGGAAATGCTTGTCATGATGTGTATGAGCCGGGATCAACATTTTAAGCTTTTGACATCGTCTTCTTCGCTAGAAGAGGTCTTATTACCTGAATGCCTGTTCTATTGAGAGTTTATGAGGTTCGAACAAAATCTTGCGCTGAGAGGAAGCACCACGGCACAGAGACATTGACTCCATTTTGTGGACAGTCTTGTAGCCCCAATTGCACATACGACTTGCGCTGAACATACTGGGTAGGATACATTCTACAAGCATCTTGAGCTGTTTGGAATAACCGAAAAACGGGAATTGGGCCTTATCCTATGGAAGCAATCTATAGTTGATTTAAAAATGTAGGACCACTTGAGCTGGCCTCTATGGGATTTGGACAGGGTATAGCCATAACACCTGTCACCGTGTATAACTGCCGTTTCTTCTATGGAAACGATGGGTGTTATGATGAAGCCTCACTTTGTTAGAAGGCTTGCTGATAGAATGGAAGACTGTTGTGGGTTAAGTAAACAAAGGGTGAAAGGTTCTTCAGAGATGCGAGGAGATGTTAAATATCATGGACGACAGGTTGACAAAAGTATGGCACTAGAACTACGAAAATGCCGGAGTTGTCGAATCGCGAGCGATCGGTACATCATCAAAAGGCGGTTAATGGAATCATACTCACAGTCAAGACGGATGCTTCGACTATATGCATGGCGCCTGAGACAATCCTGATTGTAGTCACTAATCGTGTGCAACTCGCCACATCAATAACTGCAGATATAACGGCCATTCCGATCGCAAAGGACTGACTCAAAAGCGCTGCCTCTATCTAAACGTTAAGGCTGCAAGACGATCTTAGGAAAATTCGAGAAGCAGAAAGAGCAGCCTATGTGCCGGACCTTACCATACTACGCTCATAAGGACGATAAAGAAACTGCAGAGGAGTATGGACGGAGATATGAAGTTCGGGCCTGCGCTTTACAGACGTGATGAGAAGGACGAAGATCTGGACTTTCACAATAGTGGATCAGTACCCTAAGAGTGGAGTCGATACATAAAGAAAAGTGTCGTTGTACAAGCTAGGATTAAGGTCAATGGAAGAGTTAAAGAGCTAGACAAATTTGCAGATGCAGTTAAAGGAAGCTGATTCGCGGTGAGCTGCGGAGAAGTGGCGACGACTGATGTCTGCATAGATTCAAACGCAGACGAGAGACCTATGTTTGTGCCATGGTGGGCGAATTCAATGACGGACATGGGGTTCATGAAAGTCTGCCTACGATAATGGTTGCAGGATAGTGCTCATATCGAAAGAGAAACAGCTGAGGGCAGTGCAGAGGACGCATGCTTTAATTCTCAGTACATGTGATGCGATCTATTGCGCTTCAGGAACTATCAGCGTGGTATATAGCGCGCTGAAAATGAAGAAACAAATCGCGGTAACTGAGGAAGCGTCGAGCGGCGATCAGAGACGTGATATATGCCATCTCTAAAGAGGAGGGTCTTTAATGCCGGAACAAAGCAAAGGCCAACCTCAAACAGCGAAGAACCAGAATGCCTTCGATGCAGCACAGGCTTTGATGGCAGCATGCAAGCCGTCGTTATAGAGATGAGCATGGACGCATCTGGGGCAGACAGCAGAGCTTACTGAGATCGCAAAGACAGATGTCGCGGTTACCAACTAATCATCGCTATTCACATCTTGACTTCAGGACACATGAGAATATTTTCAAAGCGAGATGAGTCGTTGAGGCTTTGACAGATCAAGTTCCTCGTTGCAAATGCAGATGACGACATGCTGTACTCGAGACACTTGATGAGGATACAAAGGTTAGCTTACAGGATTCTTAGAGCCGCAAGGCTGAGGATGCCGATGTGCGCGTTTCGGCAGTGGAGGAACCTCGGTCAAGATGGAATCGCTTTGATCTGGTAATGCGGTGGCGAAAGTCATCGTAAAAGCTTAAGATTATGCGTGCTATGGAGACATCATAACGCTCGTGCGCTATGCAGCGCGACTTGTAGATCCACGACGAATTTTGACGATATCATATGCGGACTTCGGGACATAGAGATGACAGCAGAGTCGTCTGAGGGTTTGTCAGAAGCCGCGTGTTAATATCATAGACATGATGCGTATAATGCGGCACCTGTGAGTCTGTGATATCAGCGCTCAAAGACCTTAGTTGGAAAGTGAGGAAAAAGATTGCCCGGTGCTTGCAGGCATGGACCAGCTAAGGCGCTCAGTGCGAGACTCTCACCGCAGAGATGGAAGAAGAGGCAGCAAAGCATGATCTAGCGTTTGATGATTACCGTGGAAAGCGACGCGTCGATCATGGCGGAGAGCTGACGGTTTCGACGGAATGGACCGAGGCACGATGACTTCACTTTTGACAGCAGAGACGCTCCTAGCAGATGTTATTAACGATTATCTCAAGGCGGGCGACCTCGTGCTTTTGAAGGCGTCTGGGAGCTATCACTTGAGAGCTGATTGACAGCATAATAAGTAAATGCCGATGCGACATAGGAAGGGAACTTGATGTTATGGAACGATTTTCTGGTTTTCTGCTCAGTCAGGCCTTGCGATGTCTCTGCCGTGCTTACCAGCAGTAAGAGATACCGTTGTGACAAACTCTGTTACCGAAGTATATACGTGAGGAAGGATGAGCTCCACATCGAAAGAAATCAGAGGACACTGACGATGGGGCAGGAATCGCGATAGCTACATAATGCGCACATATTGTGGTTTCTGATCTCGAGCTCGGTGCCGATAAGCCTGGTGATGATTTGCGTCATGCTGCTCTTTGGTGCGACTCTCGAGCTCTCACTGATGACTTTCATCAAGGTTGCGAAGACAGCTGCTCTCAGCCTCGGGCTCGGCAGAAGATGTAGTTCTACCCAGGTTGGATTTACGGCGGTCTCTCGCATACCATTTCCATGTTTCTCGGACTACGGAACCAAGGTGTTTATTCGCTTCTCACGCCAGTACATAGAATTTGGGTGTTTCTACATTCCATCGTGATTTTCAGTTGTTGTAGCTATAGCCAAACAGTCGTGAATCTAACGGACGGCCTCGATGGTCGCTGCGCGGTGTGACGTACTGGTATCAATCCATTCTTTTGCTATCATAGCAATGCAGATGGGGCAGAAACTCTGCACCGTTCGTGTTCTGCACGGCGCTCAGTCGGCGTCTGTCTCGGTTCCTGATTTTCAATAAAGAAATCGCGAAACTCTTCATGGAGATACCGGGTCTATGGCTCTGGGTCGGGAGCACTCGCGGCTGCTTGCTATAATGCTTAAGATGGAATTTCTACTCGCGCCTCGCAGCTGTCATATGATGGAATCATTATCCGTGATCGACAGGTCGTCTCCTTTCAAAACGGAGCAGAAGAGTTTGCTCAGATGGCTCCGTATTCTATCACTTTGAAATGCGGTTGCGAGAGAGTTGTGGTTCTTATATTTGGATTGTCAGTGTGCTTTTATGCGCTGGCTTACCTGATATATTGATTTGGGTGTAAATGGATTTTTGATAAGATAAGGAACAAGAAAATGTTGAGTTGAGTCTTGGAAGAACAGGAAAAGCGACTCTTGAAACACTGAAGGAAAGAAATTTGCGCGAGCTCTATGCTCGAGATATAGCAAAACTAGAATGTAATATGGATGGGGATTCCTTGGCACTTTGATAGACCGAGACATGCCAAAACGCCTTTTGGAACAATCCAGATGATACAGGTTGGCTACGATTATGAGCCTGGGTAAGCCTAGACTGAGAATTTATTCAGAGGGCTGAGAAAACTGGATCTGGAAATGGTGGAAGCTAAGAGCTTGCACTTCTTGGTTTTGTGACGGAACCTTCGTTGCCATAACACAGGAACGCTGGTAGATAGCCACACAAGTTTAGTTGAAATCTTTGAGATCAAAGAAGGACTTCATTGTCAGGAAACATTGGTAGGCCGTAATCAGTGCTGCGCTATCAAACAACAAGGCCGACATTTGTAACGGAAGTAAAGCAGTTTCAGCTAAGAGACAACTAAAGAATTTGGACGCTAGTTTCCTGCGTATTAAATCTGACACCTGACCATAAGCGGGCATCATACATACAGGCCTACATGCGGCTCGGGCTAAAATCATCTGCAAATCGGTGAAAGTCTATTTAATCGCAAATTATGCGACTTTGATTGCAAGAGTGCTAGAGGTACAGTCTATTTTGAAAAAACTTTTAACATAGTATTTTAGATGATGAAAGAATATATATAAATGTGTTAAAATAGTAAGGTTTACACCATGTGATAAAAGGCGATATTGGGATATTGAGCGTCATAATGTCGAAAATGTTTTAATGACGGTCAGCATAACACGGAATGAATAGGAAGTCATAATGACGATAAGAAATTTTGGCGAAGTGTTGAGCATAGAGCCAGAGTTCTGTGCAGAGATTGATGGCGTTCATCTATAATGACTCCGAGGCAAATGTAGATACATCATAGCACTAAGAGCAATAAGAAAAATGTTATTTTGATTTGCTGGCGGTGATGGGAAAAGCGACAGGACTTTGATGAGTTTACATCAAACTTTGATGGAGCTGTAAAGAAACTTCTTCTGTTGGAAAGATGCTCATATAATAGCTGAGTCTGCTGCAGATAGATGTGGATTTACAGAATACACGAGAACTTCAACAATTTGGATGAATGTGTTGAAAAAGAGCTCATGAAGCACACGAAGCAGTGACTGTTTTGCTTTGCACCTGCATTGCGCAACTGGGATATGAAAGCTATGAGGCACAGTGAACACTGTACGCGTTGAGAAACTCAAATGAATTAGATTAGGGTATTGAAAATTGCTAAAGCTAAAACTAGTAATTTCAACACTGTAGCCCTGTATCGTCCTTATTACATAATGTGGTGGCGTGGTTATGAGCGCAGTACCGCTACTACAGTGTCTAATACTTCAGAACCTGCCTTTTCTCTGAGCAAAATTCCTTCCGTTAAGTGGATTTATGCAGCGTGTTTACTTCAATAAATTTATCTTAAATATAAACGGACTTGCTATTCTCAAATTGCCTCATTGGTTTTGTGATATTACTTCTGGCGTAACAATAATAATGCTCGAATCATTAAAACTCAGATATCATGCCTGGAGGCTCATAAAGCCAACTCATTATCTTAACCTGCATATTTTTTAAGCGAGCAAGGAAAAATAAAACATGATATGGGTCTTATACTGTTTACTACACTCTATTTGGCATGAGATGATTGTCTTCATTGAAACCTTTGACTACGATAACAGTATTTTTTACAGTCAGCAGGATAGCTTTTATCTCTGGAATGCACTGAGGCTGCAGGACTTCTGTTGGCGGGTCTCTCGTTCAAAACATATATTTGAGCCTGGCAGCTCCAGGCTATCAGCACATTTCTGGTATGAGTTTTTAGTCGTTTTAATGCTCACCAGAAGGGCTTTCAGATCAGTTCAGTCTTTACTTGCGCTTGCTACAGGAGGCAGGCGGGACATCGCGAATAGCGTGCAGAAGATCTATACCTGGAACCACAAAGTGACTTTATGCTCGCTATCATGGGTGAGCTTGGCTTTGTTGGGTTCTGCGGCTCTTCTTGTTGTTGTAGTTGTTGTGCGGAGATATTCTGTATTGCCTAAGTACAAGGATAACTGGAACCTTCTTTAGCTAGATGTGTGCGATAATGATAGGTGCTCAGTAGTTCTTAATGTTGCCCAGTTAACATCGTGCTTACACCTACAGGGTTACTTCGTTCATATAAGCTACAGGTGGTAACTTGCTGTGGATTTTCATGTTCCTTATCGTGGTACTAAATATTTCCGAGACAGCAGAGGATGTATCTAAGCTAATTGTGATGACCGAGTGGAGGTACTGGGGACATCTATATCCAGCGATAGCAATCCTTGAACAAATCTCACAAGGATAAGCCTGATGGAAATCATTTTTTTGGGTGTAAGGACAGCATAGAAGCTGATTGTGCTAGAACGGCTATGAATTTCTCATGCAGGACGTTCCATCAATTGGTTTCCCAGGGCAATGGGTTTTGTGATGTGCGCGGGTTGTCAAAGCGTGTAGCTGCGCTTGCAGGGCATTATTTAAGATCCATAAACGATAAGAAAATTTAAACCAGATGCCTTGTCGAACTGGTGGCTTTGTCAGCGTGCCTATCATAATGCAGAGTAAATTTATGGGCAAACTTCTTTCTATCCACGACAACGCCTACGGCATAGAAATGATTTACCTCAAAATACTTAAAAAGTTTTCCGCCCAGCAGCACACGAGGCGAAAAAGTATTAATAAAGATAAAACCTATAGGAAACCCTGGGGCCTGTGATTTACGAATCTTGATAGGAACTGAGACCAGGAGAAACTATGACATAGCAGATAGAAGTTGCCTTGTATTCTCATTTGGGAGAGCCTCGGATCAAATGGATAAACGGCGCGGCCTGTAAATATAAAAAGGGCGACAAGAGAACGATCTTCGGAACGGGAACAGGTTCTTTGATGATACAAGGATAGACTATCAAAGGCTACCGGGGAAGAACTGATAACATTGAAACGGGTACGTCGTTTTATGATGGACAAATTAGACTTTTCGTATATGAGATGGTATGGCTGATGCCATATCGGCTAGACCTTGTGATTTGCCGTGCAGGTGCACTATCTCTTGCTGAAACAACAGCATGTGGCAGGGCTTCGATTATAATTCCTTGTCATGGGCGGCAGATAACCATCAGTATTATAATGCCAAGGTCGTTGCAGATTGCAGGAGGAGGGACACTGTTTGAGCAGGCTGATGTCGATGAAAAAGCTAAAGTGATTTGATGAAATTGTCAAGACAAGGATAAATTTCAAATGGAAGCGGCCATAAAAAGGCTTAGCCCGTCGAAACAAGTAGAAAAAATAGTTGATGAGATAATGAAAAAAATTAATGAAAAAAGGTTTATGGGTAAGCTCAAGGCATTCAAGGAAAAAGAGGAAGATGGTGACGATGCATGAAGTAGCGAGGAAAACCTAGGGATGGCACTGCAGATGCTGAAGCTCAAATAGAAAGAAGAGTTGAGATATGTTGGAGGAAAGGGCAGGGTCTCTGGGGTGCAAAGCGAAACTGAGCCTAGTGAAATGCACGGTGATGTGGCGCGAGGAAAAGCAAATTACTACGGAAAGAGACTCGACGAAGGATATATCTGAGATCGCTCTCAAGAGCACTGGTGGAGAAGCGTGCCAAGCACAGGAAGAAACATTGCTTGCCTGAGTTTGTGGTCTCCTGTATATGAACTGGCGTGTTTTTGTTTCTAGAATCAAACTACTTCAACGTAAAGGCTTCTCAGTCGAAGGAAATAGCTATTACTGAATGCCAAGGTCATTTCCTTGGCAAAAGGCAAAAGATTAATCATCTTTGATGCGGGACTTCCGACGTAAAAAACCTCGAAGAGATCATATTTTGAGGATATTTACGTGAAAAGGCCTCGGACAAACTATCGCATGGCGTTAAGGAGAGACGGCAGACGGCGGCCTGGTGTACGGCGAAAGCTTTATTTGGCAATCGATGAAGATCAGACAGCGTTTGTGACCAATCCTCGGTAACACTTTTGTGGAAGATGCCTGACTAAGCAGGATGAATATCGGAGAGAGGTTGAGGTTGAGGAATCACAGATGCGCTGAAGATGACTTTGGGGATGCTCTGCAATGAATAGGGGCGATCTTTTCTTCACTAAAATCGATATCAAGGTTCTCTGTGGGCGTGTATTTGCTGAGCACTCTCTGTCAAAGGAACTCCTAAAGCTCCATGCAAACCATTCAAAGAGCTACAGAAGGGTCGTAAATAACCTGCTTCAACGATAAAGAATAAACAGAGACAGTGACTCAAAGGTTGGAGGCAGTGATTATATGTCCTTCCACATGAGAGTGACGGCTTAAGAAAATATTTCCATGAGTCACTTTTCTATCAAAGAAAAAGTGCAAAAGAGCAAAGGATAGGCATGGTGAAATTAGAGGTATATTTGCACGAGTGAGGCCAGGCGTGAGATCGCTGCAGTTCGAAACGGAAAGAGGATAATTCCGCTGTAATCAAAGTAATCGAGGTCGGTGGCGGCGTGGCACAACATGGCAATCGGCCTATGATAGAAGCAGAGCTACAAGGAGTTCAGTTTATCACTGATGAGCACACAGATGGACAGGCTCTTAATAGGGTGTCTTTGCTGAGGCCAGGAATCAGATAGGTGAGAAGAAAGGCTTACTAGAGGGTCTTGGTGCAGGAGGAAACCTAGAATGGGTCAGAGGTCTGCGCAGGGAGACTATAGAGGCTCAGCTCAAAATGCTGTGAGAAGGTGCCGATATGGTATTCATCACACCTGCGTCTGGGTGGCGGAACAGGAACTGGTCTTTGCACCTGTGTCGCTTCAAGTTTCTCCAGGACATAGAATTCTTACGGTTGCAGTTGTAGCTAAGCCTTTTTACACCTTTTGAGGTCGCAAGAAGAATGGAAGCAGGCTGAGCGCCTACTGGAAGCTGCCTAAAGGAGTTCTGTGAGACTCCTAGTAGTAATGATTCCTAGCGACAAGCTTCTCGACGCATAAGCGGTAAAGGCACAAGCAATGATTGAGGAAGACTTTCGGCAAGGCAGACGATGTACTTCGTCAGGGTGTTCAGGTATCACAGATATCATCTCTGACTTCGCAATCATCGATACTGGCTTTGACTGACGTTAAGTCAGGATATGACGAATAGAGGCGCAGCTCACATAGAATGTGTTGGTCGTGGTGACGGTGAGAGTCTGGAAGCTGTTGAGGCGGTAACTCAGGCTATCGAGGGCCACACTGTGAGACAACAATTTCAGGCGCTGGTGCTGTTCTTCTATACATCGCTGGGTGAGAGCCTCGGAATGCTCTCAGATTAGCTGAGATGACGGCGCATCGATGGTTCAGGAAGGTGAACGAGGATGCCAATCTTTATCTTCGGGTCTTTGCTGTGTGCCGACGATATGGAAGATGAGCTTTCAGTGCGGTAATTGCAACAGGCTGCTAAGAGCGGATGAGATGAGCTTCAGACCGACGAAGCAATGCACACGTAGGTCTTGACGAAAAGCGCGTTTACGACGGAAGAGGGACTCACGGAGAGAAGTAGCTCTTGGAGATATCTTTGAGAGAGAACCCATCTGTAGACGAAGAAGAGGATTCGTGACCGGAATTCATCTTTTTCTCAGAGAAGCCGAGAAAAATATAAAGCCGGCCTTGCCGGCTTTTCGTGATTAAGGATAATTGTGATCAAACTATATAGAATCGCCGGATAACAAGGTCAAAGGCATGAGCGCAGAAGCTTTCTCCGGAGCACAAATATGAGAGGCTTGACGAGGAATGTTTAATCGAGGGTAGCAATGTTTTGAGAGATGCTCTCGGAGCACGTACGAGAAGATTAAAGAGCTTCTAATCTGTAATAGCGATGAGAGAAGGGATATGAGCTCAGCTCATATGCTCGCTATAAGAAGTTAGCTGAGAACTACAGAAAGACTGGTGCTAAAGATTTCTTCTTCAAGCAGGGGTCTTTTTGATAAACTTCGGATACAGAAACGGAAGGAGACATAGTGCAGTAGTTAGAGTGCAGGGCTTTGAGACACTGGGAGACGCTGGGTCGTTTCACGAGAAGTGCACTTTGGAAAAATCTGGCTTTGTAATGACGTACAGGGACGTGCAATGTCCAAAGTGATAAGAACAACAACATTATCGTCCTAGATGGGCTCCAGGGATCCAGACAATATCATGGACCCATAATTCGTACCTGCGATGGGGCAGGATTCATGGCGGTAATAGTCATGAAGGAACGGCCGATGTATCTCTTTCCGCCAGGTGTCAGGTCCAGCTGCCAGGCTCGCTATTTAGGTTCCTATCGCTGGGCTGAGATGGCAATGAGGAACTGCCAGGCTCGTGAGATAATGGGCTTTCACTTGCTTAGCGACTGGCTTTGATACGGATAGCTACTGCTTTGATGAGAGAGCTAGATAGCGAGTTTAGCTCTCGTTATCCGGAAACGAGGCCGCGGAGATTTCGAGAGAAATGCTGATGCTGCCAGACAAAATTGTGAAGATACCGATGTGCGGAGAGATAGACTCTCTCCAATGCTGACGGTATCTGCAAGGAATAATCATGTGCGAGGCGCGATGACAGAAAACTAAGCTGAGATAATCAGTGCAATAGGTGTGAAAAGAGAGTTCAAACTATGCTGGGAAAGACTAAAAGAAAATGCTCGAAGACGCGTGGCGAAGCGACTGTGTGCAAACACAGAGCTGAGGAGATCGATTCGATGGGCAAAAAGGGTCAAATTACAAGTACTGCGTTCGATGGGTGCAGCTTGTCAGGGAGAAGAAGGAACTCGGTGAGGCGCAGAAACGCAGTAAAGAGAAGATTATGGCTGCGCGCTTGAGGAGAGACCGTCACAATCAAAGATGAGAGTGAAAGCAGGAGAAACTTGCGGCCCGAGACTATAGACGTGACCGAACCAGGCGTAAAGGAGAAAAATCGGTATAAAGCGCAGTAACAGAGTTATAGGGAGATTGCCAGTGTCTTCCATCGCAGCATGGATATTCGGTTTACAGGGACAGACATTGATACGAGTGTTAATAGCTTTACGGTGGGCTATTCGTGCTCCGCTGGCTCACCCAGCAGGGATATGAGCATGACACCTTCTACGTGCCATAGAGACATCGTTATCGGACCTCGCCACCTCTTCCAGCAGAATTAGAGAGCTGAGAAAGAGTGACACCTCCGTCATGATTGTTATTCAGGAAGATGTTATAAGATGCGACACGCAGCATTCGCCACGCATTCACACGCAGATAGAGATGATGGTTGTCGGAAGGATGTCACCATGGCTGACCTCAAAGGGTACCTCTTGACCTTATGGCAGCTCTTTGGACCTGAGACCATGGCAGCGAGTTCAGACCCTCACCACTTCCATTTACAGAGCCGGGTGCCAGAAAGTGGATGTATCTTGCTGAGTGATGGCGGAAAGGCGCCAATGTCGCACTGCAAAGGGAAGCGGCTGGATTGAGATTCTCTCCGGATGCGGCGCGGCACATCCACGCATGCGGGCTGGCGGCGACTGATACTGAAGCAAGTACCACGAGGCTTTGCTCTCGCGGAATGGGCGCGAGAGTCGCTATGCTGAGATATGGAATTGACGATACAAGATTGCTCTATGAGGGGCGATACTGGAATTCATTGAGCAGTTCAAATAGGAGGAGCGCAGAATGCTGTAGTTTCAATCAGATTGGATACCAAAAGGATTATGTTAAGCTCGACAAGTGGCCGAGAAGGACAAGGAGTTCTATGACCACGCTCATGATCGCCAGGCGGATCGAATATAAACAATCTCGCATACCTTGGTGAGGCATTGAAAATGTCAAGATTGCTAAGGTTTGAGCATGAATGAGCTGCAGATGCTGATAAGCTAGTGGTTTGCCAGATGGATTTAGGCAAGCTTGGAAAACTTCAGATTGGCAACAGGTGCAAGCAATCTCGATGTTCAGAGCTTATGTTCCAGTGGCAGTCGGCAGAGCGTGGTTCCAGACCTCTTCACGGACAGCCATAAGCGAGGAGGGTCGCGTAAGATAAGCGCAGGTGAGCTTGGAGGGTGAGTCTGATGGGTATGATGCGCGCGCGCTAGGGAGCTTGGGATCGCTGATAATTGTGCACCTCTTGCGTCAAAGGACGGAATCTGGCTCCTTTCAGGAAACTATGAAGATAAAGCTCAGGAAGAGAATATCGATGAGGTTTTCAGGTCTTAAGGATGGAGTTGTTGACTGAGGCCAGCACCTAACAGACCTGACTGTCTTTCACAATGATAGATATATGTGCAAGAGACGCGGCCCCACATTCGGCGAGAGAACTTTGTATATCCTAAGACAGAGTGCAACACTGACAGAAGTCGTCGACTACACATGCAGGTTGACTAAAGAGTGATCTGTAGAAAGCGCTACAGCAAGAGTAGTCAAAGACAGTGAAGATGGAGCACAGTCACCTTGGTGGCTTCCAGAAAGGCGCTCATTGCGACAGGGAATGTGAGACCTATCAACAACATCGTCGACATCACACGCATATGTGAGCTAGGGTACGGTCCTCTCACCATGCTTTTTGATGTCAGAAGTTGTAGCGGTGGAAAGATCGTTAGCAGGTGTCGCGGATAGGATGCATCAAGGGTGCACAACCTTGGCTGGGAGTTGAGGAGAACTTTTGATGACAGCATGCTGATGATAAACGGTGCAAACGGACACGCAACGCTGTTGCGGGTGTTATGGGAGGACAGCAGTTCAGAAATCCAGAGCCTGACTGCACCTGGAACTGTTGTGCACCCAGGTCAGCTAACTGTTGAAAGTCTGTCCGTGAGACAGACATCAAGAAGCATGGGACTTGGAGACGGAGGCTTCGAGAGAGGAAGATATAGGAAAGAACATAGTACCTAGCTCTGTGAGGAGGCGTGACTGCAGGTTTACGCTGATGGATAGATGAGCTTAGCTACGGTAAGGTGCTAGAAGGTACAGTCGATATCTCTAGAGTCCAAACTTACCAGGTGGTAAGCGCTAGAGTTAGCGAAATCAACGAGGTTCTTGGAACTGAGTCTTTCTAGAGAAAGAGGGTCATTGCTATACTAGAGTCTCTAGAGATGAAGGTTCAGGGAACTGGAGACGATACTGATAGTTACAGGCTCAACAGTTCGTCAAGACATCCTTGAGGAAGTTGACTTTTGTAGAGGGAAATCGCTAGATATGTGCGGCTACTGATAACCTGCAAACTACACTTCCTAAGCTAGATCAGTAAAGGAGCACGAAACGCAACGAGGCTGGAGACAGAAGAAAAGCTTAGAGATCTACTTTGTGCAATGGGTGCTGATGGAAAGTTCAGACATTCTCATTTCATCGTCAGAAGATCCTTTCGGTGCGTGCAGAATGAGACAGAAAGGTCATGGGAGAGAGATACAGTGGAATATCGTCAATCCTATGGGAGAAAGATACCAGGCGCCATGAGGAACCATACTTACACCGGGCATGCTTGAGGTTCTAGCAGAAACTATGGCTAGAGTGTAAGAGGGCGTTAGAGCGCTGAGGGTGAGGCAAAGGTTTTCAGCAAGAACTACATTCAGCCAGGGACTTCAGATGAGGCTTTGATCTTTTCAGTGGAGTTTACAGCCAAGGACGAGGCTTCTTGCACTCGAAAAGGGAATGGTGGTGCATGTTTGATATGATGGGTATCAAGGATGGCTTGTGCTGCTATAGCAGAGAGTCAGAGTATGGAATCACCAAACGGGCGAGATGCACAGGGGTGTCTGAGAGAGAAAGTGAGCAGAGAAAGGGCGAGAGAGTTGAAGCTTGGAATCATGTGGTGAGGTTCGTACACTGATGTTGCATCAAACTACGGAATCGAGGTGATAGGTTTACTGCACGAAGAAGAAGGCTGGAGTTCTTCTGAGACGGACCCAGTTGGGTTTCTCAAGTAGAGAGAGATCAGTGCTCTAAGCCACTAAGTATCCATCAGCATCAAGAAGATATCGACATAGCGGTAGTTGGTAGAAAAGCACTCCTGTTGCCGAGATAGAAAAGGGTTATCAAGCAGCGGGCACCAGATTCCTTAGGAAGCGTTAAGCTCTGATGTTATAGAGAATACAGTGTAAGACTGGTGAGAAGAGCGTCACTGTGAAAAGCGACGTATGCGCCATGATGATGGAGCTCTTACCGATGTTGAGACAGAAGAAGCGCACACAAAGGTTGATAGAAAGACACTAAAGGAATAATCTGAGTTTGCGAGGCATCAGAGATAATTAGATCCTGAGTTCTGCCCAGGAGATCCAAAATAGAGCAAGGTAAGATGTAAGTGTCAAATCGGGATTTATACGAGTTGCCGGAGACTCCAGGTGAAGAAGTCATCCAGAAGGAGTGCATGGGCATGTTGATGGGCAGATGAAGACATCATGAAGCAAGGCCCGTGCTTGACAATGCAAACTGACTCGGTGCAGCGCTACTATGCGACCGTAAATATGCGGAAGAGCTGTGCTTGCACAAGGGACTGAGGAGTAGAAAGACTCAGGCGCTGATAATGAAAAGCTCGAGGAAGAGATGAAGTACTACATGCAGATGTGGGAACAGTCAAAGAAAGAGACTCACAGAACAATAAGGAAAAATGTGAGCAGGCTTCAGAAGGGCGGGAATCAAGATGATCGACAAGAATGAGAAGGGCTACGTGACAGGTGCGACGAAGTACGAGAACAACTACCCGAGCTGCAGATGGATGAATATAAAGCTGGGCAGACACGCCGATAAACTTAAAGAGAACGAAAGAAATGAATCAGGCGCTGCAAAACATGAGAATACAAAATAATTGCTGCAATTGGAGGCGTGAGGATGGGATCTGCTTAGCGTCTGCAAAGCTAGCGGATGACACTGAGCTCCTCTTACTGGCATAATCAAAGAGGAATTAAGGTCGACCACGGAAAGCGGTTGACCTTGTTGTCTGAGCCCGCGCCTGCTACGGGGACTTTTATGATGTTCGGAGAAGCACTTTTGCTAGCCAAAAGGCGGAGGTCTAACAATGAGACAGCTCCTTGAGGTGCAAAACGTGCTTGAGTATTATAGCTCAGAGTTGTTGCTTTTGTATGCACGATGATGCGCTCGAGCTCAAAGTATAGATAGGCGAGATGGTTGATCTCATCGTCGAGTTTACTGCGCTCGAAAAAGAGATTTCAGGTGCATTTGACTGAGGATGAGATGGCTGATAATGCATCGCCAAAAGCTCGAGGATGTGAAGAAGACAGTTCCAACCAAAATCAGGCGATAAAGAACAAGCTGTCGAGAATCATCACCTCATCCAGATAGAACCTACCTTCAGGATGCGAGTGTGACCATGAGAGATGGAAGGTACGTAATTCAGTTAAGCAGGATATCGCTCCTTCTTTCCAGAGTATGTGCATGACCAATAAAAGCGGGTGGGGCAACTCTTTTCGCTAGAGTACGAGGGCGTTGTTGAACAACAACAAGCTACGTGAGCTTGAGGTTGAAGAAAGCGACTGAGAGACTGCAAGAATTCTAACAGAGCTCAGCTCAAGAGTGTAGAACATATAGGAGATAAAGAGCAATTTTAGAGCCTCTAACCAAGCTATGATTTTGTATCATGGCAAAAGGGAAAAGCTTTCATGTGAAGATGCATGCAAGCAGCCCAAGATAGATGCAGATGGAGAGCAGACTGATATCGGCAAGGCATCCTGATAGAATATAAGAGGCGGTTCCAGTTGATATCAGAAGGTGGAGACTATAGAACTCTGATAATTACAGGACCAAATACTGGTGTGTGAGACTGTGGTCTAAGACAGTGAGGCTTCTTGTAATGATGGCAGTAGCGGACTTCTATATTCAGCGTCGCATAGCACACTTCCGATATTTGGTGAGGTCTTTGCTGACATGGGCGATGAGCAGAGCATAGAGCAGAGTCTCGACCTTCTCATCACACATGAAGAACATAGTTAGCATAATAGATAAGGCGAGCTACGACAGTCTCGTTCTTGTGGATGGAGCTAGGTGCAGGAACAGATCCTACAGAGTGCCCGGCCTTTGCAATAGCACTATGTGAGCGTTTCTATGACAGCGGTGCTTTTGACCATGGCAACAACTCACTATAACGAGCTAAAGAAGTATGCTCTTGCAACAAGCGGTGTTGAGAACAGCACGATGGAGTTTGATGTAGAGACGCTGACGCCAACATATGGAGGCTCTTGATGGCGTGCCAGGAAAGTCAAATGCCTTTGAGATCTCAAAGAAGCTCGGTCTTTCTGAGTCCGTAATCGAAGAGACATCTGAACATATAAAAACACGGCGATATGAAGGTTTGAAAATGTCATAAAGCTCTATTGAAGACGATAAACGCAAAGAGCATGCTGGATAGACTAGATGCAGAGGCATGCGAGCTGAAATTGAGGAAAGACTTAAAAGCTCGAGGAGAGAAAGGCTATTAGCGAAAAAGCGTGCAGACATAATCAGAAGCTAAGCGCGAGGCCAGGGAACTTTTGAGGGAGACAAAGAGCGCTGTCAGGAGTGCAAAAAGACCTCAGAAGGTTGCAAAAAGTCAGGTGCTCATACAGACCTTAACACTGGAGCTTTAAGAAAAGAGTAGGCGCAAAGATAAATGAGAGGCAGAGGATCTGGTTTCAGCAGAGTCGATAGCAGGTGAACAGTGAGCCGTTTCGAGCTGATACTTTGAAGATTGGAGATAGGGTTAAGCTGTTAACCATCGGGCAAAATGGAACTATTTTGAGCCTGCCAGACGGAAGAGCAATCTGATGATAAACATCGGAGCACTCAAGGTAAAGCGAGACTGCAAGACCCATGCTGCTCATCAACGAGGGTAAGGACGAAAGCCTGAGCTAGAGAGCTCAAGCAAAAGTACGCGGTTCACTTTTTGAGATCAAAGTCATCAAAGCGTTTCTGCTAGCATAAATGTCATGGGTAAGAACCTAGAGGACGCGCTTGCGGATGTGAGAAATATCTCGACGATGTCTGCATGGCAGGACTAGATATGGTTTCTATAATCCACGGCAGGGGCGGAGGAATACTCAAGATGGAATAAGGCGAGATGCTGAAAGAAAAAGTATGTCACGATTCATACGGCGCTTCATATAACGATGACGTGACGAAGGCGTAACCATTGTGCGCATGAAAAAGAAATGTGATAGCAGTGCAAAGGATACTTGCTGGGTGCTGGTGCAGTAATATAAATGATATTAGTGAAATATTGAGGTGTAAAATGATAGATTTTAAAAGAAATGGCAGAAATAATAGCTAAGAATCTAGAGGGGACTTACTGAGGATGAAATCAAATCAATGATTGAAATCCCGCAGGACCAGTCCATGGGTGACTACGCATTTCTTGCTTTAGACTCCCTAAGACGATGAGAAAGGCCCTAACCTAATTTTCGCTGAGCTTGCAGAAAAGCTTCAGGAGAGAAGCTTTTCTCAGAGGTTAGATCCAGTAAACGCATATGTGAATAGTAGTTCGTTTCTAAGAAGAGATGATGAGTCTACTGTTTCAGAGGTTATAGAAGAAAAGGAAAACGGAAGAAGCGACATCGAGTGAAACAAGAAGGTAATGGTGTTGAATTTTTCATGCACCTAATGTTACCATGCCTTTCGCATCGGTCACATCAGGTCGACGGTTATCGGAAATTCACTAAGCAAGATCTACGATGCACTGAGGCTATGATGTTTTCAAAAATCAATCATCTCGGTGACTACGGAACTCAGTTTGTGAGATGATCTCATGCATATGAAGATGGGGAAACCGAGAGGATGTTATAAACTCACCTATCAAGACCTTGTTGAGCTACTCACGAAGTTTCATGTTGAGGTTGAGGGCATCCAGAGCTAGAGGATGAGGCTGAGAGCTATATTCACAAAAGCTTGAGCAGGGTAGCAAGGAAGAGGTTGAACTATGGCAGTGGTTCCGTGAGGAGAGCCTCAAGGAATTCCAGAGAGTTTACGATATGCTGAGGCATAGAGGTTTGAGCTCATGACAATGGCGAGGCTTTTTGTTCTGATAAGATGCCTGGGTTTGAGGAAGGAGCTTTCAGACAAGGCTTCTTCATGAATCAAATGGTGCTCAGGTTGTAGATCTCGAAGAGTACAAGCTCGGAACAGCTTTTGATTAAGAAATCAGATGGTTCATCTTTATATATTACAAGAGATAGTAAGCGGCTGTTTTACCGTAAGGAAAACTATGATTTCTATAAGAATATCTATGTTGTTGCAACTCAGCAGAACCTTCACTTCCAGCGAGCTCTTCTAAGATTCTTGAGCTAATGGGATACGACTGGGCAGAAGCCAGTGCGTTCACGTGCCATTTGGAATGGTTAGACTAGAGGAAGGAAACTATGTCGACAAGACACGGTCGCGTGGTATTCGCGAGGACGTCTCACGGTGCAATCGAAAAACAAGAGAAATCATCGAGGAGAAGAATCCTAATCTCGAAAAACCTTGAGATTACTTCACAGGTTGATCGGTGCTGTTGTTTTCAATGAGACTTTCAAACAACAGAATCAAGGACTACACATTTAAGTGGGACCAGATTACTTAACTTTGATGGAGCTGGACCTTATGTTCAGTACACTCACGCAGATGTGCAAAGCTTCTCAGTGGCTGGAGGACATCGCTAGCTAAGGGCACAGGATCCTAAGATGTGACTTTGCTCTTCTATCAAGGTCGGACAGCGCATACGAGGCTAACAAAACTTATCTACGCCTTCCCAGGAGTTGTTGAGCAGGCTGGTGAAAAGTATGAGCCTTCAATCGTTGGAAGGCACATAATCGAGTATCGCTCGTGCTGGCAATGAGTTCTATCATAGATGAGCACATAATCGTAGATGATGGGGTAGGAGAAGATATCAAGATAGCGCTTGTAATCACCAACAAAGAGAGTTATTGCTACAGGAATTGGTTTGCTGGAATGAAAAGCGCTGGGCGTATGATAGATGAGGATCACGAGGGGAATATCTATAGACCCGCCGAGCGAGGCTTACAGCACTGCTCGTTCAGGGTTACAATAGGTCGCAGCCTACAACAAATCGCACACTGCGACATGTTTGAGATAAGCAGTTCAGGGTTAGAGATGTTAGAGAGTAATAGAGGATTTGGTTGAGGCGCGAGCGTCTACTCGCATGTAGAAAAATCTTCCTTTGCGATGGCGATGCGATAGTGCTTATCAACGGACAAGCTGATGTTCATTTTAAGAATATGTAAGGCTTTGTTCCAGAGGTGAGTACGCTAGGCATTTACGCGCGCGCTCAGGACATCCTTTGCAAAAGTCCTGAGGACCTGGCTCGGCTGCGGCGGGCATCGGGATTGCGTACATCGGTGCCAGTCGAGGCGACGACCTTATTATGTGAAGGGTGAACAAGGGCGCTGGGCGCGCGGACACCGTGGTACGCCTGTTCATAGGCAGAGGAAAACGGCATCCAGCACATCAGTTACCGCTATCTCTGGACTTGGAGGTAAGGAGCTTTGGAGAGAGCACGCGATAGAGACAGGCGAGATGATTAGCGAGATGGACGCAGTCGTATGTGAGCCTTTTTGACACTGATGCTAGATCCGTCGGCTTCGATAACAGATGAAAATAAGAGGCGAATTTGAGGTTTTGAGCGGTGAAGAGGTTGTCGAAGAAAACCTACCCATTTCTCCTGCAAACGTGCAAACCAGAAAAGGCGTCGTCTTTAGAAAGCAACCACGCTTCAAACCACGTGTCGCTTCGCAGTAATTTGCCAGAGGATAGATTTGATGCTCGCTCAGCTTAGAGAGCAATGAAGGAATGAGGAGATGCTCCAAGGATGAGCGCTTTCAGGCGCTCTAGCTTTGATGAGGAATAAGATGAGAATTTTGCTTACACACCCTAAATTCTAAATATGTTCATTCAACCTAGCTTTAGCATACCTGCACGGTGTTTCGGTGAGCTCAGGGGCTTGATATCAGCCTTCAGGAGTTTACCATAAACAACGACAGCGACTATGTCTATGGAAATCGTAGAAGGCGGATATGATTTAATCTGCTTCTCATGCTATATCTGGAACATGATGAAATCACTCACTCAAGTGAGGTAAGAAGGCTGGGATCCACGAAGATTTTTGCTCAGAGGACCAGGTGAGCTTTGAGACAAAGGAACTCATGAGACAAATCTGGATAGATTTTTGTCATTCAGGCGAGGAGAAAAATGGATTCTTCAATTCTGAAGGAAACTTGTCATGCAGGATGGAAAGCCTGGCGTGTGATGAAAGCAAGCGGACTTGAAAATGTAAAATCGCTATGCTATAGGTCTGGCGAAGAAATCGTATGTAACGGATTGTCAAAGCCTATGAACCTCAACTACTCCAGTTTCGTACGAGTATCTTGAGCTTGAGAGCGACAAGTCATATATTATGAGAGCGTGAGAGATGTCCATACCGCTGCACCTGCCTTTCATCAGTGAAAAGGGACTTTGCATCCTAGATACCGAAAAAGGTCGAAAATGACTCAGGGCTTTCTTGTAAATAAGGTTAAGCAGGTAAAGTTCCTCGATGGAACATTCAACTCAGTGAGGCTGGGTCGTATGAAATATGGAAATTCCTCATAGAAAAGCGATAATGGAGTCACTAACTTTCACTTTGAGATATAGCGGTGAACTTCGACGCAGACAGACGGGTTTATCTGCTCAAAAAGCTCGTAAAGGCCAGTTTCAAGTTTGAGATAGGCGTGCAGACAGCAAACCCTGATAACTCTTGAGGCCATAGGACAGTGACACGGATGTAGATTTGCTAATGTCCAAATGTACAAAAGCTACATGAGAGGAGGAATATTCATATTCACCTCGATTTGATATCGGGACTTCACTGAGAATTACCATTCTTTTGCAGGTCGTTTAACCGTGTTTACAGCTTAAAGACCTGATATGCTTCAGCTAGGTTTCCTCAAGCTTCTTAAGGAACAAGGGTCTATGATGAGCGCAATCAGCACGACTATGTATGGAGAGATAGGGCGCCTTACGAGGTAGTAAGCAACAGTATATCTCAGCTAAGGAGCTATGTGACTTAAGATGATAGAAAAGGTCCTGAACCTCTACTATAACCATGACGGATTCACTTGGTCGATTAGAGTTTATCGAGCGTTCGATATCAAATAGCTCCTTCGACTTTTTCACGAAATGCTACGAGACTTCTACTATACGAATGGTTTCCAAAAGCAGTCCTTTTGTAGGGAGGACATTTATAGAATCCTCTATGCATTCGTTTGTGATAATGAGGATGAGGCTTCCGCAGATGACAGGCAAAGACACCTGATTGAGGAGGAGTTGATCAGGACGATGAATCCAGATGCAGTAAAAATTCAAGAAAAAGGATGCGAGTTAAACCACTGACTGATAAACAAAAAGATAAAAGCGACAAAGGACGCTGAGGCGAGCAAAAGCGAAGGCTAAGCCAGTGCAAATGGCGAACCTCAGGAACTTCTAGGATAGAATAGGTGAATTTCTGGCTTCACCATACAAGGGACTATATCTTGATGAGCTATCCAGAAACTACCTGAAGAAAAATAACTACGACATTCTCTCAACACGTACTGTACCTATCCTGCAAGGACGATTTGACCAACCTTACAAATGTCAAAATCGCACTAGTAACATAGTTATCATCGGATGCGATACTCAGCTTCAAATTCCGCGATAACTACTCGTCGAGTACATAAAAGCGTTCATTCGGCACAGAACTTCGCTAAAACCTTTGATAAATAGAGGGCGTTGATGCGATCAACATTTCGATTACGCCTGCATACTCTTTCGCGGCGCTCTGATTGATCCAGTCGTCAGATGCGCTCTACTGCTACGCAAGAGCCTGCAAGGACTCCTACGAAATCGAGCGAGGGCGAGACTATGTTGGAAGATACAAGGCCGAGGCGCTGGGAGTCATTTGAGCGTCTAACTGATTGATAAGCCGGATTTTGATATGGGATTCTACTTCCTTGGATACGCATACCTTAACCTCGGTCTTTACATCAAAGCTCAGCTGACCTGGAAGGACTTCCTTGCGCTAATGAGGGAGACGAGAGCGAAGAAAGAGAAGGCAATGAGGGAGGAAATCGAGGAAAGACTTGCTGACCTAGAGGAACCCGTTTTTGATAGAGACTGGATATAACTGCATCCTATCTAATAGGTTTGTTGACGGCATCAAAATCCTTTCATCCTACGAGGACAGCGAAAGGTTCAAAACAGGTGGCCTCTGGTACTACCTAGGAATCAGCCTACAAGCATATTGACGATGTTGAAAAGGCGATAGAGTCCTTCCTAAAGGTACTGAAGCTATCCCAAGCAATATCGAAGCAATGACTGAACTTGTTGAAATATACAAGAAAACAGGTGAAAAAAGAACTGGGAGGAAAAGTACGTAAAACAAGATAAAAGCATTGAGAAATATCGAGGAAGAGCGTGCAGAAAAGAACAAAAGCTACTCCTAGACTAGTGTTTGACACTAGGGCACATTCACTATAAAATACAAGTGCTAAGCAAGAAAGGAAACTGGATTGGAGAATATTTTAAGCTTTATAAAAAGAAAAAAGCCGTGGATAATCTTTGCGGTCTTCACTGCTGTGTTCTTCTTAAGCATGATAAGAGCTAAGGCTATAAGCAGTGGCAGTATAAGAAATCATTTAAGGCCATCAAAAAGCATGAGAAGCGACAGGATTCTATCCAAAAATCTATCTAAAGATAAACAACGGATGGAGACTTTTACGATGTTAAGATCAGCACTGACGGTGAAAAATGGGATGATGCATATTTTTCGGAAGAACGCATAACTCCATCGATTCTCGCTGCAGCAGGAATCTACAAGGTGCAGTTTTCAATCAAATCAAGAAAAGGAGTCTCTGCATACCACAGCAAGAAAAGGGCCTTTCTTTGCAGAGATAAATGTAAAAGCCGTTCAGAGCACGATGCTCGTGTTTGATGATGATACATTAGACTGCTGGCAAGAAAGATTACGAAGGATGGAAAAGCAAATGAGTGATTTAAGATTGACTTTTATCGACAACTGGGAAAAAGAAAGATGTAAATTTAGCTGAGCTCGAATCAGCTCTAGAGAGTGGAAACTCATCATATACACAAATCCACGCCCTAGATAAGGTGGCATCAAAGTGGAAGAGTTCGCAGAAAGAGGCGTATCAAACACTTTATCTAATCAAAGAGCTGAGACGACGACGGAGTAGCATGCGCATGCTATGCATACTCAATCAAAGATGGCATAATTGATGACGAAATGCTAGAGAATCAGAGAAATCTGTGCACAGAGTCTGTCATCTGGTGAGATGAGAGCAGACGGTTCATTCTGCAAAGCCAGATGAGTGGTGAGATTCAAATCCAAAGCGCTCAATCAAAGCCGTGAGAGTCCGGCAGTGCCAGGCAGCTCAAGCGGCACCTGATGCAGAGCTATATCCACACGGAATAGTTATTGACATCAGAAGTATCAAAGCAAAAGCACGCTGGCGAACTAGCTTGCTCCAGCAGTCGCATGGGGCGTAAGCATCGCCTTCTTCAAGAAAGGGTGCATACATGAACACGCCTAATCCATAACGATTCTCTATAGACGAAAGCATCTAAAATAAACTTGACAATTAGCTAGTGATAGGTGTATAAATAGTATAACAAGCTTAGAGGTTGAAAAGTATCCGTCTCCAACGCGCCACCGAAATGGTGGGTCGAGAAATGCGGGCGACCAAAGGCGGTCCCGCCTAAGCTTATTAGAGAGAAAAACAGGTATCTTCGGATATCTGTTTTTATAAAGCAGAATCCGTTTAACTAGAACAGAAATTGTTATGAGACATCTATATGGGAAGTTGTACTATATAGATCAATCAGGAAAAAGGAGGCAGAAATAATGGATTTCAAAGAAATGAGAAACACACTTGAGAAAATGGCAAATGATAATTTTGAAGATTTTACAAAGGCTTTAATTAGCTTTGAGAAGGGATAAATGATAAGGAATCATTAGACAAAATATATCAAGTTTATAGGATAATGACTCTATGGGACTCATAATGATGAGTTTGATTATTTGATTGTTGAGGTCATGAGAAAATGTGTGAGATTAAAAATGCTGTATTTATAGCGAATAGACTTAGTTATTTATATGATAATAATATTTTGATATAATAATGCTAAGTTATATTATTCAGGGAAATAGTAAAGAGAAGAGTACATACGAAACCTGTAAGTATTTGCATGAATTAGAGAAAAAGAATGGGCTTTCTATTCCAGATGATTCAAGTTGATAATGGCAGTGGTTGTAAATGATGGAGATAGGACAGAACGTGAGGCTGCATTTGAGAGAGCTGCAAAAGCATTGAATATGGAGTTAAGAAGGATAAGACCATATTCACCTTTGGCAAAAACGGTAAAGTCGAAAAGAAGCCATAGAGAGGATGGAAAGATTCTCTATGGAAGAAAAGTATTTACAAGTGAAAAAGACCTAAGAAAATAAGTGTCAAAGCATGAGGCTAGATATAATAAGACAGCAAAGACAGTTCTTGATTTCAAGAGCCCAGACGAAGTTGTATCGGAATACTTCTCAAAAGTGCTAACATATGTGTTGACAACTAAGAAACATGAGTCTAACAGCAATATGTTTGCAATTGAAAAATCCTTTGTAGTAGAATCAAGACACGATATAAGTTAGACATCAACTAACAAACAGAAAACAAAGGATGAGAGGTCGTTATCATTATGAGGAAAACAGCAAAAACAAACAGAGCCACATGACCTGTTGGGGGCTTTATCGTGCGCTTATGATCGTTTCGCAACTTTCTGTGCGCGGATGACCGCTTTTTGCCGACACCGCAAAAAGAGTGAAGGTGTTTTTGGTGAGCAGAGTATAACAAGGCGACACAGTGGAGCACTATGAGAATTTTCGCCGACTATCAGAACTGGTTCGACAACATCGTGTCCGTAGAGGTCGATCGGTGTCCCTTTTACAGAGATTCCGATAAGCAGGGTGACTACGAAAAGAAGATTTTCGACATATATGAGCCGACTGTTGCAATCTATACGGATTACGGTGCCGTTAAAGAAATATGTAATAAAATCTAAGGGCTGCAAAGATTTTGTTTGGCAGGAGAGCAGAAGGATGAGGCAGGATCCACTCCTTCGGAAGAACCGTCGAGACCGAGCAACATATTGAAGCCTTCGGCGATCAAACTCGATAAAGCGGATTCAAAATCGACTGCAGACATTCCTCACGGATCGAGTCGAAGTCCAAAGAGTTCGGAGCGTGGCTCATATCGTATCGGTCACGATAAAACGGGGGAGAGCGACGAAATTTTCATATGACGATTTCAGCTATCTCGGACTCAATCCTTACATCGATATACCGAGCGCACACGATCCGACGGCTAAATACGTAATAAAAAGCAAAAGGTTATTTCGACTTCGTTTGGCAGGGCAAGAGGCGCCGTCGAAGATTACACGGATAGTGACAATCACAGCGACACGGGCGACAATCCGGAGAAACTCCGGCGGTAGCGCTCGGAGACTTTCACACAGTGACAGTATCGAACGATAAAAATCCGTGCGTCCAGGTGTTCAAGGGCAAAGACTGGCGTGACCGACCGAGGAAGTGGATGGAAAGCGTGAAAAGAGTCACGCCAACGTGTGAGAAAGTAAAGTTCGCTGTTAATTCGTTCTTCGACGATGACCTCGGACCTTTCGACTTCCACTACATGGACATCATCACAGATAAGGCCGAACTGCGCAGTTTGATAACAAATCATGCCAAAGTGCAGAAGATTTTTATCGAGCTCTTCGGCGAGGGTGCCGTGGGCGAGCATCATCAGCCGCTCCGGGTGCTTTCACGTCGCCGGAGTCGGTCAGAGCGGATTTTTACGAAAGGGCTGATATTTCGATAAAAAGGGACTGAAAAAGTTCTCGCGTACGATATTTTCCTCCACGCGAGTCTTCAGGGAACAAAGTAGCCGAACAAAGCCGGTAAAAAGTTTGCATACGTATACCGAAAGGTTCAGGCACCGGATCACGTTACCACATCGTGAACGGCAAAAGGACCGAAGAAAGTTTGCACTCGAGGAAGACGGCGGATATGTCGTGTTCGAGACCGCCGATTTTTCGGAGTGGGCGATAGTTTGGGGAGACCCGGCGGAAGAAGTCAATACGGGCGACAATCAGGCCACGGGTGACCAGACGAAGTCGGCCGACAACGCAGGAAAGTCTGCGAATAAGTCCGAAGTCGCGGTCGTAAAAAGCGGACCTTCTACAGGTGACGCGAACAGCATCGGTCTCTACTCGGTGCTCGCCATTCTGCCGCCTTGCGAGGCATGTATGTGTTTACGGCAAAAAAAAGAGGCGGAAGGTCATATAAGAATTAAGCGAATAAAATAAGACGATATGATCCTGTAAAAGATCGAATTTTACCGAAGTGAGGGTGTGGCGCGTAAGCCGATCTGGCTTATAAAATCGCACACTCATTTTGTGTGTGCGTCGAACTTTTATCGGCGCACTCCAAAATAAACGTTCGGAGAAACGCCTTGAAATCGGCACCTTTTTAGCCACGAAACGACCGATAAAACAGTTTTTACCGCTTTATAGGTAGTGGTTTAACTTTCTTCATACTGTATCTGAATGGGATTTGGAGTCCGACACTTATAGGAATAGCAATAATGTTCGGTTTCGGCAACGCGTTTGATACCGTAGTTTCGGGTCTTGCATGCAGATACTATCTAAAAAGAAATAAACTACAATCTTTAATCCGGAATTAAAATCACCTCTGAGACTGTTTGGATTTATTCAAATCAAATTGCTTGGAATAAAAGCGATTATCTGAATCAATAAGATTGTATCTTCTGATTCGGATGAAGACTTTGAAGAGTATTTACTGAACCACGGGTCTAGGAATGGGTTAAGTATTGCCTGAAAGTAGAAAGCCTATAAAAAGCGTGAATACAAAAAGGATGTATTGTAAACTGATTTATACTCTAAATTACTGTTTTACGCTATAGGACAAAAAGTGTGTGCAAAAACCGACATAACAGTTGATATTTCAACAGTTATGTCGAGTTTAATCTTTGAAAGAAGATTGAGGGTGGACAAAAAGTGTGTGTGTAAAACTCTTTAAAATATTGGAATTTCAATGTTAAAACGTGGTATATCTTCTTTTTAGAATTAGTGTTCTTGGAGGAATATATTATGAAACAGATTAAGTGTCCAATTTGTCAATTGTAAATGTATAAAACACGGTAAGATAAAATCTGGCTCTCAAAGGTGGTTTTGTAAGTCTTGTAAGTTAGCGTTTACGCCAAAGATGAACAATGATACTAAACAGCTTCAGCAGTTCTTAAATTGGCTATTCAGCAAGAAGTACAAAGTAATATGTCAGGTGGTGGACGAACTTTTTAGAAGAAAAGACCTCCAAGTTTTGGGATATATGGGTTATGTCACCAAAGATAGAAGAATCAAAGGATGTGCTGTATTTAGATGGCATATATTTATCACGAAAATCGTGTATTTTTGATATGTTGTGACAAAGAACATGTATTAGGTTGGTACGTATGCAGATATGAGCATTCAGGAGCTTGGGAGGCTCTAATGAGTCGTATAGCAGAACCTAAGGTGGTTGTATCCGATGGTGGTAAAGGGTTTAGAAAAGCACTTAAGAGAAAGTGGCCAAAGGCAAAGCATCAAGATGTGTATTTCACGTGTTTTCACAGGGTTAAAAGATATACGACAGAGTAGACCAAACTACTTTAGCAGGTCTAGAGCTTTTATGCATTAGCTAGGGATCTGTTTGAGATAAAAAGTATTGCAGATTCAAAGATATGGGTTGATCGTTTTACAGCTTGGATTGTGAAGCATAAGTATTTTTTAAGCGAAGTAACATATGATGAAAATGGAAAACCAAGGCCTAAGCATGAAAAGACTGATAAAGGCAGAAAAATCAATACTAAGACTACTTAACGATAATACTCTATTTACGTATCTTGATGAAGAATTAAAAGCTGAGTTTAAAATCCCATCGACAAACAATCGAATAGAAGGTGGCGTAAATGCTTGTCTTGAGGAGATGCTACATAACCATAGGGTTTGTCTGTTGAGAGAAGAATTAAAAGCGGTCTTTTGGTGGTGCTATATGCACTCACCAAAACCACTTTCTGCTCTGAGATATTAAAAACAATGCCTACAAACAAGAGCATAGATGATATTTACAGAAAGATGACTGCTAGAAACAACTAGAAAATACTATCCCTATGTGGGGAGATGCAGTTGTATGGAGCAGGCTACATCATTCAAGTAACTATCCGGTTTACTGGGATTAGTCACACACACTTTTTGTCCTATAGCCTAAATTACTGTTTTACTGCAATTAAAAGCACTTAGAATTTAATTTTCTGAAGTGCTTTTTAAGTGACTCGCTTTCTATTTTTCTTGTATTTAGATACTTTTTAGTGAACATTATAGTTACAATCTCAATGCTATAGGGACAAAAAGCGTAAATAATATCAAATCATTATTAGTTACTTCTTTTGTAGATTAAGCTTATTGACACAACGTTTCAACATGGATTCCAAACTGGTTTTCCCATTACTATCTGTATAAATGAAAATTTTTGTAGCAGTTTTGGAAATATATTTGGCCTGTTTCAGTCAGGTCTTTGTTTAGATATACCATTTGAAGGATACGGTTCTGCTGATCTAGAGGGTTTTTTACAAGTAGCTTTCTTTCGAAGCAGAACTGCAAGAACACAATGTTCTTGTCATAGAAATCCTCCACTACAGCTGCGCCAATACTGGTATATGTAATGTCGTACACCAATCGCTTATGGTCAAATTTTTCCGCATAGAGTAGTTTTAAAGCTGTTTTCCAGTGTTCCTCTGGTATTATCAACATTTTATGTAAGGCTGTGCTTGAGTAGCCACGGTAGACGGGTTCTGGGTGTCCAAGCAAGTCATTCACGCTGTCTGCATAGACTAAGCACAACTCGTCGTCAAACAATCCTCCGATAAAGTTACCATTGCAGTACAGCATATAGTCCTTAGAGTTAGCTGGAGAAAAAGAAAGACTATATCCTTGTAAATCTAAGTTTTTATACAGTTTGTTTAAAAATCTATTGATGTCATATATAACTTCTCCAATGCATATAAATCAAAAATCGAATAACACTTATTTATTTAATCAACTGTATTTTTATCACATATACAAATTTTCATAAAAAAGTTTAGTTTTAGCCTTAATCAAAACATATAACCACCTAATCTATCAGATTAAAAAAATCCCTAGCCTCATGGCTAGGGATATCTTTACGTGGTTGCGAGGGACAGGACTTGAACCCTGCGACCTCCGGGTTATGAGCCCGACGAGCTACCAGTCTGCTCTACCCCGCGATATTAGGTTTGTCGATCTTACAGAAAGTGGTGCCGGTGACCGGGGTCGAACCGGTACGATCCGTGAGGATCACGGGATTTTTAAGTCCGGGCGTCTGCCAATTCCGCCACACCGGCGAAAAAATGGCTCCGAGGTGGGGCTCGAACCCACAGCCTACCGGTTAACAGCCGGTTGCTCCACCATTGAGCTATCTCGGAATACCTAATAAATTGCGTTAGCAACAATACATATTATAAAGGGAAGTGTATATATTTGTCAACAAAAATGCACACGAATCCAATTCTGATAATTTTTATTTAGTAAGCACTGTTTAATTTTGTGCAATTACTTGAAAAGCTCTTATATTTTAAGGCACAATGGCTATAAGAACAAGTTATGCCTAAGCTTTACAGTATGGGGGATGGATAGATTCGGTGGACTTGTTATACTAGTTATCTTTCATATTTACTCAGGAGGATTTATATGGAAACAGGAAAAAACGTCTAGAATTCTACGGTGGCGCAGGAGTCTCTCTTTTTGCCATTTGTGATTTTTATCATCACGATAATTATCACAACCTTTGTTTGGGGATCAATTTCAGATGGCGCACTTTGGGTGCCAGCCTTTGCACACTTTTGATTCCTTTCTTTCTATCAAGGACAAAAAGCAGTATTCACAGGTTGTTATCTCGGGTATGGCAAGTGAAGAATGCCTTGTTCCTATCGTGTGCTGGATATTTGCAGGAGTGTTCTCAAGGGTTTTGAGAGTCTCAGGACTTCGTGCAGGAATCGCAGGTGTAGCAGACAAATGCAGTGTTGGACCTACGATGTTTCTAATTATTACCTTCCCTTGCTTCTGCTGTGTTTGCAACAGCTTCAGGAACAGGATTTGGAACAATCGCGACAGGTATGGGCGTGCTTTACCCAGCAGGTGTTGCTCTAGGATGCAACCACCCACTTCTAGCAGGTGCAATTATCTCTGGCGCGACTTTTTGGAGATAACCTAGCACCAATCTCTGATACAACAATTTGCTCTCTTTCGCAACTCAGGGTGTTGATGTACCAGGCGTTGTAAGATCAAGACTTAAGTACAGTATCATTTCATGCGCAATATCTATTCCAGTATTTATCATCGTGAGCATGATTCTTGGACCAGATAAGAATGGAGCAACTGAAAACGCAAGCTACAATCCAATGACTCTATTATGCTAATACCTGAGCTATAACAATATACATTGCGATAAAAGTCAGGTGATATCATCATCGCAACATCAATAGGTATAATACTTGCTCTAGTATTTTGCTGTTCCGACAGGACTTATCGACTTGATACATATTGATTCAGACTCCACGCTCCTGCAGTGTTCTCGGTTGGAGGCGAAGGTCTTGACCGCGTGGTTGGAGGGGTTTTATACGATGGTATTGCTGGCATGATTCAGGTTATAGTTTTAGCGCTTCTTCTCTTTGGATCAATTAACATCATGAGACAGGGAGGGAGACCTTTTGATACTGAATGGACTTGGAAAGGTTGCAAAGACTGCAACAGGTGCAGAATTTGTAATCTCTGCTATGGTAATCATTTTGTCAGGTATCATGGGACTGAATGCTCCAGCAATTCTAGCTGTTGGTGCTTCGTTTGCTAAACCGCTATCAAAGCAACACGGAATTTCACCTTATAGAACTGCAAACCTCATGGATGCTCAGTCAAACACCTTGGCATACTGCTTGCCATGGACGCCAGCTGTTGTTTACACACTAGGCTTTGCAAAGGATTCCGGTGCGCCACTAACAGGTGTGCAGATCATGCCTATGACAATTTACTGCTTTGTAATGTTCGTCGTTATGACCGTATCAATCATCTTTAAAGCTCGGAAGAAAAAGACTTCATGGACAAACTTTCGCCAGAGATGAGGGCAGAATATGATCACGAGGACTATGTTGTAAAATAAATATTTATATCAAAAGATAGAACAGGGTGAGTGCCCTGTCTCTATCTTTTTTTGATGCATCAAAGCAAGGGCTTACTCAAACTCAAAGCTATGAAGAATTTTAAAAATATGGTATAATATCGGTATAAATCTATTGCGAAAATTAGACTAAATTGGGACGGTAATATCTATGAAAAATACGTCGTTTTGTTTATTATAGGAATCGCGGTTCTCCTTTTGATGGGATGCTCTAATCCTAAGGAGGATAAGGCAAGGAATTGATAAAATATCTTGATAGGGTTTATGGGGGAAAATGAGTATACCCATGAGCAAAACCCAAAGCATAAGCGTTACTATATTGTAAGCCTCAAGAAATATCCTGGCCTGAAGTTTGATGTTACTGTTTCGCATCAACCTTTTATGGACTCGTTTGTATGGGATAATTTTGATGAGGTTTTTACTGAGCATGTGATAAAGACGTTCAAATCTTCAACGGATATGGGGAAAGGATAAGATTGAGTTTTTGGATCCAGATCTCGTATATTCTGCTAAGGTCAAGTCCATAGATGAACTAAAGGCTTCCTACGAAAGATTTTTAGCATTTATCGACATGGTTCGTGAGAAGTATACCGCTTTGATTGATGTAGAGTCCATGCCTTTGAGATTTGATATTAGGGGCATCAGATTCAAGGGTGATGTTAGTGATGAGAGCAAATATGTAGATGTTGGAAGAGCAGAGCATGGCAAGGTTACAATGAAGAGCTTTGAAGAGCTATATGCAGAGCTTTCATGCAGATTCAGACACATGCTATGAATCCAAATGGTGTAAAGATTAGAGCAAGCTCGGGACGTACATTTATGCTTGGAGGCGATACCTTTGAGGACTGTCTTTACAAGGTTTTGGATGTAAATAATCCAAATGGGGAAGACTTAAGTAGCATAGTTTTGCGACCCAGGAGAAATCAGCGAAAACATATACACTAGAAAAAGAAAGACGATTATAGAAGTGCCAAAATAGATATTCAGGTAAAAGAATATGACAGATTCGCCTTGCTCGCTCTACGATGCAACCCTGTACAAAAATGGTAATCTCAAACTCTGAAACTGTATTCATTAAAGATAAATTGATAGAGCTATATTATAACGAGAATAAGGAATGGGTTGATCCGTATAAGGCTCTGAATATATCAAAGCCAAAGACTGAGCAGGAGAGAACCGAAGGTGTCACTTTCAAGAATATTAAGGTTCTATTCTTAGAGTCGCAAAGTTCAAAGAGCATTAAGACTGTCATCGTAACATTTAATCAGTAGTAAAGCCATCAAGAGATGGATTATTTAGTAGGAAAAACTATGGAAAAAAATACGAATTTACAGCAACAACATCAAAAATCAGATATTATCATAGGATTAGCCTCTCCGGCACTTTTTATGCTTCCTATACTAGGTATAAAACTTGCAGTATTCTATCTTGGAGCAAAAGGATTTCATCAAAGAAAAATCAAGTAAGCCTATTTATAATAGTCGCAACCTGCTTAGCAGGCGCCTTTGCTCTAATCAAGAAAAATACAGCAAAGCCTGACAAAGGATTATACCGTAGAGATTTACAGTGATAGCATAAGGGTTTGGCAGGGGAGCGAAGAAGTTTTGTCTGGAGAAATCATAGACTGCAGGGGCTAGTATCAAAATGGACGAAAATGAACGCTAAATCAGTTAATCTAGATATATATACTGATAGTGGAAATGTCAAATTTAGGGGCTCGATGCTAAAGAATTTAGGACGATAACTGGAGTTAAAAACTAGTAACCCTCTGGGAACAAGTGAGATGCGCGACATGGAGGAGATATATTCTCTTGCGCAAAAAGATAAGGATGTAGAAATGGAAAGAGGAATAAAATTTCACGCATTTACTACAGGTACTTCATATTCATTTTGATGTATGGGCTTACAGTGTTTTATGCAATTGCATATCATAAAGTAGGCAATAATAATGTAGAATTTAGACTTAGGAATTTTTGAAATTAGCCTTAGTCCCTATCAGTATGTATATATGGGATTTGCAATTTTGATAGTCATAGCTATTCTTATGCACTTTGCATGCTGGAAGCTTTCAATCGGAAAAATCGGGCATATATATCAAAAAGATAAACATCACCGTGCCGTGGGAGGAAGTTGATGCAGTTGCTCATGTATGGATAAATACGGTTTCTGGAGGAGGATATCCGAAAATCACTTTATAATAGAAAGAGCCTGGTAATATATAGAAAAGAGATGAAACCGATATGCATCTACAACATTTTCGATACTGAGTATTTTTTTGATAAAACTATTTAGACCGCAGATACGCAGTAATATTTTGATTGCAAGCATGGCAAGCTTGCTAAATATTTCATTAAATCTGATGGTGCTTTACGTGGGACTAGTTAAGCATTATGACATCAAAAAGCATAGGAATGATCCTTGGATTTATAGCAATATATTCCCCTAAAGGCGTCGTTTATCCCCTTTATTCTCACGACACACCAAAAACGCAATTCACGGCAAGATGATTTTTCATGACAGTGTCCAAAAAGGGATAGAACAAAGGCTATAAAAATATAGCAAAAGGAGATATATATGGAAAGATATGAACATCAGATTAGATGAGCTTCTTCAGAAACAAAAGGATTACTTTAGAACTGGTGAAACCAGGGATATTGAGTTTCGTATATCAAAGTTAAACCGCCTAAAGAAGGCCATTAAAATCTACGAGCAGAAGGTGCTTGATGCGCTCCGAAAGGATCTCGGAAAGCCGGAGCAAGAGTCCTTCTTTAGCGAAGTAGGGGGAATATACGCAAGTATAGACCTATTTGTAAAGAACCTAGCAAAGTGGACTAAGACTAAGAGAGTTAACACGCCAATGGTTCAGTATGGTGAAAGCTATATAGAGTATGAGCCTTATGGAAGCGTTCTTATAATCGTTCCATTTAACTATCCGTTTCAGCTTGCAATGGAGTAGCTGATTGGAGCGATTGCATCAGGAAACACTGCGGTTGTAAAAGCCGAGCGAACTTGCGCCAGAAACCGAAAAAAAGTTATCTCGGATATAATAAAGGGAGGCCTTTGATGAAAGTTATGTCGCATCTGTATGCGCATGCGTGAGATCTTATCACAAAAGCTTCTAAGCCAGCGCTTTGATTATATCTTCTTCACAGGAAGCGTACGCGTTGGAAAAAATCGTCATGGAGGCAGATCAAAGAACCTAACTCCAATAACTCTTGAACTTGGAGGAAAGAGCCCGGTATTTGTGGATGAAAAACTTTGATGTAAAGGCTTGTGACAAAGCGAATAGCTTGGGGTAAGTTCCTAAATAATGGACAGACCTGCATAGCACCAGATTATGTGCTAGTTCATGAGAGCAGAAAACTTGCTTTGATAGAGGAGCTCAAAGCCGTAATACACGAGCACTACGGGGAAAAACATCAAAGAAAAATCCTGACTATGGACGCATAATAAATGAGAAACAGGCGGAAAGACTTGCAAAAAAATACTAGAAAGCGATGAGGATTTTTGTGGTTTTCGGTGGGGACTTTGATATAGAAAAAGGTATATAGCACCTGCCATTCTTGATCTAGGAAAACTTGGGGATGCCAGCGTAAGCGAAAGTGCGACTATGGCAGATGAAATATTCGGACCGATACTTCCTATAGTTTCATACGAAAGTTTAGATGAAGCTGTTGATAAGGTCAGATATGGGGAAAAAGCCTCTTGCAATGTACATTTTCTCAAAGAATAAAGAATATATCGAGAGTGTAAGAGCAGAATATCAAGCGGAAATATTACAATTAACGACACCGTTAAGCATGTTTCTATAGATAGCCTGCCTTTCGGTGGAGTAGAGCCATTCTGGTATGGGTTCCTATCACGGTAAATACAGCATAGAGACATTTTCGCATAGACGCGGCGTTTATAGGAATAAGACAAGATTTAACATCAAGCAGATTGCTCCGCCATATAACGAAAAAGGCCTTTGAATTTTTTGAGAAAGCTGTTTAAGTAATAGTGCGAGGGAAGGAAGGACAATTTAGAGATGAGTAAGGAAAGCCAAGCAGAGAAGAACTTCTAAACTTGATAAGAAATAATGCTGAGTTAAATCACAGGCTCATGTGTGACTGCGATATTTATTTTTTTAGAGCAGGAACAGGACACGGAGTTTTCAGGGTCATGGAGAGATATTTTCTATGGAGGAGAGGTATTTGCGCGTGACGGTAGTGGTGGCGAATTTCTTTTCCTTGAGGATGGAAGCATTGCCCTTATAAGCAGTGAGGGCTCTGTGGGCAGAGTTTCGAAAGTCTAGATAAGCTTCTTGAGTTTTTGATCTGTGCTGGATGTATATCAGATTTCAATTGTAAATACTTATATTGCAATGATAAAGCTTTATTAAGATATTCTGTGAAAAAGTATATAGAAAAGCAAAGGGAGAATTGTCAGATCGAGGGCTTTTAGCTGGGATGAAAGCAGAGCTTCCTTGCAAGGGAGCTGTCGCTAGACTTTAGTCCAAATTGCTTTCATGAGCTTGCTATGGACTTTTATAAATCTGCGACAAGAGAGCCACTTTTTACATGTAGATTTGAAAGTGATGATGATGCATATGTATGCGATAGCATAATGTCTGACATCATCGGACTTTGGACAAAAGAACTCGTTGGAATGAGCGAGGAAGAGATTTTTGGCAATGACTAAATAATGTTTAGTAAACTTTGTTTTTGTATGTAATATCCTATGGATATAGACGAGTTTTTATCCTCAATTATTTGATAGAAGATAATATATTTTTGACTAGACATTTTCGAAAGCCTCTGCAGCGAAGATACGGATCATTGACAAGTGCAAACCTATATGGAAAAGTAGCAAGACCCTCAACTGAAGCTTCAATTTTTATCAAGTAGATGGTCTGCAGTATATGGTGAATCTAAATCTCTAGATATATAGGTGATTATATTTCTTAAATCATTATGGTATTTCTTAGAGACGATTATCTTATAGCGATCCATTTTTATCTCCGCTCTAAGTTTTTCTATGGATTCATTAAAGTCCATGAGTGTTACCACTAGTAAAAATCAGATTCACTCTGCTCTAAAAGGCGATATAGTTCATATCTATCCATAAGCTTGTTGAATGAATCTATATTCATAACAGCTAAGTCACCTCGACCATTTTTGGTAATGTAAACTGGTTCACCTGTTTCACGGCAGTATGAAGATATGTCGTTATAATTATTTCGTAAGTCTGTGCTTGATTTTATATTTGGCATAGTAAACCTCCTCTATCTAAAGAAATTATACATTTATTTCTTTAGCAAGTCAATTTTGTATTATAAATAACCAAGGAGAAAGTTATGGAACTACGTATTCCTGAAGAGGGCAAAAGCTGTTTATGTAGGAGAGGATGAAATCCTTCTAGCCTACTATGGTAGCGAAATTGAGCTACGCTTCAAAAACCGAGCCGCCACATGGCGATAGAATATATTCGGCAAGGCTACCTATTCTAAATAAAAACCCTGCCATTTTGCATATATGGGAGAAATTTAGTGTTTCTAGACGCCTACTACCTGATTGCAGAAACTGTTGAAGTAGGCACGTGGTCGCCTATCACTAGCATGATAATCAATATACATACCGGAAGTTATGCGAGTCTCGAAACTGGTATACTGATATAGAAATGAAACATAGAGGCGTCAAACTGAAGAATAGCTTTGATGGTAATTCGCTAAGGCTCAAAGATTTAGATAAGCTCGAATGGATAGAGCTCTGAGGAGGATGTATGACAGCATTTGCAAACTTTGATTGGAATTCATTTTGGCAAAAATGATAGCAATAAGTTAATCCACTTTAAGGGTGGAAAGCTTAAAGAAGAAGATATAGAGCGTGTTGAGGAGGAATTTGGATACAGGCTTCCGACTCATATATAGAATTGCTGAGGAGCCAAAAACGGAGGTGCGCCTTTTTATGTTCTTTCTGCTATTATGAAGAGGATGGCGAGTTTATCCCGGTTTATTTAACTGCTATTTATGGTGTGGACCCTAAATTAGAGTATTCCATCTGCGGAGATAGCAGGGGCAAAGATGATATATAATAAAATGGGGTTATCCAAACATAGGTCTTCCTATTGCATTCACCACAAAAAGATGACCATGATATTATATTCCTTGACTACAGCGAATGTGGATCAAAGGGAGAACCCAAGGTAGTGCTGATAGATCAGGGAAATGACTACAAGAAAACTTTACTTGCAGAAAATTTTGAGACCTTTATAAAAAGTCTTCGAAAATACCTAAGCATGGTAACTATTGATGAGTTTAAGGCTTTGAGTGAAGATGAAAAGGCTTTCTTTATAGAAAAGACTAAACGATGAGTTTGAGACAAAACGAATAGTCGAGTATCTAAGTGCCATAGGAGCCCAAAACTTGAGCAGCAGACTTCTTGGAGCGCTGGCTCGTGCATACAACAATGATAGAAAGTATAAGAAAGCCATTGAAATCATGGACCTTATTCCGGAATCAGACAGAGATGCAATTTGGTACTATAGATACGGATTTACCTATACATACAGGCGATTCCCAAATACTGAAAAGTATATGCTGAAAGCACTTGAAATGTTTGATAAGGCGGTTGATATTGCCAAGGGACAAAGAAGTCATAGACTGGTGTATGGAGCCTATAGAATGCAGCGGTATCAAGGGATTTCTCATGGAACGCAAAGCTGAATTTCCTAAGATTTATGCAGAATATGTAAATTATAAAAAAACAAAGCTTGACAAGTCTGATGAGTATGATGCTGAGTATGAAAAAAGGTGGCAATATACTACTAGGGTATCGAAGAAGATTGCAGGTCACTATGGTGTAAAAATGGATATTCAATCAACACAAATATTCTAGATATGCCTTTGCTGTGGAATTCGATGATGCCATGACAGAAAGCTTCGGCGAAGACTGGCATGCGAAGGACATAAATACGCCTATAAATGCAGAAGAGCTACTTGTAGTCTATAGGGCATGGATAAAGAGTAAGGATCAGCTTCATGAAAATGAAATCTTTTTTAATGAAGCTGAGCTAATGAAAAGAAAGAGCGTGATAATGAGATGCAGACAGGTAGAGATAATGACTTATCTAAGACCTGACGACGGAATCAGCTTCAGCTTAGAGGAATTGATGTTCAAAAATCCATAATCTCATGGCTAATAAAGAACTTCGTGACAATGTAAGCTTTTAAGAGATTTTGACAATATAGGATTTTTCGATAAGAATACAGGAAAAAGAAGATAGGGAGAATGGACTTCCTGCGATATTAGTATGCTGCGGTATCTGATGGTTTGATTTTGATATAGTAAAGCCTATGGGAAGTCTTGACGGAGATATATACTATGGCTATAATTTGGGTAGTTATTGCATGATAGAATAAGGAGAATTCAAGATGGGATTGATAGCTAATTATCAGCTTGTAAATGATCAAGAATTGGAAAGTATAATGGACCCGGACCTAGATCCAGAGGAACTGCTCGAGGATCTGGAGGATCTAGCCGAAGAACAAGAGGTATTTTTAGATATCGATAAGATGTGGGATGTACTACACTTTGTTTTAACCGGTGTAAGTTCAGATGAGCCACCGGCTGATAATCCTCTTAGCGAGGCTGTTGTGGGGGTAATATCTGCAGAAGACATGGATGATTATGTAGCTGTCACCGAAAAGGATAGGGTGGCTGAGATTCTGTCTGCGCTTAAGAGCTTTAATATAGAAGAAGCTCTAGATAAGTTTGATATGGAGGCGTGCAAAGAGGCAGGACTTTACCCTAACATCTGGGATAAGGATGATGAAGGATTGGCCGATGCACTTCTTGATGAAATCGAGGCCTGCTATAATGGACTGGTTACTTTCTATACGATGGTGCTCGAGGCAGAAGGCAACGTTGTCGTAACAATTCTCTAGTGATATAGCTAAAAGTAAAAGGAACTTCAATCTGATTGATCTGAAGTTCCTTTTTGTGTCTAGCTAAAAAATCAAAAGTGGCTGATTATATCAATTTAATTTTCGTCTTCTTCGCTTTTTGTCATCGGCATATCCAATTTCAGCAAGTACAGATTCTAGATTTTCCTCAAAAGAACTCTAGGAATTTCTGTGTTGCAAACCGAAGTCTGCATTTCTATCTTTGATAGTTAGCACTATGTCTCTGTAGAATTGAGGGAACTGTTGGTTTGCTGATAATCTTATACGGAGTCTTTGTGAGCACGAGCTTGCCCATATATCCGAGGCAAGCCTGTTTTCAATCATTGATAGTATTAAGGAATTGTCCTTGCTTGAATGTACTATATTTGGAGTAATATTTATCTGTCTTAAAATTCCACCTGCTTCTTTTTGGGGAACCCTCATCGACAATTATCATAGGTGTTTCCTCAAATATCTCGACAGGAATATCGTCTCTATTTGCATACTCCTTCTTCGCTCATGACTGCAACAAAAGGATCGCGAGCACATGAATTGTCTCAAAACCAGGAAGTGTAGGGCAGAATCAATGAAACCAAAATCGATGGAGCCTCGGCTAGCCAGATTCAATCGCTAGATTATCACCCTCACGAATTTCTATATTTATGTTAGGGATATGCATCTTTAAAAGCTTTGATTATAGGGCATGAGGATATGGCATGAAACACTTGAAAATGTACCGAGTACTATGCGACCAGACTCTACCCCTTGAGCTTAGATGCCTGTTTATAAATATTTTGCTCTGCGTTGCTGAGTGCTTCAATATAGAGAGCATATATTTACCATCGGAGGTCAGCCAAATACCTGTCTGGCTACACGGTTTAAAAAGGGTCAGCTGAAGTTCCTTTTCTAGAGAACTGATAATCTGACTTACCGCAGACTGGGGAGTAGTTACGATTCAGCGGTGACCTTGGACATGCTACCTAATTCGATTACTTTTAGAAAACATCGTGTATTTAGAAAAACCATACTCACCTCCAAAAATTTTCTACATTGCATATTCTATCACTAAAATGTGTTAAACGGAGAATATTTCAGTAAATTACACAAATATTTATACAAAAGCATATTAAGTTTTTGAATTGGGTCATTAGAACAATTTATACTTAGTTAAGTACAATTGCTCATGGGACATCTATATGATAATATATGCATATAGCTATAATTTTTAAGTAATATTATTCAAAGGTATACAAAAATGAAACTGATTTTTACAAGATATAGAAAGAGCTCGGTGAAAAATGTTCTAGCAGGTTGCATGCACTTTTGAGCAGGGAAAGATTTATGGACTTCTCGGTAGAAATGGTGCAGGAAAGACGACTCTTTTTAATTCAATATACGGAGAGTATAAGGATGTTAAGGGTCAGGCTTTGATAGAGGATGAAGAAGGTGAGCGCGTGCTTCATAGCGATGATGTTGAGCTGATTTATGCACAGCCTATGCTTCCAGAGTTTCTAACGGGCTCACGAGTTTATTAAAGTTTTACTGCGATGTGCATGCAAAGGACAGCAATATTAATATTCCTGAACTTTTTGCAAGCCTCAGTTTTGATATAAATGATGCAGACAGAATCATCAAAGGTTATTCATCCGGAATGAAGAGCAAACTGCACATTATGACTCTGCTCATATCAAAGCCAAAAATCATGTTGCTCGATGAGCCTTTGACTTCACTTGATGTTGTTGTAGCTGAGGAAATCAAGAATATACTTCTAAGCTTTTAAGTCTGATCATATCATAATTCTATCTACTCATATTATGCGACTGCTAAGGATATGTGCGATGAAATCGTGCTACTAAAAGATGGAAAACTCAAGGAGCTAGCAGAGCTTGATAAGAATTCGGCTGACTACGAACAGGCAATAATTTCGAGTCTAGTCAGCGATGAGGCTATGGACAGCGAGGTTTAAGATGGGATTGATAAATACCTATAAAGATCATTCTGAGTGTAAATGCTGACGGTGCTATGCAATAATCTGATTTACTTTCTCAGAAGGATTCCAATTATAAAAATATCATAGGCGAGCATCTTTATGCGAGATATGGAGCAAAAGGACGTTATCAAAGTCTTTGCAATCCTGCTCCGCTTCATAAAGTCAGTATTTGGTACAATTATATACCTAGTAATGTTCTTTTATGTGCCATTTTATCTTTGTGAAAAGCAATGATATTGATATCAGTGGCGAAGATGTTTGGCTATACTGCCTTACGATATTCTTCTTCATGAACTATTTATGTGGAGGTCTATTCGCGCATAAGCTTAGGCCAGATTCAGATGATAGAACCATGATGATGCTTAGGTATCTGAAGCTAAATCCAAAGAATTACTATATTTCGCGGACCATTGTAGATTATGTAACCAAGCCTTTGATAATGCTGATCCCTATGATCATAGGAACAAAACTAGCTGGTATTCCGCTCCTAAACGTGCCCATCCTTTTTGATTGGTATGATTTCGGTGAGAATATTTATAGATGGCTGGGAGCTTCTGCACGCTAACATGTGGATCAACGAAAAGAACGTGACTATGGTTACGAAACACATGACTTTTACCGTGTTTTGCCTTGCCGGAGCTTATGCACAGTTTTTCCTTGAAAGCGTAAGAAGGATTGAACATACATATATCCCGTGTATTGTAAGTCCGCTTGCGATACCTGTTTATCTTTTGATTGCGGCGTGTGGACTTCTTTTGATAAGACGCTTTGATGATTACCCTGAGCTTGTAAGACGTGAGATTAAGGAACTTGGAGCAATTGAGGAAATCAAAGTTGGAACAAATGCCAAGGCTATGGTCCTCAAAGAGGAAGAAGCTGACATGCATGAAAGTAAAAGTGCGTCAAAAAGGCTACGCATACCTTAATACCATGTTCATGCAGAGACATAGAAAGATATTCTTTAAAAGAACGGTTAGGACTGCAATCGCAGCCTTCGTGGCTCCAATCGTTTTAGGAATAATTAGCAAGTATCTAGCAAATGGTCTAATGGCTGAAGTCATGGGGCCTATCGGAATATGGATATTTATTATCTATGCTGTAGCTTTTAGGGAAAATTATACAAAAGCTCTATTTAATAACATAGATAAGTACATGCTCTGCTACAAGTGGTACAGAAAGCCAGAGGCTATTTTGGGAAGTTATTTTATCAGACTCAAATCAAGCTTTTTGATGAATGGTTTAATGACGCTTCCACTTATTGTAGGGCTTACAATCGGTGGAGTAATAGCATCTGTTAGTGCTAAAAACTATTTTTGATGCTTGCGGTAATTCTACTGGTGCTCACACTGTTTTACTCGGCGCACTACCTGACTATGTATTATTTACTTCAGCCGTACACTGACCAATCAAAGATAAAAAATCCAATATACTCGATATCGAGCACGCTTATCTATGTATTCAGCTTTGCAATGATGCAGATGAAAAGCGTTCCGCTTTAGCTATATATACTGATTTGTGTGTTTGTGCTCGTTTACCTAACGGTGTCGATTTCTTTGATGAAAAGGATTGCACCAAGGACCTTTAAGCGCAAGGAGTAATTTACTTACTAGCCGATTTATGGTATAGTTATTTGTGTATTTCACAGAAATGGAGGTAGTGATGGTAAATATTCTTGTATGCGATGACGACAAGGAAATTGCGGGTGCACTAGAGATATATCTGCGTAACGAAGGCTACAATGTATTTAAGGCATACGATGGAATGGAAGCACTGAATATCGTCAAGCAGAACCAGATTCATCTGATTTTGATGGACGTAATGATGCCAAATCTCGACGGAATCCAGGCGACTATGAAGATTCGCGAGGAGAATAATATTCCTATCATCATGCTTTTCGGCTAAGAGTGAGGACTACGATAAGATAATCGGGCTTAATGTCGGCGCAGACGACTATATTACCAAGCCGTTCAATCCCCTTGAGCTAATTGCCAGAGTCAAGTCACACCTGAGAAGGTTTACAAGGCTTGGTAGCATGGATGCTGAGAGCAAGGAAGGCATCTATACCAGTGGAGGGCTAGAGGTCGATGACAATGAGAAGAAAATCACAGTCGACGGTGAGCTGATTCCAGTGACTCCGACTGAGTTTGGAATTCTTAAGCTTCTTACTCAGAATGCGGGCAGGTATTCTCCATAGAGCAAATCTATGAGAGTGTATGGAACGAGTCTGCATATAATCCTGAGAATACGGTGGCCGTGCATATCCGAAGAATACGTGAGAAGATAGAGATTAACCCTAAGAACCCTAAGTACCTCAAGGTGGTTTGGGGCATAGGATACAAGGTTGAGAAGCTATAACATATATGTGAATGAGAGGGCGATTATATGAATTAATCGCTCTTTTTTACTGAGTAGTTTTAGATCAAAGGGGAATATGGCTTTAGGGTCTTGCTTATATTATTTACTTTGTATGAGGAAGTGTATATAATTAAATAAGACAAATTTGGAGGTATAAGATGCCTTAGGGGCATTGCAGAAGATATGAAAGAATTTTTATATTAACGAGCTGAAGAGCAATATGGAAATTATCGACTTTTTCATGGTTAAGTCGATAGGAATTAAGGTCGGTTCTAACAACAAGCAGTACCTTGATTTGCACCTTGCTGATAACACTGGCGAGGTCAGTGCCAAGAAGTGGGATGTCTCAGAGGGTGAGCGACCTGCCCTATCTGCGATTAAAGAGGGAAACATTGTCAAGGTAAAGGCTCAGGTTACTGAATGGAATGGAATGAAAGCGACTTAGAGTTCTAAAATACGCAAGTCCACAGAGGCTGATGTACTTGAGTTATCTGATTTTATCAAGGCAGCACCAGAGCAGCCAGAGGATATGTATAGATTCATAACTGACTGTGCTAATGAGATCAAGGACTACGATTTAAGAAGGCTAACAACTAAGCTTTTAGTTGATAACAAGGATAGACTTTGGTACTATCCTGTCTGCATCGAGAAACCATGCAGAGTATGCAGGGCTCTTATGGCATATAGAGAATGATTATGTCTGGCAAGGCGCTTTGCAAGATTTATGACTTCCTCAATGAGGACCTTGTAGTTACAGGTGTAATTATCCACGATATGGAGAAACTCAACGAGATTGATGCTAGCGAAAACGGAATCGCATCAGGATATTCTATGAAAGGTCAGTTGCTTGGACATATAGTTCAGGGCGTTACTATGATAGATGAACTATGCAAGGAACTTGGTATTGATGAGGAGAAGGCTATTATCCTTGAGCATATGATTTTTGACTCATCACTATGAGCCTGAGTTCGAGGCCCTAAGAAACCGATGTTCCCAGAGGCTGAGATTCTTCATTATCTAGACGTGATGGATGCTAGAATGTTCGACATGGAAGAGGCGCTTGACGGAGTTGGTCCTGGTGGCTTCAGTGAAAGAGTTAGAGTACTTGATAATAGAAGAGTATATGGGCCTTTGTTTACTAGTGAGAAGAATAGTTTACAAATATATATCTAAATATATAATTACAAAATTAACGGTGATTTAATACATGCAGATGATTGAAGGCAATATTGCCGAGATTATTTTTAGAAATGAAGAAAACGGATATACTGTCGCTATCCTAGAGCTAGAGGATGAGTACTGCACTGTAGTTGACAATCTGCGAGCGCAACAAGGGAAAGCAGATTCAAGCTTGTGGGTAGTGAAAAAGCTCATCCAGTTTACAGTGAGCAATTTGCTGACGAATTTGAGAGGTATTGCCTCAGGGCGTAAGGGCTATATTTGATTTTTGTCTTCTGGGGTAATCAAGAGTGTCAGGCCTTCTACCAGCTGCGCGATAATCGATAAGTTCGGTGAAGATGCTCTTACAATAATGGAGGAAAATCCAGATAGGCTTTATCGAGGTTAATGGAATAGGTGAGAAAACTACGGCTAAGATTACGGAGTCTTTTTTTCTGCACATAGGCAGTTTGCTGAGATATCTATGGCATTTCAGAAGTACGGAGTTTCATCTGCGCAGGCACTTAAGCTGTTTAAGCAGTTTGGTGTTTATTCTGTCGACATTATCGAGGAGAATCCCATACAGACTTATCGACGAGGTCAGGGAGCTTTGGCTTTCGCAAGGCTGATCTAATTGCTGAGAAGATGGGTGTTAGCCGTGATAGCGATATAAAATTAAGAGCGGAATCAAATACGCTCTTTCCTTTTTGCAGGAGAAGCAATGCTTATATGCCTAGAATAGAGCTTTGCGACAGGGTTTGCGAACTGCTAGATGTTCACTGAGAACTCATTGAGAAAGTCTAATAGAGATGGCCTTTGAAGGCATGCTCAAGATAGATAGACTTGATACTCAGGAAGTTGTATATCTATACAGCTTTTTCAGCGCAGAGCAAAAGGTTTGTAGAAATCTGCTTAGACTTAGCGAGGCAGACTAAAACCTCTCGACAAATATAGATAACCTTATCAGAGATAGTGAAGTCAGCAGTGGAATTGAACTTTCAGATCAGCAAGAAGAATGCAGTAATCAACTCTGTAAACCACGGTATTTCTGTGATAACTGGTGGACCTGGTACAGGTAAGACCACTATCATAAATGCGATTATTAGAATTTTTGAGGGCGAGTGACCTAAAAGACTACAATAGTCGCGCCAACTGGTAGAGCGACAAAGCGTATAACTGAAACTAGTGGTCACTATGCTTCTACGATTCATAGACTCTTAGAATACTATTTTTCGGATGAAACTGGAGAGATGGTATTCGGTAAGTGTGATGATGATAGACTCGATTACGATGTTGTGATAGTCGATGAGTCTTCGATGATAGATCTACTTTTGATGAAGGCTCTTACAGATGCGCTTCAGACTGGAACAAGACTTATTTTGATTGGCGACTGCGACCAGCTACCTCCAGTGGGTGCTGGGGATATTCTTCGTGATCTAATTGAGAGTGAGTTTGTATTTACAACAAAGCTCAGCTCCATATTCAGGCAGGCTGAGGAGAGCCTCATAATTGTCAATGCTCATAGGGATAAACTCGGGTGAATACCCTTATGTGAATGAGAAGGAAAAGGATTTTTTCTTTATGGAACGAACCGATGAGCAGAGCATTGTAGCGTTAATTAGCGAACTTGCGACAACTAGGCTGTCTGCATATTACGATGGTATAGACCCTATCAAGGATATACAGATTTTGACGCCCGTTCGAAAGGGAACTTTAGGAACCGCAAGTCTCAATACAGAGCTTCAGAGAATGTTAAATCCGTCAGATGTTATGAAGACCGAAAAAGAAGCTTGGAGACAGGCTTTTTAGAGAAGGCGACAAGGTTATGCAGACCAGGAATAACTACCAGATTGGATGGAAGAAAAAGGCGTGATTTCAGTGAGGGTCAGGGTGTTTTTAATGGAGACATCGGATATATACAGCATGAGATAATGATGCTGGACAGATGACAGTTATATTTGATGAAGATAGATTTATTAGCTACGAGTTTGGACAGCTAGATGAGATAGAGCTTGCTTATGCTATGACGGTACATAAGAGTCAGGGCAGTGAGTTTCCTATAGTAGTTATGCCTGTGTCTTGGTTTCACTGATGCTTGCAACACGTAACCTGCTTTAGCACTGCAGTAACTAGAGGTAAGAAGGTCGTCATTCTTTGCGGAATGCAAAGGCGTATGGAAGCTATGGTTGACAATAACCGTATAAAAGCTTAGATTTTCAGGCCTTAAACATAGACTCAGAGCTCTTATTGGAAGGAGCATAATTAGCTCAAACGAAGAAGCTTTAGGAAATGAGATTTAATGGGAGAAACTGAATATAGATATTTATCAAGGCAAAGGCATAAGCTTGGACTTAGACATGCGCTAAAGACGGTAGTAGAGCTAACCTTTCCACCAAGCCTCTACTATGCGTGCTGTGGAAACATCATTGATTCTACAAGAACTTATTCTCTTTGTGACCACTGCATGGACCACTTTAGATGGGATAGGAGCGATGGGATAAGCAGTGGAAATATAAAGTTAATCAGATGCGTGAGCTATGGTATATGAGAGAAGTCTTATCTTTGATTTAAAGTATAGGGGAAAGAAGCATGTTGCTAGAGTCATTGCAGAGATAATGGCAGATAAGCTTTTTGTCACTGGAGCTGAAGTCGACTATATCGTGCCCGTGCCGATGTTTAAGGAAAAAGAAAAATCGAGGATTTAATCAGACGAGACTCATTGCTGATTTTTCTTTCAAAGGAACTTTCTTGTAATGTGGCTGACTGCCTTGTGCGCACAAGAGCAACAAGGCCTATGCGAGGGCTTAGCGAGGCGAGCGTGCAGAAAGATATCAAGGAAGCATCGCTGTTGCTTCAGATTTTGATGGATTTGACAAGAAAGCAAGAGTAGCGGTACTCGACGACTTTTTACACTACAGGAAGTACGGCAAGGGAATGCATACGCCACTCGAAGATTCAGGTGCAGAAGATATTATATTTATTGCTTTTGCAAGTCGATAAGCGGATAAATAATTTAAAAGAAAGTCGCTCTAAGGGGATTTAGAGCGATTTTTTTGATATCATCCAAGCAGAAATGTTATAATTTATCTGTTAATTTAAAAACAATTTCAGGGAATTGAGTGAAAATCTCAAACGGTCCCGCCACTGTAATGAGAAGCCTGCGTTCTCAGAGTCAGATTACCTGTATTGTTTATTTAAGTCTTATTCTACGAGCGATGGAAAGGATTTGTGCAGATTGCTATTATGATGCCGATTATTTTGCAACCTCGTGAGGTTGCTTTTTATGAGCTTGTAGATGAAAATGGGAGGAAAAAGGTGTTTACAGTAAGAAAAAGGAATTTTTGCTAGGTTTGCAGTAGTATTTCAACGCTTATGCTCGTTTTGACTGCAAGCATGACTAGTGACTTCGCATATGCTAATGGCGAAAAATATTCCGAGACAGAAATATCCGAGGCTAATAAGGCACTGGATGAATTCATGACAGGTAGAAACAGCTACATGATTACAAATGGAGGTACATGGAATCCTGAAAAGGGAATTCGGAAGGATGAAGAGTGACGACGGTCTAACCTACACCATAGGCTATAAGATGTCGGTCGAAAGTGGAGGCGATTTTACAAGTCTAAACTTCAACTCAACAGGGTTTGATAAGTATAGAGCAACGGTCTTCTTTGAAGGAAGTGCACTGGATGCAAAGACTGCTCTAATGGAAGTCAGAACACGATTAAGATAAAGAGGGCCTAAGACGCAGGATATCGTTGTAAATGCAAGGCTTGCTTTGTTTAGAAAAAGAGCTCTATAAGCACCCATGTTCAGCAGGGAAAGGTGGATGCAATAGCAGAGAGAAATATCAAAATCATATTAAAAAGCACCAAAAATCTGAGAATGCACCTGTAGGGTTTCAGTCAAAGTATTTGACAAGGAAAGCAATCAGGAAATTTTTGAAAGGAACAAGCAATTTAGCTCTAAATGTGTACGAGGACCAGGCAGGAAAAGAAAATCGTATACAATCTTGACGCCAAGTATGACTACAATCTAGACAGAACATACTACCTAAGTGCAAAAGGCTGACGGCTACGAAGATTTCTTTGAGGCATTCGTACCAAAGGGCGCGAGGGGAGCATAGAGTTCTTCTAACAAAGAAGGACGATGGCTCTAAGGAAAGTTCGATATGGAACTTTGATAAGGATACGAAGACGCTAAAGGGATATAAGGCGGGAGAAAACTACAATAACCCATCTGTTCTAGAAGTTCCGGCAAGCATAGACGGAGTAGCGGTCGAAAGGATTGACAAGAATGCATTTAAATATGCACTTTGGGGATCGAATGTAAAAAACTCCATAACAGAGCTTCACATTCCAGCGAGCGTAAAGAGTATAGAAGCAGAAGCTTTCAAAGGTCATAAAACACTTACAAAACTGAGCATTGAAGATGGCTCACTGACTGAGAAAAATCGGTGATTCAGCCTTTATGTCAGCAAGTCTTGATGAGCTGAGCTTGCCAGCTAGCGTAAGGGAGATTGAAGACGATGCCTTTAGTATGAATAACATCAAAGCACTAAGGCTTCCAGAAGGTCTAGAAAAACTAGGTAGAGGTGCATTCGGATGCAATTTGATAGAAGGCTACACTCAAGTACTCTCAAAGATTTGCCTAAGACAGCAAATGGAGTATTCTACAAGAACTTCAGCGAGAAAACAAAGGGCTCTGCATACAAGGGCCAGCTTAGATATGTTCAGGTGATAGATAAGAGCAGGATTGCAACCACCTTCAACACGGGTGGTGTTGTAAATCCTGTACCTGTTACAATCAAATATGTAAATCAGTTCGGCGAAAGCATACGTGAGATGACGTAGTTTATGGGTGTAATTTCAACACTACATACGAGCAGTATGGAAAGGTGAGTCTAGGAGCTGGAGACAAGAGCTTCCTAAATAGCTATAGAGGTTCAAACGGCACAATACAGGGAAACACCGCAACTGAGATTTTCAAGCAGGAAAAAGCTCGCTAATGCTATCATCGGAGAAAACTTCTTTAGAGATGGCAAGGAGTATGTTTTTCAGTAAGAACAGCGCGCCATACATAGAGGGACATATCAGACCTCAGGAAGATGTGCATAAAGACGATAACAAGCACAGACAATGTAGTTGAATTTGTATACCAGACAAAAGAAAAATAGTTGTCGATAAGACAAACTTCAAAATACAATAAGGTTAGCAGAGGAATCAAGGATATCAAAATTAGCTCTGATGGCAGGACATAGAGCCAAAGGACAAGTGGACTACGTCTATGGCTGTAGAAGCACTCGATAGTGCGATTGTGGCAGCAAAGTCTGTAGATGAAAATGCAAGAGTAAGACAAGAAGCAGTCGACAAGGCAAAGGCTGATTTGCAGGAAGCAATGAATAGCTTTGAAAGCAAGTTTCAAACAGGAATGAAGGAAGAAGCTAAGCCAGCAGAGCCTGAGAAGCCAGAGCCAGGAAAAACTGAGCCAGCTAAGCCAGCAGAGCCTGAGAAGCCAGAGCCAGGAAAAACTGAGCCGGCTAAGCCAGTGAGCCTGAGAAGCCAGAGCAAGGAAAGACTGAGCCAGCTAAGCCAGTAGAGACCTCAGAAGCTAGATACAGTAAGACCTGAGCCAGTCAAGCCAGCTGTGGCAGCAAGAACAAATAATAGCCTTGTCGCTCCTAGAAGCGAGGGCTAGCAAAAGCGAGGCCAGATCTGGAGGTAAGCCTATAGCGTCTGAGAAGAAGACGGATACTGATACAGTCAAGAAGACTGATGAAAATCAGAAAAATACAGAGCTAAAAGACGCTGATAAAAAGTGCAAAAGAACAAGGCGGTTTTAAATAACGGTGATGAAAGCAAGGATAAAAAGAAGCAGATAAGCTTCCAAAGTATCTGATCCTCATAGCTGTATTTGCAATCATGAGCTTAGTACACTCTATATAAAAATAATCATGGCGACAAAGCAAAGGTAATCTTAATAGGGTCCAATGAAAAGGGGTGGCTATTTAGCCATCCTTTCTCGTTGACAAAACACTCAGGATTTTTGATAATAATTAGATACAGCATTTTGTTTGCGTCTGTGGAGGAAAGATCCATGCCAGCTATGGGCGAAAGGATCCACGTAAACCGTGAGGAAGAGCTCATGACGATCATGGCATGGTTTAGAAGTAAGTCCTCGGAGAAACTCCGGTTAAAGGCAAGTGTGGGGGCAAAAGACCAGGTCAGGCAAACAGATGCTGTTTTTTGTTGCATTTTTCACATAAAAATTAAAATTTTTTCACAATTTATAGGGGTAGTTTTATAAAAAGTGGTATAATAAAGAAAATCGTAATGCTTTTGCTATGATGCATAACTGTACATCATATAGCAAAGCGGTAAAGAAGCGATTATGAATATCAAATTACAGGGAAAAACTTCAACACCTACAAGCATTTGGAAGAAACTATCGACAAAAATTTGAGAAACTAGGCAGTATTTTTCCGACGATATTGATGTTAATATTGTTCTTTCGCGGGAGAGAGGGCAAGGACAAGATTGAGGTTAATATAAATGCTAAGGGAGCAAGATTCAGAACAGAACAGGGTTTGCGATGATATTTACGAGGGCATTGATAAAGCTACAGATAAGCTTTGCTTCACAGATGTCAAGAGCTCAAGGGTAGAATTGCAGAAGCGTTATCACGACAATAGGGTCAGTTAGAATTTGAGCAATTCAGACCTAGCTAAGGACAGCATAGTAGATAAGCATATTGTTAGACTAAGGTTCTTGAACTTGTGCCAATGGATGAGAAAAAGCGGCTCTTGAGATGGAGATGATCGATCATGATTTCTTCGTTTTCCTAAACGACAAGACAGACAAGGTGAATGTTGTTTACAAGAGAAAAGATGGCAACTACAGCTTTGCTTGAGACAAAGCATTAGAGCATTATAATCCTTGCGATTTCAATAGATGATTTAATAAAGCTTGGCAGTGTCAAAATCTAGATGTTTGATTTTGCAATGAGCCTGCTGTGAAATAGTTGTGAAAAGACAGTGTCATAATCGAAAAATCGATTGCTGAGGCGGTCTTTTTATTGGAAACTAAACTATTGAGATTTTTGGCAAGTTTTTAGTAAAATTGTATAAAATATCAAAGGGGACAAAGGCATGAAGGATTTTGATATAACCTCACGACTGGATTCGGAATCAAAGATGTACTCGACATCCTGATCGTAGCTCTAATCGTATATAAAGTGCTTGATTTTATCAGAGAAACTAGAGCTCAGCGACTCGTCAAGGGTATCTTTGTTTTAGTAGTAGCATTTTTAATTTCCGATGTCTTCACCTATACACACTTAATTGGATTCTCAGAGACTATGACTATCGGGTCGTAGCCCTAATTATTTTGTTCCAACCAGAGCTTAGACGCGGACTCAGTATGTGGGTCATGGAAGGTTCATGCCTAATAAACTCAATAGACTAAACAGCGATAAATCAAAGAGATAATAGACGAGTTTGTCAAAGGCTGCAGATGAATGCTCTGCAACGATGACAGGTGTTTTGCTTTGTTATCGAGCGTGAAGTTTCTCTTGGAGACATAGCAGATACTAGGGAACAATTATAGATGCAGAAATATCTGCGCAGATGATAGGAAACATATTCTACAAGGGGAGCGCCTCTTCACGATGAGTGCGAGCTATTGTGCAGCGGAGACAGAATATAGCGAGCAGGTTGCGTTTTGCCACTCACAGATAACAAGGACCTAAATAAGGACCTTGGTACAAGGCATAGGGCAGGTATAGGAATAACCGAAAAACTCCGATGCGGTGACAATCATCGTAAGTGAAGAAAAATGGAGTAATATCGGTTTGCCCAAGGTGGAAGACTCACTAGATTCCTAGATAGCAAGGGGCTAGAGAAGTTGCTTCTCAATCTATATCTTTCTAACGAAACTGTTGAGAAGAGATCTATATCATTTCTCAAGAATGTAGTAGGAGGCAAGCAGAATGACAAGGAATAAGCGTCTAAATATTGCAATAGCATAGCTATAGTAATAGCACTTTTGGATATATGTGGTTGGAGAAATTGACCCTTCAGCGGTTAAGACAGTTCTGATATGTGCCTATAACAACTCTTCATACAGATGTTCTCACAGATAGAGGGCTAGCAATTAGCTCTATGACATCACAAATGCTAGATATAGAGGTTAGTGGCTCTAGAACTGCAATAGCAAAAGCTAAAGGCTGGAGATATCACAGCTTCTGTGGACCTTGCTTCTGCATCAAAGGGCGAAAAATGAAGTTAATATATCCGTTAGAGTTCCTAATGGAATAACCATAAATAACGAGAGTATAAACAGTATCAAGGTAATGGTAGAATCCCTAGTTAGCAAGAATGTGCCTGTAAAGATCGTTTACAACGGTTCATTCAGCGATGATGAAGAGGAACGACAGTGTCAGTGCAGAATGACGAGGTAGGGGGTTACTGGTGCCAGAATCAATCGTTAAACTTGTAAGCTATGCAAGAGGAACGGTAGACGCATCTAGAGTTAAGGATGTGGAAGAGTGCAAGCACCTGCAAGCTCATACCTGTTAGCAAAGAGGGTAATAAGGTTGAGAATGTAACGCTTTCTAAGAAATCAACATCGGTAATATCGATACTATCAAAGACCAAGACCGTAACCTAAAAGTTTCGATAAGTGATTATTCATCAGATGGAGCAACTCGTAAAAACGACAGTTCCAAAGAAGGTTATTATAGCCGGAAGAGCAGATGTCATAAAATCAATAAGCGGTGTGAGTGCAGATGATGTTGATATTTCGAATATCTCTAAGAGCACGGATATCAAGCTCAATTCTCATCGCTTCCAGAGGAGTTACAATCTCTGAGAAGAACGCAAATCTCGTAGTAAAAGGGTGACTGTGGAGTCAGCTTGGAGAAAAAGTTTAAAAGATTGGTAAGAGCGAGATTAAGATAACAGGCGAACAAAGTGATCTCAAGTATGAGATTCAGGGAATTATCCTTTGTAAACCCTAACCGTTACAGGAGATGAGGATGCGGTAGAAAAAGCTAAAGTCAAGTGATTTTGAGCTCGTAATAGATGTATCAAATGCTCAGAGAGGCGATAATCAAATTCAGCTCAGCCTAAAGCGGTGACACGAAGAATTTCTCTGTTTACATTAGATCCGCAGTTTGTAAACGTTAAGGTGAGCAACAAGTAATAGGCTTTAGGAATAGCTAGGAAGGAAGAAATATGGGTAGATTATTCGGCACCGACAGTGTAAGAGGTGTAGCAAACTCCGAGACTGACACCAGAGCTTGCATTTAACCTGGGCAAGGCTGGTGCTGACTGTGTGTACCAAGGTAACAAAAGGCCCGTAATCGTTATGAGTGAAAGGGATACAAGGGCTTTCAGGGAGATATGCTCGAAAAATGCTTTAGCGCTGGAATACTCGCAGTCGGCGGAAATGTATTGGGTCGGAGTAATACCAACTCCATGAGTTTGCCTATCTAACAAGATATTATCGTGCAGATGCAGGGTATAGTTATATCAGCATCTCATAACCCATTTGAATATAACGGAATCAAATTCTTTAATGGGCAGGATATAAGCTCGATGACTCGATAGAAGAAAAATCGAGGATATAATTATGAGAGGTATCGATGCCAATGCTCACGTTACAGGCGACCAAATCGGTAGATGTCTAGAAGCAGAAGAATCAGCGATAGAGCTCTACTGCAATTCCCTTCTTGAGACAATAGATATAAGCCTTGAGGGAATGAAGATAGTTTTTAGACTGTGCAAATGGGTCGCTTTTTGAGATAGCACCCTAAGGTTTATAGAAAGCTCAGAGCAGATGTTACAGTAATAGGTGATGAACCTAACGGAATCAACATCAATGAGGCTATAGGATCAACTCATCCAGAGAAGCTTCAGCGCGAGGTTATAAGCTGTCAGGCTGACCTTGGACTTGCCTATGATGGAGATGCAGATAGACTCATAGTAGTTGACGAAAAAGGCAATGTAATTGACGGAGACAGGACAATCTGTATTTGTGCAAAGATGCTCAAGGATGCTGGCGAGCTAGGGGAGTTAACAAGGTTACAACAACGGTAATGAGGCAACCTAGAGCTCCACAAATATGTCAAGGGAAGTTATAGGAGCTGATATAGAAGTTACAGGTGTTGGAGATAGATATGTTCTAGAGTCAATGCTAAAAACTGGTAGCGTAATCGGTGGCGAGCAGTCAGGACATATAATTTTAAGAACTACACTACGACTGGTGATGGTACTCTTTCATCGCTTCAGTTTGTCAAGGCACTTGTGGCAAGTGGGAAGAAAGCTTCGGAGCTATCTGAGGAAATCGAGCTGTTTCCACAGGTTTTGTAAATGCAAGTACACAATGACAATAAGAAAAATTTTTCATGAATGACGAGGAAGTTAAGCAGAAAATTGCTGATGTAGAGGCGGAAGTGGAGAAGACGGACGCGTTCTTATCAGGCCGTCAGGTACAGAAACCTCTCGTTAGAGTCATGATTGAAGGTGAGACACAGAGTGATAAACAGATTAGCTGAAGACCTTCTTTGCTCTAGTAGGAAGTTTCACTAATCAAAGTCACAATAGGCAAACCGAAAGACAGCCCTAGGAGATAAGGAAGGAATATATTATGTGCGGAATAGTAGGCTATGTAGGATATGATGAAGCCGCTGGCAAAATTATAGAAGGTCTAAAGAAATTGGAATACAGAGGCTATGACTCATCAGGAATAGCCATTCTAAGCTGATAAGGGCATAGAGCTAAACAAGTGCAGGGAGAGATCAAAACACTTGAGAACATGATGCATGGAAGAATCCCTAGTGGAACCTGCGGTATCGGACACACTAGATGGGCAACGCATGGTGCACCATCAGATGTAAACTCGCATCCTCCACATGGATCAGAGCGGAAGAGTTGCTCTTGTTCACAATGGAATTGTAGAAAACTATGTAGAGCTCAAGGAAGCTCTCGTTAACGAGCACGGAATCAAGTTCAAGTCAGAGACAGATAGTGAAGTTATCGCTCAGCTTGTTGGAGTTAAGTATAATGCAAACGGCGGCGATCTTGAGAAGAGCCGTTTACGACGCAACAAGGAAATGCGCGGAACCTATGCTATTGGCGTTATCACAGAGGATACTCTAACAAGATAGTTGCTTACCGCAAGGAAGCACCTTTGATTGCAGGTCTCGGAAAGAAGAGCAATTTCATCGCTTCAGATATTCCAGCTTTGCTGAAGTATACAAATGATATATTTTTGATCGAAAACGATGAGATGAGTAATTTGCACTCCTGATTCTATAACTATCAAGGACAAGGATGGCAAGGAAGTTAAGCGTGAGGGCCATGAAGATTACATGGAGCGTGGAGGACGCTGAGGAAGGGCGGATACGAGCACTTCATGTAGAGGAGATAAACAGCGACCTAAAGGTTGTCGCGAGACTCTAAACCGTCGTATCGACGAGACGGAAAGATTAAGCTACGGAGATCAACCTAACAAAGGAAGAACTCGACAAAGTACAACAAGATATACATCGTTGCTTGCGGAACTGCTTATCATGCAGAGTCTAGTGGGTAAGTATGTGATTGAAAGATGGCAGGGCATTGCTGTTGAGGTTGATGTAGCCTCAGAATTTGAGATACCGCGATCCTTTCATTGATGAGAAGACTCTTTTCATCGCAATAAGTCAGTCAGGAGAGACCTTAGATACTGTTTGATGTCGCTTAGATTAGCAAAGGAAAAGGAGCCAGGTTCTTTCCGTTGTCAATGTAGTGGGAAGCTCATTGCTAGAGAATCAGACGATGTGTTCTATACATGGGCAGGACCTGGGATTGCAGTTGCATCAACAAAGGCATACAACTCAGCTCGTTTGCATGTGTTGATAGCACTTTACCTTGGAGATATACGTGGAACACTTACAGATGAGTATCGTAAGTTCATTCTTGAAGAGACTCCAGCAGATTCCGGAAGATTCAGGAAATCCTTGAGAAGCTCCATATATCGAAAAGCTTGCAAAGAGACTTTACAACAAGACTCGGGTTTTCTTCATCGGAAGAGGATTAGACTCTGCAGTCGCATACGAAGGTTCACTAAAGCTCAGGAAATTTCATACATCAATTCATTTGCGATTGCTGCAGGTGAGCTAAAAAGCACGGAACCATAGCTTTGATGGAACCAGATACAGTAGTTGTTGCTATGGCGACACAGGATGAGACTATTTGAGAAGATGTACTCAAACATCATCGAGGTTAAAGGCTCGTCTTGCGCATGTTGTTTCGATAGCAAAAGCTGAGGAACAGAACAGATTAAGGATGCAAGCTCAGAGGTTATATATATTCCACGTTGCGATGATGAGTTTCACCACTTCTTACAGTAGTACCACTGCAGATTTTTGCGTACTATGTGCAGCTAGAGGAGAAGGGGCGAAAGCATAGACAAACCAGGAATCTAGCAAGAGTGTTACAGTAGAATAGGGAGATGAAATGACATACGAGACAGATAAAGAAACAAGCTGAAGGGCTATCAAAGAGCTGTTAGACGCATTTGAAGGAAATATCTTTATTGTCGGCTGTTCGTCCAGTGAAATAAAGGGTGAGACATAGGGTAGAGCTCAGACATCAATCTTTGCAGAGGCAGTTTATGAAGCCATATGCAGCACTCCAAGAAAGAGGTATATACCTTCTTTCGCCCAGTCTTGCGAGCATCTGAATCCGCTATCATTGTGGAGAGAGACTTTGCGTGAGATGAGGAAATCGTAAACGTTGTACCTCAGCTTCACGCAGGCGGATCTTTTCGGTTACCTGTTTACAGAATTTTTAAGGACCAGTCGCGAGTCGAGTACATCAAAGCAGATGCCGGAATGGACATAGGTGACACTTTGATTGGAATGCATCTGAGAGCAGTTGTCTGTTCCTGATGCGCATATCTAGTTAAACAGATTGGAGAGGCACACCTGTGTTTGTGCACGCACAAGACCCTAAGTTCATAGAGTGGAGAAAGAGCTGTCTATGATGAGCATCTATCAGGTGGAGACATTCCTAGATAGAAGGCGTGGAGGAAATAATGTACGAATTTGATGCACAGAAAACAAAGGACAGGATTGTTGATTGGATAAGGGCTTTTCTTTGATGCAAATGGCAAAGACTGCAAGACAGTAGTTGCAATTAGTGGAGGAAAGGACAGCTCTGTGACTGCGAGCGCTATGTGTTGAAACACTTAGCAAGGACAGAGTGTTTGGAGTTTGCTCCCAAACGGTGTTCAGGCTGACATGATATGTCCATGCTTCTTGTAAACCATCTTGGCATAGAGCATGCGGTTATAAATATCAGAGTTCTTTTGAAGGACTGACAGGAGAGCTTAGGAGAAGCTTCCAGTAGAGGTGAGCAAGCAAACTTTGACTAACCTTCCTGCAAGACTGAGAATGGGTCGCGACGTATGCGGTTTCTCAATCGCTTAATGGAAGAGTTGCAAATACCTGTAATCTTTCAGAGGACTGGGTTGGATATTCGACTCGCTACGGCGATGCGACTGGAGACTTCAGTCCGCTTTCTAGACTAACAGTTCAGGAGGTTAAGGCTGTCGGAAGAGCTAGGACTGAAGCTTTAGTCGATAAGGTTCCAATTGATGGACTCTGGGCTGACAGATGAGCAGAATCTTGGATTTAGCTACTGAGACCTTGGATAGTGTTTGCTCAGGGAGTTTGTGAGGATGCGAAAATCAAGGCTTTGATAGATAGAAAACGCAAGATGGAACTAAAGTTCAACTGAACTTATGCCAGCTTTTGAATACGATGCCTATACTTGCGGATGATGAGGCAGTAGGTAGGGAAAGATGAAATTAGAAAAGCTTTTTTAATGAATATATGGGAAGCGAGCAGGGGGCAGAATATTGCTTCCTTGTTATGAGATTCCAGGAAGGCAAGTGAAGGATGCTTTGCTTTTGCCGTAAAAAGGCCTTGAGGCTGATGGACATGCCTACATACCAATGTGCCATAGAAAAGGGTGCAGTTGCAATAGTTTAAGCGACAAGCAGGATGAGCGTGAGGCATCACTTACATATATGAGATGATGTGATTGGTGAAAGTGGAAGATGCGACAGTGTATTTTACGGAAAATCCTAGCACTAAAGATGACCATGTATGGCGTGACGGGAACTAATGGAAAGAGCACAACAACCTGCATTATCAAAGACCTTCACGAGAAGGCTAGCGGCAGGGCTGTGGATATATAGGAACCATTGCTGTTGAGATACGGTGATGTGGACGAAAAGCCGAGCCTTACGACTCCTGATGCAGGTGAGATAAACGACTATCTGTCAAAAGATGGAAAAAGCAGGTATGAAGAGCGTTTCCATGGAAGTGAGCTCTCACGGACTTGCGCTTAGAAGAACCGAAGGGCTTGACTTTGATGTGGCCATATACGAATTTTACATGGGACCACCTAGATTTTCATAAGACTATGGAAGCGTATTTTGAGGCAAAAAGAGGTCTGTTTACAGGAGGCTTAAGCCTGAAGCGATAGCTCTGCTAAATCTGAGATGACGATAGCTTTGATAAGCTAAAAGAAGCACGCAAGTGCAAGGTGCTAAGCTACGGAACAAATCTTTGCTTTGCTGACTACGAGATAGAGGACTAATTATGAGTTCTGGTGGCTCCGAATTTGACCTTGCTTTCTCAGAAAAAGGCTGCGGAAAGCATGAAGGCGCATGCTATCACATAAGACTAATATCGTAGCAGAGTATAATATTTTGAATTTAACTGCAGCTATTGCGGGTCTTCATTGTCAAGGCTTTGAAATGGAAAAGCTAATCGAAGCTTGTTTAGATGTGAAGCAGGTTGACGGACGCATGGAGCGCGTAGAAAATGAGCTTGGTATAGACTTGATTGTCGATTATGCTCCTTACACCTGATGGCTTTGATAAGATATTGAGTTTGCGACAGTGTCAAGAAAGCTAGCGGCAAGCTTTATGCGAGTCTTTGGTTCTGCAGGAAAGCGAGACAAGGAAAAACGAGAGGTTCTTGGAAAGATTGCGAGCGAAAACTGCGACTACATAATTTTGACGGAGGAAGACCCTAGGGACGAGTGCTTGCGATATCGCAAAACAGATAGCTCTGAAGATGCCTAGGGAAGGTCATGAGTTTATCGATAATAGATATGAAGCTATATCAAAGGCCATAGCTATGGCAAAGCCTGGTGATATGGTCTTGGTACTAGGCAAAGGCGATGAGAGATATCTCGAGCGCTCAAAAGGGCAAGGAAAGCTGGATGGGCGACGAAAAAGTCTGCAGAGAAATTGTCGCTAAGCTTGCAAGTAAATAAAGTAAAAAATAAGGGCATCTAGGTCAAGCGACCTAAAAGCCCTTTTTTGTTATTTAAGTTTGAATTTCAGAACGACTGGATTATGGTCAGTGTTCTCAAAACCCATTTGCTTTGTCTCAAGCGATGTTACCTCTACATTTGATGAAACGATGAATCCATCGATGATGTAGAACTGGAACTTATTTGTGTCTAGGCTTGTAAGTGGCTTATCAAGACTTCTGCGACTTGCCGTCTTGTGTATCCATCAAAAACTGCCATGAGCTATCGAACTTATCCGTATCTAGAACAGGTGGTTTCCATGTTCTGTCGAATTGTTTAATTATAGATGTGTCAGTTCCTGAGAAAGTCTGATTGAAAATCTCCACCAGCGATAACATAGTTTCCTTTGTCAGCTTCCAGCCTGAAGATAGGTTCTCAACATCTCAGTCTGTGCCTTCTTTCCGCTACCATTGTCATATGCTTCTAAAGATGAAGGTTTACAATGACTAATTCCTATCAGAGTCCTTTTATAGGCAAGCGATTTATGGTCAAACATCTCTTGAGGTTAGCTACTCTAGTAGGCCACTCAAATGGGCAAGGTAGCTGAACTCTTGTCGAGTCCTTAATGTTCTCCTTAACGTCTGTATACCTGAATTAACCTTTCCAATAGGTGGAATAGGGTAAGGAATAAATTTGACACTGAAGTTCTTGGCAAAGCTTGACTGATACCTTTGCTTAAGTAGTTTATTTTGAATTTCGGATCTTCGTTTATATCACTGCTTCGGCTTGAGTTCTCATCTACCTCCTGAAGCAAGATGAAATCCGGATCAAGTGAGTTTAGCTCAGATGAAATTGATTTTGAAATTTTTGTTTACGCCATCCGCATCAGCTGTTTAACGCTTTTTCTCCGTCCATGAAGAAGTCTGCATCCTTGCCTAGAGCACCGTAGCCGATGTTCCAAGAAACCACAGTCATTTCTTTGATTTATCAACAGAGTCCGTTTGACCTTTTTCTAGTTAGCGGAACAGGAACTTCCTTATCAGGATTGAATTCTGTCAAAGTTAGATATCCTATGAGTGCGAGCTTAAAACCAATATTAGAATTAAGCAAAGCAAGTACTTGAGAATCCTCTGCCACAGCTGTTTAATTGTTTTCTCTTTGTCCCTAATACTAAATCGGCACAAAGCAAAGTGCCATAACCTCTTTCGTTTTACTATGCGTTCTTGTATTTTTAATAACTAATGCAAATAAAAAGTGATACTCATGTTAGGTATATTTTTGCAAATCATTACGACATCTAAAGAAATTCTCAATATTTAGAAAAAGTACGATTCCGTATGTAATTGTGGTATACTAAATAATAATTACTATAGTCCACATATAGGAGGAAGAAAATGAAAAGAATATATAGCATGGTTTTTGTTGTCGCATGTGTCTTTTTGATTGTACTTTCAGGCTGTGGTAAAAAGATGCAAAAGCTAACTAATAACCAAGAAAGCAATGTAAATGTGAGTTATCGTGATAAGCTTAGCATAGGCAAAAATCTGAGAAACATGTAAAGATAGACGCAGATAATGCTATCGACATAAGCGATGTTCCAGCGCTTCGTGATTTTGTATCTAATGTATTTATAGCAAAGGTTGAGAGCATAGATGGTTGCAGTACTACAATAGGAAACGGAAGGTTCTCACCAATACCAGCTGAATATGGAAAAAATGAGTGTTAAGAAACATAAAAGGTAGTGTAGATGGTGATCGCATAAGTTATTACAGAGCAGGAGGAATTATTTCCATAGCTGAATATGAGAAGGATGCCCCTGTAGAGATGATTTGCAGATGAAGAGAAACACCGTAGGAATCAGGAAACGAAAAATATCGATAAAAATGTTGAATTTATAGAATCGGGAAAGAAGATGGCGACATAGATATTGAAGTTGGAAAAACATATATCTTCTGCAATGTATAATGAGGAAAACAGGGTACTACAATATACTTGGTGCTCAATATGGAAGTAGGGAAATAAGTAGTGAAGCAAATGAAGGAAATGATAAGATTTCTATGAATGCTTTGGATAAGGATGAGTTAAAGCTGAAGAATAATGACAGCGGAAAGTATGAATCCCTAAAGAATTCATAGACAAATATTTTTCATAGTTTGAACATAATATTTGAAACTAAAAGGTGATTTTTGCGTAATAGGCATTTTTGTCCTATAGCCCGAATATTCCATAATACTAAAAGACTTTAACTTGGGTTAAAGTCTTTCTATATTCCACGCCTTTGGCGTTATTTACGTGGCGATGGGAGACACATCCATCGCATTTGCTCATTTGCATGTGTGTTTAACTTATACACTGGTGGGGACAGGGTGAGACTTATTTTGCTGACTTTGCGCGTTGAATCTCTTTTGTTATACGGGAAACCTTTCTTGAAGCCGCGTGCTTGTTGATGAGAACCGCTGCTCTGCTAGCATAAGCTTCTTCTCTGCTAAGTAGCTTCTCTCTCGCTACATTCATGTCGCCTGATACAACTGCATCGTCAAACTGACGAAGAGCTTCCTTTGACATGGTCCTTTACACGCTTGTTTCTTGCAGTTTTCTTGTCAATAACTTTGATTCTTTGCGGTTTGATATTTGCCGCAATTTTTACCCACTATTCTTTAATCTTTAGCAATACTAATATAATTCGCATATACGCAGAGTATTATATACGATTAATTGATTAAGTGCAAAGGGATTTCACATTATTTTCTCATTCTGTCTTGAATTTCCTTTGACTTTGTTATGAGAATTTATGTGCAGAGATGCCGATTTTAGGGTATAATGAAATGTATACATAAATTTGATTAGGAGGAGTATAGCATGCCAATTAGAGTTCCGAACAATCTACCGGCTGTCGAAACGCTAACAAACGAAAACGTATTTGTAATGACAGATAGCCGATGCTATGACTCAGGGACATCAGACCTTTGCAGATTTTTGATTCTCAATCTGATGCCAACAAAGATAGATACAGAAACGCGACTACAAGACTTTTGGGAAACTCTCCGTTGCAGGTTGAACTTGAGTCGCTTCAAACCGCAAAGTCATAAATCACAGAATACGCCAAGAGCATATGCTCGCTTTCTATAGAGACCTTTGAGCAGATTAAACAGAACTACTACGACGGAATGATAGTCACAGGTGCTCCTGTTGAGCTCATGGAGTTTGAGGAGGTCAGTACTGGGATGAACTTTGTGAGATAATGGAGTGGTCAAAGTCACATGTTCACAGCACTTTCTACATTTGTTGGGGTGCTAGGCTGGGCTCTACTACCACTACGGAATTAGAAACACGTGCTTGCAGAGAAGCTTTCGGGCGTCTACAAGCACCACTTGAGATATAAGACAGGAATGCTATTTGAGGGGTTTTGATGATGTCTTTTTATGTTCCTCATTCTAGAAACACAGATGTTGATGTAGAAGCTGTCGAGGCCCTGCAGAGGATATCAAAGTAGTAGCAGAGTCAGATGAGGCTGGGAATCTTTGCAATTAAGTCTAACGACGATAAGCAGATTTTTCATAATGGGACACTCTGAGTACAGATGCTGATACGCTGAGAAGGAGTATGAGAGAGACCTAAAGCAGGGCAAGAATCCTAATGTGCCTTGTAACTACTACCCTGATGATGATCCTAGCAAGGAGCCAGAGGTGATTTGGCGCTCATGCACGCTAACCTTTTTGTTCTCGAACTGGCTAACTACTTTGTTTATCAGTCGACTCCTTACGACATCAACTGCATCCAGCAAGAGGCGAGCAGAAAGCCATGGATTTAGAAAAATCCGACCTTATAGTATCAAAGTTTGGCGGAACCTCACTTGCAGGGGCTGACAGGTTCAAAGTCGCAAAGGAAAATAGTGAGGGCTGACGAAAACCGCAAGTTTGTCGTGGTTTCTGCGCCTGGTAAGCGTGATGCACGCGACACTAAGGTGACGGACCTTCTTGTTGAGCTTGCAGATGGTACATGTGTGGGCGGAGTATAAATCTTGATATAAATCACGCAAAGGAATCTTCTTGATGAGATAAAAAGAGCGTTTTTGTAGAGATAGAGGAAGAACTTCGCACAGGAGTTGACATAGAGTCTGAATTCGCAAAGATAGAGCATGACATATTTGAGGATGGACAAGGCAAGGCATATATACAAGCCGAGGCGAGTACCTGAACGGAAAAGCTTATGGCGGCATATCTTGGGAGCCTTACGGTTTGTTGATGCAAAGGATATCGTCTTATTTGATAATGATGGAAAGCTTCTATGGAGGGAAACTCAAAGGCTATTTCAGATAGATGCGCCAAAGCTAACAGAGCAGTTATACCCAGGTTTTTATGGACGATTTGCAGAGGACGGAAGCGTTGAAACTTTCAGCAGGGGCGGTTCGGATATTTCGGCATCTCTTGTTGCTGCGACACTTCACGCCGACCTATGAGAACTGGACCAGATGTTTCAGGAATTTTGATGGCTGATCCTAGCATTGTTAGAAATCCTGTCACGGTTCCTGTTATGACATATAGGAGCTTAGAACTTTCATATCTGGGTGCGACGAGTTATGCACCCTGATGGAATTGAGCCTGTTGTTAGCTTGGAATTCCTATCATCATAAAGAACACAATGGATCCAGAGGCTGCGGGAACTCTAGTAGTTAAGGATAAGAAATACTACAAGGAGGCATGAAATCAGCTGGTATTTCGGGGAAAAGCGTGGCTTTGTTGTAATCAAGCTAGAAGACGGGGCAATGATGATACCAAGCTTCGCCAGAACATTTTGGATTTTCTTTGCTGAGAACTCAGTTAAGATTACAAATATCATAGCGGGTATAGATTCGCTGATTCTTCTGTGCCTAAGGACAGCTTTGAGAAGACGAGCCTCAGCTGTCTTTGAGATGGAGGCTAACATTCGCTAAAGATGGCTGGCGGAATCAGGATAGAATATAACCAAAGGATATCGCGTGATTATCGGCGTTGTTGGAAGAGACTCGGCGACTCGCCGACAGTCGTTATCAAAGACACTTTCTGCACTCGCGAGGAAGGCGAATAGATGTCAAAACTAATAGACCACGGTCAGGGACGAGATAAGCATTCTCCATAGCCATGCGGAAATGACTCGCCAGAGGCTATCAGGTCGATTTACTAGCAGATTTGTATAATCTCGGCTTTGATGCGAGTATGTGATTAAAACATGCAAAAATAAGTATAAATGAAATAATATAGAGAAAATTTAGGACTAAAATCATGCAAATAATGGATAAAAATCAAGGATTGCAATGGATGCTCGGCCTGTATAGTGAGGTGCAAAGGATTCAGCAATCAAATGGAGTGCAAGGGGCGAAAAGAAATTTCCTTTGATAAATGAGGTGCGTGTAGCAAGTGCAACAACTGCGTCTATATTGCTCACTATATATACCAGTCGAATTGCCTAGCTGAGAGTTCTACGAGTATACATGAATTTTTATCATAGAGATGTCAAGATATATGAGACAGACTATGCGCGATTTGAGGATGGAAAGCAGGTTGACTTTGCTGGAACGCTGTCCGATTGCGGGACTTAAGTCTTTGATGGGCGACAGGCTCCATGAGAATTTGAGTCTAAAAGCCACTCTACTGTGATCCAGAAAATCCTGAGAGGAAGGTGCAGGTCATGTGAGTTCATGGGTCAGCAGTATTAGAATAGGGTATATAGATGTTAAACAGTTTTTGTAATTGCCTTCGAAGCCGTGGTGCCTATGTTCATTCTTGTTGGCATTGGAATGCTGGTCAGAAGGTCGAGCCTAATATCAAAGGAAGAAAATCGCCAAGCTGAATAAGATGGCATTTAAGGTGTTCTTTTTCTGCTTTGATGTTCAATAGCATATATAGCAATGGAGTGGACAAAGCGATTAACTACAGGCTCATGCTTTATGGTGTAATGGGTGTGCTAATCGTGTATGTACTTACGACGATATTCGTGCTTAGAGTAGAGCCGTCGAATCCGACAAGGGGCTCTTTAATTCAGGCGATATACCGAAGTAATTTTTGTGCTCATGGGGGCTTCCAGCTAGTTTCGAGCATAAGTGGTGCAAGTGAGCTTGCATCTACGGCACTTATGATTGCGGTGGTCATACCGATTAACAACATCCTAGCGATTCTTACCTTGGAGTATTACGGTGGTGGCAAGGCAGACCCTAAAGGATATGCTGATTAAAGCTGCTAGAATCCTATGCTTGAGGGAGCGGTGCTCGGAATTTTGAGCCTAGTGCTAGGAGTAAAACTACCTTTCTTCCTAGAGAAGCTAGTATCGGATATGGCTGCGGTAGCAACGCCTTTGACGCTTGTCATTTTAGGAATATCGTTTGAGTTTTCACAGATAAAGGAGTGCGGTCGTAATTTTGACCCTATGCTGTAGTTGGAAGACTCATAGTGGTGCCGGCGCTAGTGCTTGGCGTAGGCTGCTGATGGGCTTTAGAGATGCGGATTTTGTAACTTTGGTTGCAATATTTGCGCATCGTCTGCGATAGCCTCATATACGATGGCAGAGAATATAACTGCGACGGAGTTTTGGCGGGCAACTCGCTAATCGTTTTCGTCATTGTTTTCAAGCATAACAATGTTTTTATGGATTTTTCCTATTCAAAAAGCTTAGGCATGTTTTTAGGAGATGAATTTAGTAGACAATATAGTAACTGTGAGACAGAAAGGAGAATTGTATGTCAAATTTTGTAATAGTGATTGCAGTTCATGCGGAAAGAGGCGCGAAGTAGAGATTCAGGGAGTTCCAATCGCTGAGATGAATGTTAACAGCGATGTTAGAGAGGTTATAGGTGTTGTCAGCGGTAAGGGAGGCGTTGGTAAGTCATCAGTTGCTTCGATGCTTGCATGCTTGACGGCACGTGCCGGTAAAGACGTTGCTATCCTAGATGGCGATATCACAGGACCTTCTATTCCTAACACATTTGGCCTTGATCAGCGTGCAGAGGGAGATGGAAAGACACTCTTCCCTGTAATGACGAAGGAAGGCATCAAGGTTATGTCAGTCAACCTTCTCTTAGAGACAAGACAGATCCTGTTGTATGGGAGGACCAGTTCTAGGCGGAGTTATTACTCAGTTCTGGAGTGATGTTATCTGGGGAGATGTTGATGTAATGTTTGTTGACATGCCACCTGGAACAGGGAGACGTTGCGCTGACAGTATACCAGTCACTTCCAGTTGACGGTATCGTAGTTGTAACATCACCACAGCGAGCTTGTTGGAATGATAGTTGAGAGGGCAACGAAGATGGCTGATATGATGAGCATTCAATTCTAGGACTAGTTGAGAACATGTCGTATTTCAAGTGTCCTGACTGTGGTGGAGAGCACAAAGATCTTCGGCGACAGTCACATCGATGAGATGCAGCAAAGCACATGTATCACAAATGTAGCAAAGCTTCGCATTGATCCAGAGCTAGCTAAGGCTTGCGACGAGGGAAGAATCGAAGAGTATAAGTGCGAGGGATATCAGTAGCTAGCAAAGGTTCTCATAGAGGACTAATGCTAATCGCATAAAGATTTAAAATTTGAGAACAGAGCCATTTAAGAGGTTCTGTTCTTTTTGAAAAAGTGGTTGACAGCGGAGTTAGTTTCTGCTAACATAGACATACAGTTAGTTATAACCAACTTAAAACTGACTGTCAAGTTAATATGAGTGGAGCTACTTCTTATATATAGCTTCGATCACAATTAACTCGGATTATATATCACTTTTTAATTCTCGATTGGAGGGCGTGAGGTGAGTGTCGTAATAATTGGGGGTAATGAGTGCATGAGCCATAGATACGAGCAAATTTGTGGGGAGTATGGATGTAGCGCTAAGGTTTATACCAAAGAGAAGGGCGCTATAAAGAAGAAAATTGGCTCTCAGATATGCTCATATGTTTTTACAGGAACTGTGTCACATAAGATGGTTAACTTTGCAAAATCGGCGGCAAAGAAAAAGAGAGCATTCCTGTAGCACACTGCCATAGTAGCAGTGCTTCGGCTGTAGCAGAGTTACTCAAGGAGTTAACGCAATAGCATATTTTATATGCGTCAAACAGTAGAAATAATTTTTCCTTTTGGCTTTACAATTCACACAATAAAAACGCATCTAGCCAGTGCGTTTTTTGTATTAAATTCCATATATGCTATAATATTGTCAGCGCAATTGGTGAGTGTTATCAATGAGAATGTTGTTGTAAGCGCTACACCTTCTGCAACGAGGTCTGCATTGTGCCCCTCTTTTGCTGCAACACCAACTGATGCGACTGCGCAAGGGAAACATGACGAGAACACAAGTGTAAGCTTTGCTCCTGGTGAGATAGGCGACCCAGTGTACTGCTGGGAAGGTATTACAGGTACCACGATTAGGTTTATAGTTGAAGCTATGATAAGATCCTTGTTCTTTAAGTATCGACATCACATTGCTTCCGGCAAGCTGTATTCCTACGATGAACATCGAAAGCGGAATTGTCGCATCACCTATCAAATCGAAAAAGTCTATAACTGGTGCTGGCAGATGTATTCCTCCAAAGAGTATGACCGCACCAGGAAGTGCTGAAACTATACATGGATTGAGTGCTGACTTTATGGTCTGCTTTTAGGGTCGTAGTTGCTATCGCGTCCGATGTTCATTTGGAATATTGCTATCATATATGGGTGAGATATTCAGAGGGAATGTTAGCGATTACAATCAGAAAGAAAATATAATCTCCGAATATTGCCTTTGTGATTGGGATCCCATAAAACCAGTATTTACAGCTGTCATTACTACCATTAGAACTCCGACATCTGCAGATGGTGTGCTTTTTTAGCAGTTTACTCAAAAAGTAGGCGATAATTGGCATAATAGTAAAGAAAAAGACCTGCTCCAATAAGTACGGTTATAGTATCCTTAAATAATTCGTGGTTAAGTGTTCCTGTTGCCATAGCGTGAAGAATCATCGCAGGCGATGTAATCAGGATTAAAAAGGTCAACGAGATATTTGTTGGATTCGGCGGGCAGTATACCACGCTTATTTGCAAATAAGCCTACGAAGATCATCACAAAGATGACCATGATTTTTATTAGATTGTAAGCATGATTCTCCTTAAATTTTTCATTGTAATGATATGTATTATAGCATAAAAATATTTATAAGAAAAAGTTTTGATACAGCATGCTTTGCTGAGCGATTGTAATTAAAGGGTTAGACTTATGGGAAATATAAAGAACTATTACATATACAAGTACGCAATGAGAAGACTGAAGAAGTGCTCGCTAAACCGAATTAAGCCGTCTAGTGATGAGCAAAGGTGAAAATATGCAAGACTGTGGCAAAAAGAGTTGAAGCATTGCCATAGTAATTGGTATTATATATTTTTATTTTTGATGAGCGTGCTAGAATATGCTTGCTGTAATGTATCCTTACAGCAGTCCGTTTTGTTACATGGTATATAGATCGTTTTGAATCCAGTGATGCCACTTACCCAATATGGCAGGCTATATAGTAGAACAAACATATTAACATGTTGATATTGCTAATTCGGTGATTTTAATAATTGCAGGACCGCTTTTTGTTTTGATACTTCTCATTACAGACATTGAGCTTAATAAGGAACTGAGGGAGCATTTTGGAGACCTTGACGAATAGAGAAACTGTGTGATTTGACATAAGTATCTAAGTTTGGTAAATTTGAATCGGAGGACGAAATATATGGGTAATTTATGTAAGCTATGCAAGGTTTGCGACGGCAGGGCCTGTAGAAATACCATTCCTGGTCCAGGGGCAAAGGGAACTGGCGATGTCGCAATCAGAAACTTTGATAAGTGGCGCGATGTACGCGTAAATATGGACACTTTAGTGGAGAAAAAGCAGATAAGTACTGATTTTGAGCTATTCGGAAGGTCTTTTTCTGCACCTATATTCGCAGGTCCTATAGGCGCAGTAAAGATGCACTATAGTAGATGAATACGACGACAGAAGCTTTAACAAGGTTTTGATCAAAGCCTGTAATGAAGCAGGCATTACGACCTTCACAGGAGATGGCATGGACGATGATCAGATGGTCTCGGGCTGTGAGGCCGTTAAGGAAGCTGAGGGACGCGGAATTCCAACGATTAAGCCGTGGAATCTCGAGATGATTAAGAAGAAAATTGAGCTTACCAAGGAGGCAAATGCCTTTGCGGTAGCGATGGATATAGACAGCTGCAGGACTACCATTTTTGAAGAATTTTACTCCTCCAGCAGGAAGTAAATCAGTTGAGCAACTTAGAGAAATCGTTGAACTTCTCGACGTACCTTTCATAGTAAAGGGAATAATGACACCTAAAAGGCTGCGTTAAAGGCAAAGGAAGCTGGGGCCAGTGCCATAGTTGTGAGCAATCACGGTGGCAGAGTCCTTGATCAGTGTCCAGCGACAGCAGAGGTTTTAGAGGATATTGTTAAGGCAATTGACGGCTCGATGAAAATCTTTTCGTTGACGGCGGTATTAGAACAGGTGTTGATGTTTTCAAAGCACTAGCGCTTGGAGCAGATGCTGTTATCATAGCAAGGCCTTTTGTAAGCTCAGTATATGCAGGAGCAGGTGAAGCTGTCAAAGAACTTGCCGAAAAAGCTGAAGCACGAACTAGAGGATACTATGGCTATGTGCGGAGCCTATTCGCTTGAGGACATTAGTCGTGACATGGTAAGTGTTTTTAAATAATTGAGATGGAGAAAGAATGAAAACTATAATTGCTGCGTCGAGAAATGAGCATAAGATAAAGGAGATAACAGCGATTACTGAGAAGTATGGCATGAAGGTTATTTCAAGGGATGATGCGGGAATACCTCATTTTGAAATAGAAGAAGACGGTGATACTTTTTGAGGAAAAACTCCTACAAAAAGCCTACGAGATAATGAAGTATTCAAATGAGATAACCATAGCTGATGATTCAGGGCTAGAGGTTGATTATCTCAATGGAGAGCTGAGCGTTTACTCGGCGAGATATGCAGGAGACAATGCTGACGATAAGAAGAATAACGAGAAGCTCCTTTGCATGCTAGATGGTGTGACATATACAGATAGACGTGCTAAGTTTGTCTCCGTTATAACCATAGTTTTTCCCTGATGGGGAGACTCTTGTGCAAGGGAGAATGCAAGGCCACATAATAGATGAAGAAGGAGAGTTTGGTTTTTGGCTATGATCCGCTGTTTATTCCAAATGGATATCAGAGGACATTTGCGCAGATGGACGCAGAGACTAAGAACAAAATCAGCCATAGAGCAAAGGCGCTTGAAGAAATGGAGAGATTGCTGAGTGAAAGAGGCGGGATTTAGAAACGGCGAGCACATGACGCTCAAGAAAAAGTTTTTCCGGATGATCTACCTAGGCATCAAAGGTATCAGGATCCTTACTATCAAGGGTATCCCTGAGCAGATAGCCTTTTATTTCATATTATCAATTTTCCCAAGTATAGTTCTGCTCACGCAGCTACTAGGCGTTTTTAATCTGTCTATAGATTTGCTGCAGAACTGGTTTGAGAAGAATTTTTCTAGTGAAGCTATGGTATTTCTGAACAAAATTTTTGAGTTCAGGCCACAGACGACAACAAACTTTTTCCTAATTATAATGGCGATTTGGGCGGCCTCAAGGATACAGTTTACGCTACTTAGAGTGCTGAATTACAGCTATTCTGATGGGCAGGATTTCGGAAACTTTTGGCTTGATAGACTTCGCTCGATGATGGCTGTAGTAGTTACAGTAATAGCGATGGTATTCATATTCATAGTTCTCGGATACGGAGAGCTAGTCCTAGAATTTTTGGCAACTCACTTGCAGATAAACAGCAGGCTCGACTGGATATGGACCTTCCTTCGCTGGCCTATTGCAGGAGCGCTATATTTTTTCCTTATATTCATGAACTACTACATGCTGCCAAAGTGTAAGCTAAAAGCAAGAAGTGTTGTTCCAGGAACCATTTTCTGCGCAGTTGGAATGCTACTAGTTACAATCTTTTATTCAAGATATACAACAAGGGCAGTGACAAACAACATCCTTTACGGATCTATGGCCAGCTTATCGATTTCGATGTTTTGGCTATACTTTGTTTCATGGGTGTTTGTTCTAGGAATTATTCTGAACAAGGTTTGGGCTGATATGAAGGAATAATCAGCGTTTTTGGTATTCTAAAGCTGAGTTAATGAAAGGAAATAAGATATGAAACGGAAGCGCTCAAATGTAAGTAGGAAGTGTGCTGGTCGCATAAGTGATATGCTTGAATCTATGAATAGAGGTGAAAAATATCTTACACCAATTTTTGGAACAGAAGCTAGTAATATCGAGATGCCAAACAAAAATCAATATGGATCCTGTTCCTCCACAGCTTGCTGCCGAAATGATTAGGGGATATCTCAAAACGGAAGGAAATGCAACGCAGAATCTTGCAACCTTCTGTCAAACTTATATGGACCCAGTAGCCGCAGAGCTAATGGCTGAAAACTTTGAGAAAAATGCGATTGATAAGGATGAATATCCAATGACAGCAGATTTGGAAAATCGCTGTGTGGAAATTATAGGGAATCTATGGAATGTCAATCAAAATGAAGAACCAATAGGTACATCTACAGTTGGGTCGTCTGAGGCTTGTATGCTAGGTGGTTTAGCTATGTTATTCAGATGGAAGAAGCTTGCAGACAAAGCAGGAATTGATAGGTGTAAAAGACGACCTAATCTTGTAATTTCAGCAGGATATCAGGTTTGCTGGGAGAAGTTTTGTAGATATTGGGATATTGAAATGAGAACGGTGCCTATAGATATGGAACACCTATCTCTTAATATGGATACAGTAATGGACTATATCGATGATTATACAATAGGTGTAGTCGCAATCTTAGGCATTACTTATACAGGTAAATATGATGATGTCAAAGCTTTAGATAAGCTAGTTGAAGAGTATAATCAAAATCACAAAAATGTACCTATCCGTATACATGTTGATGGAGCATCGGGGGGAATGGTTACACCTTTTATCGAGCCAGAACTTGAATGGGATTTTAGACTAAAAAATGTATGGTCCATTAGCACCTCCGGCCATAAATACGGACTTGTATATCCTGGAGTAGGCTGGATAATATGGAGGGGTAAAGAGGCACTGCCAGAGGAACTAATATTTTGGGTAAAGTTACCTTGGTGGTGAGGAAGCTACAATGCTATTAACTTTTCACGAAGTGCATCTCAAATTGTAGGTCAATATTACATGTTAATGCGCAATGGATTTAGTGGGTATAGAGAGATTCATCAGCAAACAATAAACGTGGCGCGCTACATGGCAGAAGAAATAAAAAGATGGGTATCTTTGAAGTCATAGAAGATGCAAAACAGATTCCGATTGTATGCTGGAAGCTAAAAAGATGGAGTATGTGTTGACTGGAATCTCTATGATCTTGAAGACCGTTTGCGTATGCATGGCTGGATGATTCCAGCATACCCTATGCCTGAGAATATAGAGGATATAGATGTGCAAAAGGCTTGTTATTCGCCAGGACTTTGGAATGCAGTTAGCAGTTCTTTGCATAAACGAGAATGAAGAAACAAATCGAAATTCTAAATGGATCGAGAATTGTGATTCGCGATGATTCTGATGAAGGAAAAACCAGGCAAGTGCTTTTGACCATAGTGGCAGATAAGCCAGTAAAAAACCGCTATGCGTGCAAGATTGCATGTATAGCGGAATTTTTATCAAAAGTTTGATGCTAAAAGCCAAAACCCTGATGTTAAATAAAAATTATCAGTCTGTAGTCAAAACGCGAACGCGTAGGACTTCAGGAACCTTTGGAATCTCGTAATCTCATCATCTGTTGCAACTAGTGCGTAGCCGTACTCACCGCGTGTAGCACCTGCGATAGCAGTGATATCTCTTGTCTGCGAACATTGACGGCGCAAGCTTTGCTGGATAAGGCTCGTTCTTTTGTTATTATAGCAACTCTAGTCTGAGTTCCGATAGGGCCAAGGTCTACGGCAGGAAATTAACTGAGTTTCTAATATTTCCGTTCTCTAGGTAGTCCATGATTTCCTCTGCAGCCCATCATTGCACAGTTATCTTCGCTTCCTCTGTAGAAGCTCCAAGGTGAGGCATGCAAACAACATCCTCTCTCCGATGATGCCATTTGTTGCAAAAGTCAGTGATATACTTAGAAATCTTTCCCTGACTCTAAAGCTTCTATCATAGTTGCTTCATCAACGAGCTTATCTCTTGAGAAGTTTAGGAATATAGCGCCAGGCTTGATGTTTGAGAGAAGCTCCAGCATTAAACATTCCGTTTGTGCTGGAAGTGATGGAAGGTGAAGGCTGACATAGTCAGCTTTTGCTAGAGCAACTTCAGGTTTAGTCTCTATCTTAACTGATGCGTTTAGACGGAGAGCTGAGTGTACTCCCAAATAAGGGTCATATCCTGTACATCCATACCGAGATCTGATGCGACATTACACAAAGGATTCCGATTGCCCAAGACCAGAATACTGAGATTGTCTTTCCCTTTAGCTCGCTTCCTGCGAACTTGCTCTTGCCTTTCTCAACCTCTTTTGCCGATGTTGTCGCTTTCTTTGCCGGCAAAGGCATTTGTCCAAGCTGATGGCCTTGTTCAGATTTCTTGCAGCTAAAACCAAGGCTCCGATTATGAGCTCTTTAACCGCGTTTGCATTTGCTAGGGGTATTGAAAACCACAATTCCCTGATCAGCGCATGACTCTAAAAGGAATATTGTTTACTCTGCACCAGCTCTTGCAATGGCAAGAAGCGATTCATCAAACTGCATATCGTGCATAGCTTGACTGCGCACGAGAACACCTGCAGAACCATCTATTCCGTTTGCGCCGTCTACTATCTCGTAGGCATCTGTAAAGCGGGCTAGACCCACCGGGGAAATTTTTGTTGAGCGTTGAAATCTTATACATTTATAGCCTCCCTAAGCATTTATATTTAATCCTAAAACTCCGATTGAAGCTTCACCGAAATATAGCACTAAAGTCATTCAAATTATTATAGCACTGGATTGCGTGAAGCTTTCAATATAGTGATAAAAATAAGAAGGGTCTATAACTAGAAAACTTAATTCAATTTATATAATATATGCTAAAGGAGAAATAACATGGACAAAAGAGTTTTTAACTTCTCAGCAGGACCATCCGTATTACCACTTGAGGTGATGGAGGATGCAGCAGCAAATTTGACTAATTACAAGGGCTGTGGACAGTCCGTTATGGAGATGAGTCATAGATCAAAGGATTTTCAGCAGATTATAGATGATGCTGAGACTAATCTCAGAAAGCTTATGAACATACCCAGATAATTACAAGGTTCTATTCCTTCAGGGTGGTGGAACGCTTCAGTTTTCTATGGTTCCAATTAACCTTTTGAGAAAATCAAAGAAGGCAGACTACATAGTAACCGGAAACTGGGCGAAGAAGGCATCTGAGGAAGCTGAGAAGTTCGGTGATATCAAGGTTATCGCAAGCTCCAAGGACGAGAATTACACATACATCCCTAAGGTGAAGAAAGAGGATATCAGAGAAGACGCAGACTATGTTTACATCTGCCTCAACAACACTATTTTTGGATCACACTTTTCCATATATTCCTGAGACAGGGGATATTCCTCTAGTTGCAGATATGTCAAAAGTCGCATACTTTCGGAGGAAGTTGATGTGACTAAGTATGGATTAATTTGTGCAGGAGCTCAGAAGAACATAGCACCAGCGGGAGTTACCATTGTTATTATCAGGAAGATCTTCTTGATTTTGCAATCTGAGAATACTCAATTTATCTAGATTATAAGACACTGCAGATGAGAGTTCGATGTATAATACACCGCCTTGCTTTTACGATTTACATTGCGGGAGAGGTGTTTAAGTATCTTGATAGAATAGGCGGAATCAAGAAGATTCACGAGATTAATGTTAAGAAGGCAAATATGCCTACGACTACATTGACTCAAGCGATTTCACAAAGCGCCAGTTCGCATGAGGACCGTTCCACTAATGAACGTAGTATTTGTAACAGGAGATGAGGGACTGAGATAAGAAGTTCATCGCAGAGGCTAAGAGAGAGGACTATTAATCTTTCAGGTACCCTAGAATCCTTGGGGAATGCGAGCAAGCATATATAATGCAATGCCTATTGAGGGGTAGAAGCTTTGATAGAATTCATGAAAAAGAATTTAAGGAGGCTAATTAAGTATGAAGTATCTGATTGTAGTAGCCAGACGGCTCAGGAGATGACGAAATTGCGTCATTGGGAGGCAAGACACCGCTTGAAGTATCTAACATACCTAACATTGATAAACTAGCAAGTAAGGCACTCGTTGGGATGGTTGGACAATTCCACCAGGAATTCCACCAGGAAGTGATGCACAGAATTTAGGGACTCATGGGATATGACGCAAGGACTGATCTGCGGGTAGATCACCGCTTGAGGTCATCAGTATCGCAGCATAGATATGGAGCCTGATGATGTTGCTTTTCGTACAGAACTTCATCACGGTAAGTGGTGATGGAAAGTACGAGGATATGACCATAGTAAACCACGATGCAGGGTCGCATTTCATCAGAGGAATCAGCTGAGCTTATTGAGGCTTTGAACAAAGAGTTTGGCTCAGATAAGCTAAGATATTACACAGAACTCAGTATAGACATTGCCTTCTTGTGCAGGGTGGAAGAACGGACTATGAGACTGTACCTCCACACGATCATTTAGACAAGAGGGTTGGAGATTGGCTTCCTAAGGGTGAGGATGCAGAATTTCTCATCGATATGATGAGAAGAAGCTACGAGATAATGAACGAGCATCCGGTTAATCAGAAGCGTAGAGAGCAAGGTCTTCCACCAGCAAACTCAATTTGGATATGGGGGCAGGGAAAGAGACCTAATCTCGTTAACTTTGAGGACAAGTACTCCGTAAAAGGAAGTGTTATAAGTGCGATTGACCTTATCAGAGGTATCGCTATGTACGCTGGACTTGGAACCATTATCGTTCCAGGTGCGACGGGAAGTCTTGATACAAACTATGAGGGTAAGGCTCAGGCAGCGCTAGATCTCTTTGATGAAGGAAATGACTTCGTCTATGTACATGTTGAGGGACCTGATGAGTCATCTCATGCGGGATCACTAGAGGACAAAATTGCATGCATAGAGAACATAGATTCAAGAATAGTAAAGCCTATAGTTGAGGGACTTGAGAAAGAGGTGAGGACTTAGAGTTCTCATTGCACCTGACCACAGGACGCCTCTTGCAATCCGTACGCACTCTAGCGACCCTGTTCCATTTGTTATCTACGATAGCAGAAATGAGCTCTCAGAGGATGAGAGCAAGCAGTTTAATGAGCGAGCGACTATAGCTACAGGTGTTTATGTTGATGAAGCATTTAAGCTGACGGACATACTTTTTCGAAAAAGATGAAGTATTAACTTTGATGTGGTATGGCCTCTGCATGCACAGGGTAACATGATGGAGATATTGAGAATAAATGAGTAGAAACAAAAGAATAAAGGTATACCTAAAGTGTATTGCTCATTTTTGATGATGCTGTTCACATATTGCTTTGCCTTCGCAGAGATGAGGTCAGCTCCTGCCTGCCGAAAACGAGACGGAACAGACAAATGAAGCTGAAGAAAACCAATCACAAAAATCAGCAAGGGCGAGGAACAGAAAAGCCACCGAATTTGATATTGATAAGGCGAGGTGAAGCTAATTTTGGATCAACAGACAAAGTAGATAAAGGTGTTGTAAAAGTGATAAGAATGGAAAGCCTGAACTTAAATCTGGTTCTGCGATAATCTACTGCAAGAATACTGGAGAAAAGGTTTATGCTAAGTCTGAGAAAAAGTTTGCACCATATAAACGGCCAAACCACTATGACAGCTATTTGTTTACTCAGAAGCTTTCCCTGGATGCTAAAGGTAACCATATCTACAGAGGCATGAAGCTAAGCAAACCAGGAGAAGGGAATTCAGCTTAAAGAAGGTGGAGATTCTCACAGTCGACCAGTTGCTTCACGCGATGCTAATCATGTCAGATAATGAGCGATATGCTCTAGGAGAAGCAGTTTCAGGAAGCATGGATGAGTTTATAAAGCTCATGAAGGAGACATCAAAAGAACATCGGATGCAAGGACACACTGTTTGCAACTCCTAACGGTTTGATCGATGATGTTTCAGCAGAGCACACTGCAGCTTCAGATTTTCTTGAGATAGCTAAGGTAGCCTTCGAAACAAGACGATTTTAAAGGTGTCAGGAACTAAGAACTATAGGATACCTAAGAACGAGATGAGCGACGTCCGTTTTTTGAAAAATAGCAATAAGCTTTTATCGGGAAGTAAATCGGGGTATGTATCAGGTAAACTGGGATATATCAGCGAAAACAGTACATCGATAACTCATGGTCTATAAGCAAAATGGTATGGAGCTTATCATGGTTTCACTCGGCGTAGGCAAGAATACACGCTATACGATTTGCGAAAAAGATGGTTGATTATGCCAAGACTCAAGATCAAGGGCATAGAGGTCGTTCCAAAGGGTAAGGTTTTAGAAAGGCGCGAGTTAAACACGGCGTCAAGACTAGAGTTGAGGTAGAATCTGCAAGCTCAGCAATGGCCTATCTTCCAGCTCAGGGCTCCAAGGATTTGATTAAGACCGAAGTCGTTTTAAAGAGCGATGTCGAAGCACCTATCAAAAAGGGAGACGTAATGGGTAGCTACCGCATCTACGTTTCTGATGAGCAGGTCAATGAGATAGACCTGTTTCCACAGAATCTGTTGGAAGAGGCTGGATTCCTTCATATATAGGGAATCTCAAACAAAACTACTATAATAGTTATTTTGTAATATTTTTGATAGTATCACTTTTGATGCTTAGAACGGTAAACAAAGCCAAGACCAAAAGCGCGAAGGCGAAAGCTTCGCAAGGAGCGAATTAAAGCGACTTGCCATGGAAGAGCTGATGAGAGAGCACGAACAAAACAATAGATACAATCGCTATAGATAGAGGATTAGGCGATACAATGTTTGATATTAAATGAGAAATCTCAAAAACTCCGGACACTCCGGGAGTTTATATGCATAAGGACAAATTAGGGCAGGGTCATCTATGTCGGAAAGGCGATTTCACTGAGGAACAGGGTTCGTCAGTACTTCCAAAAGCTACGGCAAGTCGACTGCAAAGCTCAGGGCGTTAACGGCGAATATAGCGGAGTTTGACTATATCACATGCGCAACTGAGATGGAGGCCCTTATCTTAGAGTGCAATTTAATCAAAAAATATATGCCTAAGTATAATGTCCTGCTTAGAGATGATAAGACCTATCCTCACATTGTGGTTACGCTGATGAGAAAATACCTAGGGTTATGAAAACCAGAATCATCAAAAAGGATGGCAATAAGTATTTTTGGACCTTACAGCGATGTGGGTGCAGTGAATTTGATGATAGAGCTTTTTAAATAATGTCTACGGTCTAAAACGTTGTTCGGCACAGGATTTCCCGCCAGGATTTAGCCATGTCTGAACTATCATATAGAGCAGTGCAAGGGATATGCACAGGAACATCAGCGAAGCGAGTATCATAAAGTCCATTGACGATGTGCTAGAATTCTATCTGGTAAGAAATCAAAAGCTTGTAGAAAGCCTAAGACAAAAATGGAGGAAGCTCAGAAGCTTAGGTTTGAGGATGCGGCAAGATGTCATGATGCAATTGCGTAGACTGAGAGCTTTCAGAAACTCAGAGAGTTACAATGGCTGGCGACAACGATATGGATATAGTTCTTCCTGTTAAGGACATTGAGAATGCCTTTATTGTTTTATTTACGGTCAGAAATGGAAAGCTCGTGGGGAGGGAATCCTTCCAGGTTCAGGGAGGGCATTAGTGAAACCTGCACGAAATGACTGCTGAGTTCATTAAGCAGTACTACAGCAGATGGGCTGAGGTGCCTCACGAAATTATAGTTGAGGAGCTCCCAGAGGAATCCGCTTTGATAGAAGAATTCTTATCTCAGGGCAGGCATAAGGTGAGGATAAGTGTGCCAAAGCGTGGCGATAAGCTGAGGCATGCTAAAAGCTCATGACGCAGGATAGAGCTTGAGATGAGTAAGACCATAAGCGAAAAGAATAGGTCAAAGGCAAGCGGCTCAGCCAAGGAATGAAATAAAGAGTCAGCGTTGCAAGAAGGAATATTGACACTAGAACCTAGGGAGAGAGCCTGCATTGAGTCCCTACGATATATCTAACACCAATGGAATCGATTCTGTTGGGAGCTATGGTTGTCTTTGAGGGAACCAAACAAAATTCAGAAAAAGGACTACCGAAGGTTTTAGATAAAGACAATTGAAGGACCAGATGATTACAGGAAGTCTTCAGGAGATGGTTACGAGACGCTTTTAGCAGGGCCCTAAAGGGGTGATCCCACTTTGCAATACTTCAGACTGTATATTCATGGGGAGGCAGAGGGAGGTTACTGGCTAAGAGGTTCTCGATGCACTGAGGCTAGATGTTCCTGTCGGTCTTGTCAGGATGTGATCTGGGAACTGTATTATAATGTTTGAGGACGGAATAGGAGATAAGCCTAAAGGATGGACCTTTTTTTTTGTTGTGGGTGTGTGTTGGGGGTCCATGGTTTCCATTGAGTACCACAGAAACTTTCGGAAAGAAGACCATAAGTTCATTCTCGGTGAGTGAGATAGGTCAGAGAGAAATGCACTTCTGCCCACTTTGGATCAGTGAGACTGATTCAAAAAGCACGTCTTGCACGAGTCGCTGAGAGTTGAGGGCACTTGGGCTGAGAAGAATCGACAAGAAAATGTAATTGAGATAAATAGACAAATAGCGAGTTTTGACAGACGTAAATGCATCATGCAGATTCGACTTTAAAATATGTTTGGTGACATAATTACCAGAGTGTCAATTGGACACTATGAGGATAATAACTCGAGGTACGCTCAGATAAAGCACAGACGTTCAGAGACGGTGCGCAATAATCACTAAAATTTAGGTTCTGGTGACGGTGAAGTCTGAGATGTGAAGAGATGGGAATTTTCGATTACGACGGCAAAGGACCACATCGCACATTCCACTAGATGGCAGTATGAGTGTATATATTTATGGATACAAGGAGTTGCAGAGGACGAGTTTGAGCTTGTTGATATCCCGGTACCACGGCATTGTCGCCAAGGTAGTTGAAGAGTTCCACCATTTATGATGCGAAACCAGGAATACTCAGTAAGTGAAAGACCCTCATCGTGAGATGGGGGTCTGTCTTAAATTTTGCTGATTTAGTTCCAGCACGGCCTGCAGCGAATATAAAAAGTCTCAATTTTTGGATATTAAGAAAATCTCAGATTCATGCATTGGATTCATCAAATCTTATAATGTTTTAAACCGGCTTTCAGAGTTTAACTAAAATTAAGAGTACAGAGCCTTGGACGTTTGCGAAAGAACAATGTGCTGCAGTAAAGCGGTGAGGCGGTAGTTGCACTAGCTGGGATGCAGGGTGGGCGGTGACAATACAACACACGTTGAATAAATAAACCTCAGCACGGACGAAATTGCTTGAGAGGGGTTTTCAGGGTTTGAGTGCCTAAAGGAGCGGTAAGATGGGGTGTGACTACTAAACATAGTCAGGTGTGAAACATGGGCTATGAGGAGGGAGGCGCCTGGAGGTACTGGCGTAGGAGAGAAAGTCTCATGAGAGTTTCTGGAGCCTAAAGACCACAGCCGTGTTTCAGGCGAGGATTTGATCAAACATGAGAACTGCAATGGCACAAGAAGATGGAATACAACATGTATGGTGACTCATGCAAGCTATGGAATTACCTCAGGTGCCTGAGGAAAAGCAAGAGTTTGCACAAAGCAGGTGGTCGGATGAGATTTTACGGACTGGCCACTACTGGCTGCACTATGTAATTTCGACTGAGATTCCTTAGAGACACAAGAAGGATCTTCAAACATGGAGGGAGAAGGATAGCTGTCACTTTACATATGAGGACGGGGTGATTTAAAAGCTTGCAGACCATGACAACTATGATCTGATATGGGTGCTCTAGATACTGCACATGGTCTATATGATTTCTACTATCAGTGGAAGTGCAAAAATTCTATTTAAAAGGTATCCAGGAAGATCTAGCACCTATGGGAATAACTCTATACGAGTGAGTACGACTCAGAATACGCGTCAGCAAAATAATAAAGCAAGGTTACTTATTCAGAACCAGAATACAGGTATTAGAAGTGAGACTTGGACGGAGTTGATAAAGAAGTAAAAGTAGAATGAGTGTGAGATAATAATGAAGAATAAAAGATTTTTAGCGCTTGGGTACTCGCTCTGTGCTAGTGTTATGTGTGGCTCGGTACGGGCCTGTGAAATAAGCCAGAATCTCAATGTTAAGTCTTATGTAAAAGTCAATCCAGCAAGCTAAAGAACTGAAATATGCAACTAAGAGATATAGAAAAACTACATGCATAATGATCAGGAACAAATTTTCCAGGCTCGAAGCAAAGGCGAGACAAGGAAAATACCAGCTTGATCCATTAAAAGCTACAGTGAGATTCTATGTAGATGCTGGTGACTCCTAAATACGATTGCTTCGGTGAACAGGGTGAGTATGCATTAGCGAAGATAAAAAGGCGTATTGAAGAGGCTGACATACAACCTATGGTGGTGCGCAGTGATTCACTTTTTAACAAGAGATAAATAGTATGCGCCAGAATGAGTAAAGGAACTTTACAAAGCAAGCTCTGATTATAAATCTGGTAAAAATGGAGACTGGAAGAACAACTTGGTCAAAGAGCATACAGATGCCCAGAGTAGGAAATAAAGAAGCCAAACTAAAACTTTTATAGAAAAATGCACCAAGATAGAAGTTTGTTAGACGACGGAAAATGATGTATGTCACTCCTCGAGATTCAAAGGGTGATGTAACTTCAGGATATCGATGATGTCAGACTTCAGGGCGCATTTTGTAAAGAGTAATCTATCAGAGTAGGAGCCTGTGGCCAAGTCTATCGTCTATAAAAATTACGTTAGTAGATAGAAGAAGGAAGGATCCTGTAGCTCATTTCGAAGCAAATAATGGTGCATAGAATACTCAGCTTGGCAGTCTACTAAGGAAAGGCTGGAAGATGAATAACGAAGATCCACTTCTCTGAGATTTACTTACAAAACATCAATGACACCACAGGTTAAGCGTTTTCAGATTTTGATAAATCAAAGATAGAAACAAAATAAAACAAAAAGTTGGGAGACAAAACCCAGCACGGCTAATTATTGCACGAGTGCTTTTGAGGCTTTATTAAGCGCTATGCCCTTCTTCATATAGAGAGCTACTTGCCTTGAAAGAGGTCACCGTCTATCTCGGATTTCAAACTTACCGTGCATTAAGCTTCACAAGGTCTTTTGCACATGCTTCAGAGCCAAAGTGCCGCCGCCGTCAATGGTGTTTCTTGAACGTCCTGACGCGCCTAGATCTTTCCATAAGCTCATCTGGGATTGATGTTTAGTGGAGAATTTGGAAACATTTTGATCCTCCAGCCCATTAGTAGAGTATCGGAATCCACTTATAAACGGATATATGCTCTGGCTTCCGGTAACGGAGTACTTGCAAACATTTGCCAGAGATTGTCAATAACTCTCCAAAGTCGCTGGACCGTCTGCATAGACAAAGGCACTATCTAAATTTGTGTTCACTGCTTACCGAGCGTATCTTTTATCTTTGACTGCATCTGCTTCTTCAGCAGTGGCCTGTATCTTGGTGAGAAACCATCTCGAGGTTTTGGTGAGGCTCCTCAACGGCATGTCTCCGCTAGAATCCGGCGGCCTCGAGAGGCACCACGTGAGCTTCGATAGCCTATTAGTCTTATCTGTTATTATATCTAAATGCAGGGGCCTCGCTGTCTAGGACCATCGAAATCTAGCCAAAATCTAGATAAGATACACGCATTCTGGGAAGATGTGAGGCGGAGTTCTGAGGTCGTGCGATACGTGTGATATGGAGTTCAGATTTTAGTCTCTGATTGCCGAAGCTCGTTTGCAGCACAATTTCTGAGCATTCACTATTGAGTGAGTATCCACGTCAGCCTATCTCACTACGCCATTTTGAGTAAACAGGATGTTGTAGTCCCGTAGTTTCCAGTCTGACCTCTCGTATGCCTCGGTTTTACCTCAGCACGCTCTTCTTAGCTGAACGGGAACGAATATGGCGAGATCAAGATAAGTCAAACTATGAAATTCTGCGCACATCCAGTTAAACCAAGAAGTGTGCAGAAAGATGAAGACATCCTATTACTCTTAGCAAAGAGGTACTTTCAACCGCCTGCGAGAGTTTAAATGTATGTGTTAGGATGCAACCTAATGATAGATGGTTCTTTTGGGAGCTCGCTTCACTTTTTGATTTTCTGATAGCAGATGCATTGTCTGATATCCAAAAAGAAAATATGGACAATGCCATTGTATCAGGCTCAAAACCAGCTGGAGCCCACTGTGCTCAATGAATATGCCAGTACGCTCAAGAAGGAACAGGTACATTTTGCTTCAATGAAGCTCTGCTAGCGCATTTGGCACTGAGTTTGTGGCGTTTTCAGCTTGATATAGCCTTGAAAGACATAGCGGCAGTCTCTAGTGGATGCATTTGCTATATCCAGGTGCAGGCATGAGCTCATCCCAGACAGTACGATACCCGCGCATGTAATCATTTGCACCTTCAAAACTTGAACATCAGTAGGTGCATTTCGTCGAGACCAATTAAACAGTCTTGCCATCTTTGCTTACGGTCACAGCACTCACTGATCAAGTACAAAGTAATTACACAAGAACAAGTGCAGGAATTAGGACTGTCACCAGATACGCAGATAGTTTACACGTACGAATGCGTGCGACATCTACACTTTTCATTTCGATTCTGCATCAGAATCATGGTATCGCTTTTATCAAAACGATGAAACCGACAGTATATATACCGTCCAGTACAAATGCTATCAAATCAACATTTAATCATAAAAGCCTGCCGTAGAGGCTCATATACGTATATGCGTCTTCTCCTATACAAATCATTCAGATTCTCGGCACTGCTAGGCACGCTGATATCCGATATATGTTTCCTTCCCATCAAAACTCCAATTTTGAAATACACTCGTATAATTAAAACTACAGTACATTTTTATTACAAAGACTATAAAGCACGATTATAAAGAATGCTTTTCCTATTCTGAGTTTGATGCTATAATCGAAATGAGAGCTTTTGCAAGAGGAATCGAGGGCGAAATGAAGGTAGGAATAAAGAATCAGATAAAAGAAAAGCTGTCGTTGAGGAACTTGGCGCAGGGTGATGGGAAGCGGAGACTTGGTCAGCTGGGCCAACACCGGCTATGGCAGCCACATGGAGTGAGACTGCTCACACATCAGATTGCTCGAGCCAGAGGACGACAGGAACTGTGGGAACATCTATGACAGTATCATCACAGTGCACAGAACTCCCAGCTGCATGGAGGTCACATGTGAAAGCGAGGCTTGTTGAAGTAGACAGGAGAAAGCTGAGTATTTGAAATCAAAGCCATGGACGAAGCTGGTCCCAATCGGCGAGGCGGGCGCACAGCGTCATCATCGAAACGAAAAGTTCCTAGCAAAGACAAAGATGCCAGGAACTTAGGTGGTTTATACTGAGACAAGACAGGCAAAAACTGCCACAGTAGTTTATGTCAAAGTGACGCTTGGCTGTAAAGGCATCGGTCACAAACTAGTAATTAGCGCTAGACAGCGACCGGGCAAAGCATGAGACTTGCCCACCTATTGTCAATCTATTTTAGCCTGCCAGACTCGTATATCTGCCCGATTTTTGAGTAGACGATCATCACTTTTCGAGCTCGGAATAACGCCTTCAAGTGCCTAACGCACATGCTTCCCAGATTGAGCTTTGATTATCTTTAATTCTTTAGAGAATGTGACATCGTCGTATTGCATCGTGCAAAGGAGAGTGCGCGTATGTCTTGCTTTATGTCACAGGCTCTAGTCTGAGGGTATTCTGCCTTAAAGAGAATTTCGTCAGAGTAGATCTTTCCTATACCTGGAAACTATGCTCTGATCTAGCACAGTCTTTCATACCGCCTCTAGCTTCGTCCACCGAGACATTTGCAAAGATATTCTTTGTTGAAAATCAGCACTTAAAGCGGGACCAAGTCTATCTATTCACGCAAGTCTTTGCGGAGTAATCTTTACGTCGCCTAGAGTACAAAACCACAGCCTGCCGAACTGCAGTCTTGGTCGCAGAAGCTGGTAAGCTACTCGTCATTCAAAGGTGAAAATAAAGCGCGTGTGCGCTGGACAGGCTTTTGCATCTGACTTAAATAACTACCCTTTGGCTTTGCATCCATACACGAGACAAGATTTGCCAGTCCATACGAAAGGTGGGCTACCATCTTGATGTGTCATCACAAAATCAAAGATAAAGATCTTTTGCATCTCGCTCATACCCGAGTTTTCCTGCCAAAAGAATAGATTTGAAAAATCTATCGGCGAGTCTGGCGATAGCTTCCTGGTATCAAGAATTTCCTGAGCTTGAGCCCTATTTCTTGTTTAAAACCTGTCGAGGCATGCTACTTATCGAGTCTCGACCTCTGGTAATTCTAACATGATGCTCCTCCTAACAATATTTTCTAAAAGCATAACTGGAAATCAAGTTCACTGTAAAAATTTTGCTTTTCTAAAGCAATATTTGTCTGTATAACTAAAGGAGATATTTATTTGTATGCTCAAAAGTCGTTATAGCATATATTCACGTCTATCTATCACGATTTTGGCTCGAGAGAAATATTTGATGAGATGAATTAAAGGTTGAGAGCTATCGACATTTTCAGGAACTTGCTAGAGAAGCGGATGAACTGTTTTCTCTGGTGGCGAGGCGTCACGACATCCAGGAGGGCGTCAGTGCCAGAAAGCTTTTGATAGATCGGTTAAAGCAATGGCAATATGACGATGCAGTCATGGACCAGTCTCAAGAGGGGAAAAGAGCACCCGGAGCAGCGTGGTCATGCTTGGGAAGGAATTACATGCCGGTCCAGGATGGTCTGATTACCTCGCGGTGACCAAGGTGAGTTTACGGAGAAGCAATCTGCAGAGGTTTGGCGCAGAAACGGAGAAATCACAGCGTCTGTCGGAATGACATGAACTTTCCGCATATATGAGCGGGCAGGAAAATGCCATGAGGCTAAAAGGGTAGTTAAGGAGTTTACGTCCACGTGAGTCCGAGATTTCTTCAAGAACGGAATCACATATATTGCTACATGCGGGCGGTAGCTGCTACATGTAGTGCAATACCGGGGTACGCATACGAGTTACATGAAGGAAAGGCGAGTGCTGCAATCATCCTTCCTTCTTTTCTGCAGCAGCCCTATCAATCAAAGTAGAGATGGACTTCTTGCAGAGCACTGCACAGAGATGCGGGGAAATTCCTAGCAATTTATGCCAGAACAAAATGGATGCAGTCAGCGCTGAGGATTTAGGAAGCCTACATAGTACTACTGCTGCGGGCTTCTTTGAAGGCGAGATTATGCCAGACTCGTGAGATGAAAGCTGAGTGCCGGTAAGCTGCAAAGACTCAGCGAAGGTGTCAGATAGGAACTCGAAGTCCTACTATCCTAAGAGACAAGATGCTCCATCAAAGGAGATAATGCAAGAGTCGACGAGGAAAGATGGCTAACGGACATCATAGAGTTCAGCACTCAAAGACACCTGCTCTCCAGAAGTGGCAATGCGTGCCTTACGAGTGGGCTAGATGAGGAAGTTGCATCCACCAGCAAACATGTCGCGGAGATTTCACATGCCACGCACACAGGATGTTTGTCAGTTAGGAGCAAATGAAGCTGCGCTTCGCCCATCAAAGAAGAGATGCAGCTCCCTTTGATATAGAATATGCTTGCTTTTGACACAGAGCTCTCCTGCAGGACCTGAACAATATGTCAAAAGGATGAGCACCTTTTAAAAGCAGATCAAAGAGACTATATGCAGATAGCTGAAGGCCAAGCTTTCAGCAGTTCTTTGTATAGGAGATAGACATGCCTAGTGCAGTCATCTTCAGCGATGTGAGATTGTACAGATACGACTTATCGCATGCGCTCGCTCACAAAGAATACTGAGTTGGAGAGATCTGACTACTCGAAATGTAGCTTGATTAAGCGCCAACCAAGGAGACAACTTTGGTGGAAGAAATCCACAAATCAGTGAGCCGAAAACTTTTGCAAAGTAAAGTGTTTTGCTGTAGAATAAAAATCGCTTTTATCTAATAGTTTTGAGAGCAATATGTGATTGAAATAAAGGATTAAATTTTGTTGAGAAAGCCTCATGTAAAAGTGACGGAGTGTACGAAGAATCAAGTGCAAAATAGGGTGTGCTAGTTTAACCGATGGGATGTGGAAAATGTGGCAGAGCCAAAAGGAAAAGGTGAGCAGACAATGGATTTCAAGGACTTTGCCTCCTCTTCTGAAGAGAATGCTAATCGCATTGCAGTGTGGACCGTTTGCCAGAATCACTATTACATTTTTAATGAGATTAGAAGTTAAACAGAATTGTTATCTATAGGAGAGAAGGCGCCTATAGAAGTAAGAGCCAGTTAGAGGCTAAATACGGGCTTGATAGCTGTGGTCATACAGTGTACAACATATCTGAAAGTGTATAGTTACTCGTTTGACTTGGCCCTTTCATAAAGCAGAGAGGGTGTCAGGTTGATGTATTATCAGATGGATTATGGTATCAGCAAAGCTAGGTGTAACAGCGCCCATTCTTGGTGTTGATATTTGTGTTGACTGGAGCCGTTGCGCTTAAGGAGGAAACAGTTTTGTGGACAAGGTTATCATGGTTTGACGACAGCTATGCATCTATGCCATCGTTCATAATGGGTATTTTCCTGCTCATGCCATATTTTCATCAAGCTTGGAGTACTGCTCACAAAACGGTGATGCAGAGGAGGTTTGATTCTTCCAATTGTTACTTGATGCTATATCCCGCGGCATATAACTGTCTGATAATGTTCGGTTCATGCTAGATGTTCTAGGCCTGCACCACATCTGTGCCGCGCAAAGGCTAAGGGTGTTTCTGGCAATGTGATATAATTTGCACCACGCGCTTAAGAACTCACTTATCCCTGTAATAACATTACTGGACCCATGCGCATACACATAGTTACAGGTTCAATGTTGAGAAGATATTCTGCGCTGTATCGACGAGCATTTGTAAACATGATTATAGTCGTAATTATCCACGGATTGGTGGGAAACAACGATCACTAGCGACACTCATTAAATAATGAACCTTGTCAGCGATATACTATACAAGTATCAGTAGATCCACGTAATACTTTTTAGAATAGAGAGGGTACAGTTTGATACTATTACAACAAATCCAAGCATGCATGTAGATATGGGACACTTACACCCGCAACGGCTGACGAAAACACATATGTGCAGATGCGAGAGTTAACAACATCTCTTCAAGGACGGAAAGGCGTCTGTTAAGAATAAGGTTACCCTGTCAGCCTGATTATAATCGTAGTTATAAATTGGCGCTCTATTACTTTATTTCGTTAAGGCGGGCTACATCGCGTTTCGGGAGGCAGCGAGAGAGCCTGTAGACGCAAAGTCAACAATATTGCTCCTATGCAATATGGTAAGACTGAGAAGATGAAGATTAACAGGGTTTATTGCTGCGTTCGCTACTGAACAGATGGACACGGAAGAGACTATTTTATCCGTGTAGTATATGGAACAACAATTTCGCTGGCAGTAGGTTTCTTTGGTAAGTATCGGTCCTTTGGTAATCGGTATGGGGACAATCGGTCTGATAGCAGGACATATTGGCGGAAAGGCTGACATGGTTCTGATGCGAGAAGGTCGATGTCATATATTCGCTTCCTGACATGCTACTGGTTGGTTTCTTAGCGTCGTCCTGGTGCTACGCTCGGTAATGTTTTAGATGGCACAGTTCTGGAGAAAATCGGAAGCAATATCGCCGTCTGTCGTATTCGCTTTGCCATACTGGGTATCGATGGCAAGACTTATCAGAGGACAGATTCTATCGCTAAGAGAGCAGGAATATGTTCTTGCGCTGCAACAGGAGCTAAGGCAGGTTGGATTATAAAGAAACATCTGACACCTAACTGTATCAGTGTTATCATCATCAATGGTACTACAGATTCCAAGTGCTATGTATTCACAGAGAGCCTCATCATCTCCTAGGGTTAAAAGAATGCACCACCGCTATCACTTCTGTTCACTAGCATCGGATGCTCTTAACGAATATCATCATATCCGTCACATTTGATAATTCCAGCAAACGTTATTTCTAATCGTACTTTTCAAACCTATTCGGTGATGTGGATTGCGCGACGTATTTGATCCTAAGCTAACGCTTAGCAGTGAGTGCAGCATTGCTGTAGTGTGATTTACATACATCCTTTACAGATGCAGCGAAGCTGGCGGTAAATGTGTTTCATTTCTCTAACTTGAACGCGGGTTTTGGGAATCGTTGGAGAACTGTGTCTAGGTAAGTCGGTAACGGTTTACCTTTGCGCTTCAGATTTTGGCATCAGCAGGCAAGATTGTCGGTGGATCAGTCAAGTTTGATGGAGAGGAGTTTAGCGGCGAAAGAACATAAGAGGTGAAGACTATCGCCCATCTGGACCGCCAACCCATAGTAGGACATCAGCCGCTAATGAGGCAATACTCCATACCGACAGATAAGAAGCAGGCTTACGAGAGGGCTGCCGAGATGCCTGCTCGTAAACGTAAATTGACCTGGCAGCGCAACAGCATCCGGTTTGAAGCCAGCGGAATGCGCCATGAACAGCGAGGTTTACCAGTGGTCGACATCTCAGCAGCAGACGAACCTACAAGAAGGTTTATACAACCCAGCCCAGATTCTTGAGCTCATGGAGGACCTTCAAGACACCAGGAATGGCACCTGATTATCACTGACTCAGGGTGCTGAAGTTCTGATGTGCGATGTAGGTGGTAGTGGCGCTATCAGTACGGTAGTGTTCGCTTAAAGATTTTCACAATCCTAAGCACGAATACACTAAGGGTCTACTGAGATCCATTCCAAACGGCACCTTGGCTAGAAACTGCAGCTATCCGGGTACACCGATAATCTGTTAAACCTTCCTATGGATGTCCATTCGCTCCAAGATGCGATACTTGCACGCGAAGATTTTGTATATCAGAGGCACCTGAGAGCATGGACATAAATGCCGAACAGGCATCGGCAAGGGATGTCAAAGAGAAGCTAGAGAAGGGTGAGCCCGTTTAGGGTGAGGTCAAAGGAAGAGAAGCTGGAAGAAGAGAAAGGCGGTGCAGATAAATGAGTGATAATATCAAAAACAGAACAGCCGCCAGGTCTGTGTAAGCAAACCTAAAGCAGACTTTATGAAAACATTATATACCAAAAATAGTCCACCAAGGCGCTGGACGATGCAAGTCAACATAAAATAAAGGTGTTACCAGGACTTGTTGGTAGTCTGGATGCGGTAAGACTACTGGTGTAGAACAATATTGCGAACTCCTTGCGCTCATCAGGAGAAGTTATACACCTGGAATCCACGGGCATGGTGGATATTAAGAAGTTCAGAGAAAAACCATGTATACCGCATCCATACTTTCACTGAACTCCAAGAATGACGGTATCTATATCACTGAGCCAATGCACACAAGATGTACGAGAACAAGAAAGAGAGAAGAGGGTACCCTGAGTCAATGGATCATGTTGACCGAACAGTGAACATGCCGCTAGATATGCTCATGAGTTCGCAGAGAATACCGATCTTCTAGCCGTAAACCTGACTTTATTGTCTGTGACGAGCCAGTTTCAGCCCAGACGTATCGATTCAGGGCACAGGTATTGGGGCTGTCTGATGAGCTAAGGGAAAGTTGTAATGGTGATCACTCATAGTGCACAGACCATGCAGACAGGCAGCGATAACTGCAGCATGGCAGGAAAGAGATGGTGAGCTTGGCTGGGACGCCGCTGAGACAATTTACACAAGGCCGCCCATCCATATCGCTGTCCTGCCAGCAGCACCCAGCATGGATCCTAAGATTACAGCTACGCGCAGTTTTATAAGCATTCGAGTCCGCTCAGCACCACTGCAGGCCATCTCCGAAATAAAAGTCAGGTGCTACAGTTTATACCCCAGCACTCCAGGAAGCGAGAAGGGACATTTTGTCGGCTGTCACAGAGTTATGAGATTAACTAATCTGTGAATCATTTGTTGGCTTAGGGACAAAGGTCCTACATAAAACATTTATTGGAAAGGAGAAAACTAGTAAAGAAGCAACACACGAAAAAAGCCTACTGCTCTCAGCTAATGTAGAGTTGGACTCAAATTATGGTAACCAGCAATAAGTCTAAGTACGATGTTGACACAATTTCTGTCTGCAGCCTAGGAACCGGAAAACAATGGATCCAGCAAACCGCTAACAGTTATTATGGAACCATGGATCACCATTCTGACTTGCAAGAACGAGGCGACGGCGCAGTTCTTAAGGCAGATTTATGCGTTTTATTGATCAGCAGCGATGTCACAGACTGGCACGAAGATCAGGAAAGGTGGTCGGATGAAAGCCTGGTAATAAAGCCCACACCGTACCCGCGCGAACGCAGTATCGGCAAACTTCTGCGCTCGACTGTCCGGGGCCGCCCCAGCCATCGGGAGCGTTATGATGACATCTGGCCAGGCGAGGGCAACCAAAGGCCAAGCTTGATGTTACAGTGCTGATTAAAGCAACACACTTGTGGGTTGTTGCAGCAAGAAACAAAGTCGGTATTGAACGAGTTTGCATCTCGGTGACATCTTCCAGGGTAAGAGAAGATGCGCGATGAGCCGCGGGTGCGATCACTGGTAGCAGGATCAGCAGCTGAGAAGCCAAAAGAGTGGAAGCACAGCTTGATCGTACTAGAAGAACGGAAAACTAACGGACAAGAAGGACGTTACAATGAAGACTATCAAGTTCTACTTGGTTGGGGATGACACAAACAATATGCTTGGCAAACTCTCAAGAACGGCGATTGGCAGATGATTGACTCAATTGCTCAATGAAATGGATACCCAAAGAAGGAATATATGGATGAATACCATCGCAGCTGGACCACCGTAGTGTTGAAGGAATACACGGGATGAACGTCAGACTCACCGAGGATCTAACCCTAACAGGAGTGTTGAATGGGTTGAAATTGTACAATTCAACGCGAGACTGAACGTAACCATATCGCGTAAACGAAATCGGTAGTACCCAGATTCCAAGATCACCAATGCCGCTAAGGCACAAAGTGACTTGATGGAAAAGAGCCGCGCCTACAATGCTGGAAATAGCAAGGACCACGAAGGCTACCACGATGAAGTATGTGCAACCACAAGAAGGCTGTAGATATTCCGTGCACAGGTGGCGATGAGAAGACAGAGTTCACTAACGTTCCGTACACCTTGCTACCTATACAACACAGACGATGCTTCACAAGGCACTGGTGAATACATACAGTCATCACTAGCAAACGCTGAATCAAACTACAGCTTGAGAAACCAGAGGGCTTACATTCCCAACAACACGTGGTTATTGGTGATTTACACCGCTCGTAACGGTTGGGTAGTAGACCATACCGACCTTGGAAGATTTTGAGATGGTAAGAGGACGTAGGAAATAACGATATGCAGTTCGGTGGGTGAGCGACTGTAATTGGTAAGGGCGACCCAGACCAACTAGCTGTGCGGGGATTTAAACAGATGCATGGGTCAATCATGACAAGTTTGCATTTATGGGATATGAACCACACCACCAGACGACAAGTTTCGTTATCGATGATGCACATGGCAGAGGATATGATCATGTAGAACACAGTTGTATCACACCCTCTATACCACATAGATCCTTATCTAATAGCTAATATGTAGAAGTTGATTCTCGTAGTACCTGTTTCAGGATTCTCATTCTCTGGCACTGCAAATACAAATAAGCTATAGTTGCGTAATGGTGAAGAGCTTGGTTTTACCGGCTCTTTTTTCGTATTGACAAAATGCATGGTTTGATAGAATATCTAGAGGGAGACCACACGGCAAAACACCTGGGTGTATATCTCTAGTGGTCTTTGCTTGCAAAGACCAGTGAAAAAACAATGAAGGTTAATGGAGAAATATCGAATCAGGTGCGCGACAGTGAGTAACTATCGCCGAGATGGGCTTCTTCTGAAGCTTTCATAGGGCAATGAGTTAAATCTTGATATCTTGCCTAGGGACAGCTTTTTCATCAACTGTACTTCAAAGAAAACGACTGTATAGAGGCCGTTGACTTGTCGGAGGTGGCTGATGGATAAAAACTGCCTGAGCCTCGCGAAAGAGGACCTCAGGAAAGAGAGATGAGAACCCAAGTGAAGCTAGAGTTTGATGCGGTGAAGGACGAGAAATCACGCCCCTCAAATCTATGAGAAAGCAAAAGAGCTAAAGTGGCGATTGCTAATTTGGCGGGTCTTGGATCGCACATAGCTGTCATGTTTCGCGAGAAGTGGAATGACATCTGCACCGTGATTTTGATGAGGACCAGCACCATGAGGGTCTATGGAGGAATGAACCAGAGTTAAAGACGGAGGCCCTAAAGGAAATTCTGCTAAAATCAACCCATATATGAAATGTGCTTTGGCATATATGACAATAGCAATGCAAAACGTTTATTAGCGGTTGAACTGTATGAGGTTGCTTTGATAACTAAAAGCTACAAGAAGCCAGGTGAACTCCTTTCTAGAGATGCTGAGACAACGTTTCAAAGCAGACAAGGTATATGATGCAAATGAGATAAAAACAGTGAAAAAAAGATGTCGAGATTCTTATGTATGGCGATGGTAAAAAGAGCGCTTTGAGGGCGACACCATAAGGCACCACGCGTCATGATACATGCGCTGGGCATCAGCGAATATGATAATCAGACCAATTTCTAGGCGAGGCAGGGAAGGGCATGAATAAAAAAATATGATGCTAGACAAGCTGATTATAGGTGGGATGAATTTAATTTTCAGACGGTTCTTGGGATCAGAAAGCAAGATGTGTTTTATTAAGGCGCTGATTGAAGATGCAGTGTTGGAGATGATAATTTAAGTAACCACAGTGCGAGAACATTTTTAAAATATATTCCGAAGAATGACCTGTCAGCCGAACACTTCGGGGGCGAGGAATGTGGAGGAGGCAGTGAGGATAGCAAGTGGCTTGCGCGCGAACTAGTTGTGGTGACTTTGTTAAGATTGAGGTTATCAGGGATACAAGTACTTATTGCTCCATAATCACGAGACGATAAAGGCGACTGGTATCTTGCAATGAGGACTGCGGTTGGCGCCTTAGTATGCATCCCGACCACGTGGCTGGAGATCGGTTGGCGGCTGAGCCCAGCAGTTGTGCCACCGGTCAACCGGATAGATCAAATCGAGTCTAAAGGACAAAGGAGTTCATCAGATTTTGAGGAGAGGAGGACCTCCGGATTATTGCTGATGTGGAATCTGGCGCCTCTCAGGCATGTAATATGAGAGGAGCAAATGGTATTATGGCAAATACAGTTATAGCTACTTGGTAAATGTTCATGGCCTTTGGCATTTACAAGTGATAGAAGTTGAAGGCCCGCACTGGCTGGACTAGGCAGAGTTTTAGACAAGGGTGCTTCGCATCATCTCCACTACAGGATTCTTAGCAGAGTAGCAGGAGGCAATCAAGGATGAGTTTTGATGTAATAAGGAACATAAATGCAGAGTGAAAGATGCGACCACACATATAAGTGGATGATATGGGAGCAGATTCTCATGAGATTTTGGATAAGGCTGTTGAGATAAATAAACAGTAGGGCTGAGGATTACACAGCAGTACGCATTCGTGCACAGAGTCAGGACCGATGCAAACTTAGAGATTTTAAGGCACATTACCTGCTGAGCTCTTTTCTAGAGCAAATTGCTAGAAAAGCTAGGCTAGAAACAAGAAAAGCATTTCGTACACCCACATTTTCACGCCTATACATATTTCTAACTTCTGTGAGAATCACCGAGCTTACTGTGGTTTAACGGCTATAACAAAACTGGGGTAAGAGCAAAGCTTCCATGGAGGAAATCCATGAGAAATGAAGGCAATTGCAGAGACCTGGTCTTGAGGAAATTCTCGCCTAAAGGAGAGTCGGTATTTTTGGATGTTAAGTATAGGCGAGGCTTGTAAGATTGCGAAGAAGGATGGCAAAATATAGGTATCGAGGTTCATCCTATGGTCAGCGATGAGTATAGATATCTTCGCGAGTGCGAGCTGACTACGTTAATACTGTGAGACATATAACTTGATAACATGGAATCGCACCTGCAGGTCATGGGGAGGATATTCCTGTACAGATTTAATGCGCAGTGAGCGCGCTTTTGATGGGCGGTGGAATGAGAGGTGTTGCCTTTGCCGCACTTCTCGGCCTTGATGACTCGTGAAAGGCCGCACTTTGGAACGGGTATGCACGCCTACCTTTGGTCTAGAGAAAATATCCATGGCCGAGATTTCACCCTCATGTCTCCAGACTTCTGTCCTATCATAAACAATGCTAGCATAAACCAAAGGATGTCCACGGAAAAGCAGCCTCTTCAGACTCATGTGTGCATGGTGAATTTTCCCGACACTTGCAGGTATGACAATTTCAACAAGGAGCGCGCTGAGTTTAGAGATAATGTCGGTGACCTGCCGCAGTCAGATTTCTGCTGGCGTGAGCACAGGTATAGAAGCCCAGACAGCGAAGATAAGGGCGATGCGCAGTTTGAAATTAAGCGTACAGTGCAGAGGGCTTTGAAAGAAATTTACCGAAAGCCTCAAAAACGCGGTATTCAATGGTTACAGGAAATGACTAAGGTCTACGTTTGGTGAATTGGCAGTTACAAAACCGAAGCATCTGCAGTGCAAGCCTCAAAGAACAGGTTGAAAAGATATGTAAGGCATGCGTGGGCGTTTGTAATGATACCGAGAGAAAAGACTCTAGCTGAGCAGGACTTATAAGAGCTTAGCAATGTCTCATCAAATTAATCGCACAAGCGTGGAATAGATTTATTTTGGCAAACAATATGCCTGGTGCAAAGCTACAGGACCAGATTGCGGTCTTCAGAGGATGTCTTGTATCGAAGTTTCCCGTAGAGCAGGAAACACAGATCCGACGACGGTGCTAAACAGTTCACCACGACGCTATCGACAGGCAGCAAAGGTTAGGCGCAGATGCCCGGCAATAGCTAGTCAGTGTTACTGGACTGCAGAAGTGTCTCGAGCCACGAGGCCTAGATTTTCAGAAATATGAGGCAGAAGGGTAGCAGTACCTGTATCGGGCAATAGGTGAGTCAGACGATGAAAATGCTGGAACTTGTAAACATGGGTGGGAGCGCAGGGCGAGTGCATGGATCATGGTATAAGGAAATTTCAGCTGATGTAAATATGTCGCTTCATTTACGCTTCCCTCGTCTGAGCCCGTGAATTTGTGGTATAATATAGTGCAATTGGGCCATGCGTGATTTAGAATATTTGAGGAGTAAAGGATAAGGATCGTATAGTTTACGAAGAGCAGAATCTTAGAACTGTAAAAGATATGATGGAGATACACTAGCTGGCTAGCACCTATGTGGGTAAGAGATGGTCTTTGGGACCTGAGTACAATGCTATCGTTGACCCTGCATAGTGCGCGGTCAGGGACTCTTGCCGGAAAGCTAAGGGCTATGAGCTTCTTGCGCAGAAGGCTAGAGAAAAGGGCTAAGATCAAAGATTGTACCCACATGCCTTATGCACTAAGACACTGGAGAAGAATGCCGAATATGCTGATGTGTGGGCAAGACGAGTATTTTTAGTCGATGTTCCAACCGAGACTGGCGATGAAATGGTATCTCCTTGACAAGAGGCAGGCTCACCACGTCAAAGAATGGGTAAGGCTCGCCGAGACGATCCAGTGCTGTGCGAATCGTCTCACGACGGAATAGATGCTGCTGCCACGCGCAGTTAGCAGTAGTGGGCAATGATTTGCAAGCAAAATAGAGGAAAGGTTTGACGAGAGGGTAAACGAGATAGGCGTAGAACCTACTTCCTTGCCAGTTGCCTGATTCGTATGAGAAGCTTGAGCTTGAATCTTCAGAAGGCGCAGAGCTTGAAGCGTTACCAAGATAGTGCCGTATGTTTCACCTAGATGTGTTGTTAAATACAAGAAGGAAAAGGGCGAGGCAGGTTTTGAGCAGGTATCAGGACATCTTTGCCAGAGGCCAGCGAGCAGTGCAAGAGAAATATTGTTCCAGAGATTGCTGGAACCAGTTAAACTTTCGGAACTTGCCAAATATTGCTCAGATGGGAAATTCCTCTTCCGGTGATGAATGTGGCACAAAGGCTGCATAGGCGCGCTGATTATAGATGAGCAGTAATCTTTGACCATTGCACTCGGGCCCAGAGGGTGAGTGAGGATTTACGATGAAGCAGGCTGGAAGAGCCAGCGTAGCTGGTTTTGAGAGACCGCACGCCGTGGACCTAGAATACTTTGTGCAGAGACTGCAAACTGGTGTACGCATGCAGGTGGCAAGCGAAATACTCTTAAGGAGAGTAGCATATGCAAATAAAAGGCTGGATCACCATAATACCACGCAT
>BNJU01000261.1_pt1 | contig 100694 bp, 140 predicted proteins | sample 8539281 | NCBI WGS metagenome assembly BNJU01 (sample SAMD00202456, study PRJDB9452) | human saliva metagenome | isolation source: human saliva | place: Japan | reverse complement strand
CTCCCTTCTTGCCCACACACACAAGTGTGGGAAAGATGATTTCGTTCTTGGTACAGGAAATGCCTAGCCATACTGTGGCTTCATAAAACGTTATGGGATCTAAACTCACAGACCAAAGAGATATGGTGTACTTTGATTTCTGATGTCTCAGAGATATCTGCAATTGGTCTGAAGTACTTCATCAGGTGCTGTCTGCCTAGTGATCCTATTGTGCTGTAACTTCCAGTGATGTTAAGAAATGAGAGACTGCTTCGACCTTGATTCCTTCACAGCCTACGAACCTTATGGGTATAGAAGCATGAAAGAGGCTAATAGATACTCCTAATGTGGCAGTGTTGTTGATACAGGTTTAGTATGTTACTTGCTAAGGCTCATGTATACAAATTCCTTATGAAGTGCTAGCAGAAATATTCATCCGTCATTATGGCTTCCTGGAACAAACCTGGTAATAGCAACTCTGCTGAGACATCAGATTGACGAGCTTCCTGGGGACACAGAAGGTTATAGTTGCCTTACCCTTGAAACGGTTCTTCAATTTCAGCTATTGATGGAAAATATGACATTCTTCCATCAGGACTTCACCGCTTAGAAACCTTATTATGGAGACAAGATCAGATATGAATCTACACCAGTCATCCAGTTTATTGCAAATCACGAACAAGACAGTGGATGATTGTAATCTTCTCAACAAAAGTCCGATGTGCTTGGCCTTTCAGGGTATCCAGTGACTTTAGGACCTTGACAAAATTGCTTGACTGAGGGTAATGAAAGAGCAAAGCTTGCTAACGATGCTTTTAAGTATAGAGTAATTAAGTATATCGGTGCTTACCGCCGCGCAATGAACAGTGAATGCCGTAACGTTACACACCGCTTCAGGTAGGGCGAATAGCTCTACTACTGAAAAGATATCTGTAGAAAACCTTGGAATATCTTGGTGACGTCAGGTTGATGATCTTGCCAATAAGGAAAGAGGTAAAACATACTTGTTTCTACTCCCACAAACAGCAAAAGGTTAAAGGAATATATATAATTCCTACAAACAGGAACTTACTATTGCAAAGAAGACACACACTGCACTTGTAAATAATACTTGACCGATCATTTAAAATATCTGTACAATGGTCAGGTACATAATTTATTATTTATTCGAAGTTGTTATCTCAGTGATAAATCCTTACCAAGGCCAATATAAAGTATTGATAAAGGAGGTGTTCACATGTCAATCTGTCAAAAGAATAAGAGCTCTAAGGGTCATGAGATGCTCGTAAGAGCAAACTGGAAGATGAGTGCTCGGCACTTGTTAAGTGCAGTAACTGCAGGAAGCTTGTGGTTCTCACAGAGTTTACTGCAGGCTTGCGGTTCTTACAACAAGGAAAGAAATCGTTAAGAAGTTGAAGGATTATGTGATTAAACAATATGGCCCGCTAACAGGAGAATTTATTTTTGTGTCAGAAGTATTTGATTTTTAATAATAAGTCTAAACTAATGTTCGTTCGGCAGGAAGAACTTGGATAAAATGCTTGGATAATATAAAGGAGCCTTTATGCAAGTTTAATTAACTTTTTCTGCATTATCATTACTCTGTAAATAAAGACAAAAAAGTGAAACAATTCAACTCTATGATGAAGGCATTATTGAACCTATAATGGTTACTATGAATGAGAGACAAGATAAAATAGATAAAACACAGTGGAAGAGGTGTAGTATCAGATATATCCACGAAAGCTTTTGCGACAGCAATGGTGATGGTATCGGTGACTTAAAGTCTTCGAGAAAACTCCCTTATCTAAGAACTTGGAATAAGTAGCAATCTGGCTATCATACTGTTTCATCAGTCTCTAATGATAACGGCTGTGATATGAAAGCCTTGATTATAGGCTATAGCTGACGTTTGGCACTGTCATTTGACTTTGATGAAATGCTTTATAAGGCGCATAACATCAGGTCAATGAAATAGTTATGGTTGGTGGTTAAGCCATACTTCTGACAGTATAGTGGTTTATAAATGTAGTTCAAAGGACAGTCAAGCAGGACTACTATATTTGGAAGGATGATAAAGATGGCAAAGACCAAATAACTGAGGGGTTCCTGCTTTTCAAGTTCAGCGGCAGTATGATGAGACTACAGGACGGTATTATTTGCCTTTTTCCAGAAACAGCCTGACCTTAATTTGGAGAAAATGAAAAGGTAGGGAGAAGTATGATGTTAAACCGCTGGTGCAAAAGGCATAAGATGGCTGGGAATGGACGTTATCATGCTTATATCAAAGGATCAAGCTTTCGGCCCAACTAATGGGAGATCTATATGGAAGCTTTGATCCCACTGCGATAATATTAAAATTACTAAGGTATTTGCAGGAAATGAATAAGAAGGTTTATCTAAATATAAACCTTTACCTCATATTGATAGGCAGGTAATGCAGGTGTAACTGATGAGGGAGGCAAAAATAATACAAACTCTGAGGAACAGAGCTAGAAATAGCCAGTGTTCAGTTTGAACCATGACACTTGATAATGGCAGGACTATGGGTGGTCTACAAGAGAGATTCCGTGAGTTCCTCTTAAAGGAATCTTACTAAATGGCAGAAGGGAGGCAATGGGTGGCGTGGAACAGTCTTTATTTCTGTAATCACTCAGCCAGCTAAGTTGTCATCAAGAGACTTGGAGTGAAAAGATGAATATCGAGAGCTTTCTGCAAAATGCATAGCCACCTGTCTGTATGATGCAAGAACTCCTTATATTGTTATCAGGTAGAAGAGCTTAGGATGACCTAATACTGTATTTAAGTCGATACGATGACTTTAGGGACCTTGAATCAATCATTACTATCAGAAACTCACTGAAATGGAATAATCAGTCCTGAGGAACTTTTCCCAGCTTTTGTCATCGAGCAGGGACAACACTGCAGAACTCAATGCAGTGGGATGACAGCAATGCAGGATTACACCAGGAGAGAGCAGCGGATAAATGTTAACCCTAATTACAAAAGATAAATGCTTCAAGGAACAGCTGACAAGAGAGGATTCGATATTTAATTATTATAAAAAGCTTGTTCTTTAAGAAAAAACATAAATTATAGTGTATGGCGATTGCAATTACTCCTTTCCTGATGATGAGATCTCTTTGTGTATTTAAAGAGTTAAATAATAATACACAATCTGGTTAACGCCAACTTTTCCGAAAATACAAAATTTCGACTATAATGATAGAGTAATTGAATACTAATTAATAATTATAAGATAATTAACCTAAATGATATGAAATTAAAAGACCGTTGAAGCGATTTTCATACTTTTTTTAGACCTGAATACTTAGGAATGCATTGTGTGGGAGGAAAGAGAGGTTTGGATAATCCCTGTTCATATATTGTAATTGGTTTGTTATCGTATTGGCTGTTCTTCTTTTTTTCAAAATAAAATTCTTAGAAAAAGAAGGAAGCAGAAAAAGAAAACTAAAAGATACATTAAGTGATCTTGATAATGTATATAGTGAAAGGATAAATACCACGCAGGGAAGGAAGCTTAATGTAAAAATACAAGGAGATAAGAACAGGGGACAAAGATAAAGCTTGCCTATGAGGATTCTTATACAAGGTCTTCCTAACAGTGTGTGCCTTCATTGATGCTTAATCATGCCTTAGAAACTCTTAAGAAAGAAGAATATGCAGGTATTATGTACATTTGACCTTGAAACCAGATTCAAAACAGATTGATGATATGTGGGGACATGCCAATTGGCAAATGAGAGCTTATACTGGATGTAGAGTCATAGACTTGAACAGAATCTGGATGAAAATGAGCTATCTGGCAAAAGAGATGAGTGGTGAGTAATTCATGGTGTAGCCAAAATAACCTTGACAGCGAACTTTGATGAGAAAATTAAAAGAGAATAAAGCATCATTTGGGTTCCTTTTACTTAACCTCATTTAGTCAGTTGGTGATTACAACAAGTGGAATCAGCACTGTAGTTCCTAGAGATGGGACAAAAGCAGACGTACTCATTAAAAATGCCTCAACAGCACTTACAGGGAAACTGAAGGCAGGGTAGATGAGACAACTATTGCTATTATGATGAGGAGATGACAGCAAAGAGATTAGAAATCTGAACTCCAGTCAAACCTCACAAATGCTATTAAAGCAGTAAGCCTGTTATTAAGTACGCCCTAGTATGATATAAAAACAAACATATAAATACTGTATAGGGCTCCAGCGCTGAGGACAGAGACAGGGTATATAACATCGAAAAATTATAGGCTTTGGAAAAACAGGACAAGATATTTGCGCTGGGAGAAAATACATTTAAAGAATCTATGAGAAATAGAAGAGGCCTTTACAGATAAAAAAGTATTTCTACTTATCCAACGAAGGCTGGTCACTTAACAGAGTTTAGAAACAAGCTCTACAGTATAATAAACGAGGCGGAATTGATGCAAGAGGCGATAATCAAATAGATGAAAGTATACTAATAGCTGATATACGGGTTAGTTTTTGTCTGGAAGGTTTATTGCTAAAGTTTAGTTTTGAAGTCGGAAGATACGGAACAGGAGGAATGTCTATGGAGATTCAAGAGAATCTTGACATCTCAATTTCAATAATAAAACAGACTATTACAAGAGGATGAGAGGAAGGTTGTGGAGTACTTGAGATATGGTTACAGGAAGTTGCTAAAAGCTTGAGAGAACTATATCGTTTCAGGGTAAATGATAAGAGCCACAGATGCTGTTGCAGTTGAGAGGTGGAGAATATATGTAGAAGAGTTATATAGTCCTCTTTTGACTGTTAACGAAATCAGACAGTTGTGCAAATGACGAATAAAGTCGTTATTTTTGGTTATTTACGTTGTCAAAGACATAAAGTTAATTATAATGTAGGTTATTTATTTGATTCGGCAAATTGGGGAAAGCAGGAAACTTGAATTATAATAGATTTGTCGAGAGAGTAGGAAGGACTACAAGAAGACTTAGTTCTTCTTATGGGGTTGTGATGAAAAAGGTTACTAAGAACCAGCGATGTATCTTATAAGGCTTTTCGTTGTTTTGCAAAAGCTAAGGACTAATAAAGGTATCTGGATTGTTACGGAAGATTTCTATAGAATGCTGTGAGAATCAGTCTTATGATTAAGCTCTATGCAGGATGAACTCTACTTGATATCTTTATGGATTTTTTACTACTCCACAAGTTCGATGAAGAAGTTATACAGATATCGACATAATAAAGATGGATAATCTTTGAGCTGGGTCAATTTGAGATAGATAAGGGAAATGGCGGCAGACCTTATATCAAGGTCAATGGTTGGCGAGTTATGTTGCCTTTGTGTTGCCCACGGATCTTGAAAGACTTTGGGGTGATTCCATCACCAATGAGATAGCAGACCAGTTTTTTGGTCTTATAGTGGTCACTGAACTTTGGAGATAGCTAAAGAATACACCAAAAGCTGTGGCTCTGATGTGAGTTCCCTATGTCAAGCTTCGACCATAACTAAAGACAGGAAGAGGATATCCGATGTCATGGTTGTAACAAGAGAAGAGCTGTGATTACGGGAGTTATCTTGGCATGACAAATATTAGATAGGATTTCTTTCTGACTTAGAAGTCTGATTTATATATTCTCCCAAACTATTACTCAGGACTATTATTATCAAGACCACAAAGAAGATAAAAAGAAGTGTCACCTTGCCGGATGTGGTTCAGAATCTCAACAATACGGTGGTTCTGATGAAGATGCTCTCAGACAAGGAATATATTGTTATTACGAAACGGCAAAAGAAGCTGAAATAGCATGAATAATTATGAAAGGGTTCAGGTTTTCCCGTTCATATTTTGTTTTAATTGTATATATTTTTGCCAAATCAGCTTAAAGATGGCTGTTTAAGTAACTCTTTATCCAAAATAAATAATAAAAAGTTGGCATAACATTAGTAAAATTTAACATAATGCTGAAATATATCTAATAATTGTGGAGTATATATGTACTAAATCCGAGATTTACAGGCTACATAAGTTTAGCGACGGATTGGAGAAGATTATGGACATTTTTAGAGTATGAAAGAATCAGAAAGCGTAGCTCTGCTGGGCCGTAATGCGCAGCAGGTAAGACTACACTTGCAGAGCCAGCCATGGCGTGTGCCAACGGGTGTAATCACGAACAGGGGAAGAATTGAAGACGCTCAACAATCAGTGATTATGACCAAAGAGGAACAGAAGAGAACATTCTCATACAGACTTCCTGTAATTTCCTGTGTAAGCGATGAAACAGATTAACATTTTAGATACTCCGGGATATTTTCGATTTTGTAGTGAAGCAAGAGCAGTGACAGTCAGGGTACCTGGATGCTTGCCATTGTGAAGTGATTTCTTATAGCAAAGCGGGGAGTTCCGGTGGAGTACTGAAAAAGCTTGGAATCTTGTAAGAAAATATAAACTTCACCAGAATGTTCTTTGTAACGCTGATATGGATGATGATGCTGCAAGACTACAGGAAAGGTAGTGGAAAGCATTTACAGGAACTATATGTGGAACAAGGGTGGCTCCTTTTCCAGCGTTACCTGTCACGTGAAAATGAAAAGTTTCGTTGGTTTTGTAAATGTGGTAGAAATAATGCGGCCGTAGAGTTTATGTAACGACGGTGCATATATAGAATTCAGATATTCACTGCTATTCTATGGAATATTTGCACAGACTTATACAGGGATGCTCTTTTAGAGGCGGTTGCTGTAGACGAGGCGATGACATGATGGACAAATACTTCAATGTGAAGAAATTTACTCGGGGCAGAGATGTCTACGCTTAGAAAGAGCGTTGGTGATACAAGCCTTGTACCTGTGCTTATGGGTTTCCGGGACTTGAGGAGGCTAAAGGGTGTACCTTATCATGACCAGAATGGTAAACTACTGCCCTTCACCAAATAAGACCATTATTAGCGAGCGTAATCGGATCAGGAGACCGGCGACAGTCTCCACGCTGACGATAGTGAAGCGAATAAAGGAGATGACAGTACTCAAGGTATTTGAGACAATAGCCGTGAATCCGTTCATCGGCAGGAGTCTCACTTAATCAAGATGTGCTCGGGCGTGCTCAAAGGGCGGATTCCACCATCTGCAATGTAGCAAAAGGGATGTGGAGGAGGAGAATATCAGAACTGCATGTGGCAGAGGGAAAGAACAGATAGAGGTGAAAAGAGCTACATCGCATGGGAGATATCGGTGCAATGAGAGCAGACGCGAGTATAGCAACCGAGACAACACTGACAACGAGGCAGTCACTGTGGTGCCATGACAAGCCAACCTTCTCCGTTCCATACACTTATGAGATATGTGAGCTTCAAGAATAAGATGATGACGATGCAAGATAGCCAGTGCTTTAGCGAAGATAGTGAGATGAAAGATCAGCGGTGAAAGCATGTGATGACAGTGCACGCCATAGTCACTCATCACCACGGTATGGGAGATCAATGCAGCTGGGTAGTTGATTAGCAACGACTTGCACAAAGGTATAAGGTATGGATCACGTGAGCTTCTAAACCCGTATTCCATATAAAGGAGACAGTTAAGAAGAAGGTTTCAGTTCAAGACATAGTACAAAGAAGCAGACCGGTGGACACGTCAGTGCAGTGATGGCACATATTACCTTTGAGCCATCAGATGACCTTGAAAAAGCAGTATATTTTTGAGAAGAGACCGTATTTGGCGGAGCTAATCCAGAGAACTTCTTCCCTGCCATTGAAAAGTATAGCAGAGTGTGTGGCAAAGGACCTCTTGCAGGCTGTCACCTGTGAAGTCGGACTTAGACGACACTTACAGATGGTTCTTATCATCCTGTTGACTCTTCTGGAAATGGCGTTTAAAGACCAGCCGCCATACGGGCGTTTCAGGACGGCTTTGTGCGAGGCTGTACCCAGTCACTGCTGAGCCTGTGCCATGACTCATAGAGTGGTTCGTTTCTGACAGAGTTTCACCGCGATGTAATGAGGTGATCTCACAAGAGGCGAGGAAGAGTATGGAACTGTATAGACACTCTTTACGATGGAGGCACTGGGATCCTTGACGATGTTCCACAGGCGAGCCTTTATGGGATATTCACCACAGACCATCGGTCTATGACAGGAGGTATGAGGGAGTATTCTTATGGATTCAGCCATATGAGGCGGCTCCTGCAGATGTTGAGGCTAAGGTTGAAGAAAATCTTTTTGAAGTTCTAAAGAAGAATAATAGTATTTACATCGCGGAACAATTTAGTTGATTAAGAAAACCGATCAGGGATATTTACATGTTCTGACCGACTCATTCTATCGAATAGATTAATCTTTTAGGAGTTATGTTTTAAGGTTACACAAGTATATAGTGTCCCAATCAAGGAAATAACAGTTTTCTTGCCTTATTTAATATATTTTGAACTTTCAAAGATACTCTCTTATTTTTTGTACCAAATCATTGCCGATAAAAATACCAGCATTAGTGTTTCATCAGTGCCAATCCTCTGTCTGATAACGAGGTCTTGAGGTCAGGAAAACCTAAGGTTAAAGGCCCTTAATTGCGAGCTTTCATAGCCCTAAAGCCATTGCAATGTTTGCCTCTTGTTAGTTTTCAGAAAGATAATAATCTTCAATTGATCTTATAAATATCGTTAAAGAGAAGAAAGCTGTCTGGCATTTTCTTCAAAGGGTCTTCTTTAACAGGAATTTCTATAGCTCATCAAGATACTTAATAAGAAGATTGTCCCAGAAAGAGTCAAGGCAAAGGTAATTACAGCAGTGCTCGTGAATTATCTTACAGTTTGGATTTATTTCAAACACACTTTAAAGAAAGCAAACATCTTTCTCTTTATCGGCTAAATTCTCAGTTTTGAAAATATAACGGTATCAGCATATTCTATCAGTTCTTATATATTTCAAGAATTAAATCACCATGAACGTTCTGATACTTGGGCATCTACGTTGATGTAAGACCGTAAACCGATATGCTCGTATTCTATCTGGGAAGATTGGCTATAGGATTGCTAAACGAGGCAACTCCTGTGGTTTCCTAACAAGATAATCTGGTTAACGGTGTTTGCTTTGTAGTAAAGTACAGGCGAAACGAGTCGCCCTACAGGACAACAGATGCAGCCCTCAGATCAGCTCCCCAAATATTACACTTGTTGAGCTCTTTAGAATACTCATATCTACACCGGAGGTTCAATGCCATTCTCCAAAATAACTATCTCTTTTTGGTGCGCTTCGCAAGTTCTTGATAAGGTGGTTTACTGCACCTAAAGCCTGATGATACTATAGTATACCATATATCTCCTCAAATCTTGATACCTGTGCAGAACAACTCCATACAGTCATCATAAATTCTGTTGCTAATATGCCATGCTTGGCGTCATATAAATAGTTTACACTTTTGATGCTTACATGTAATAGACTGAAAAAAGACAATAACTATAATATATCTTGGTCCTGAATCTTGATTACAAGGAAGCAGCAAAGGTCTGCAGGCTTGTCTCTCATAAGGAAGAGCTTCTTCGATATGCTCCATCAGCCTTCAAACACGTGAGTTGAGGGAAAGGTCAAACTTTCGCAAGGCAGGTGAAAGCTTCTCCATACAGTCCTGCTTGAGGCATAAGACGCCTCCGTTTATAAACATGTCCCATACCTACTCCCACTCAACACGAGATATCGATATTCTCCTTGATCCGAGATAGTTAACGTTGCAAATCTCCACTGACCCCAGCGCTTAACAGCAGGAGAAGATCTCAGCGCCTCCACCTGCGATGATTGCACATATCTACCTTACCCTTAATCAGTCATTTTTTGGTACACCTGCTCGTCAATGGCGCCTAAATTCTTGTAACTGATAAAGTCTGTAACCATGAGCCCTTTCTTTGCATCAACACATACCTGTCTTGTAGCCGCCAGCAATGATTCTATGAAGCACCACGGGGTTTACTCCTGCAACAGACACTGGAGCCTACAGGACCGATATAAATAACAGGTAGATATCACCATGCTAGAACATCTAGCTCAGCGCTCACTCGGAAGCCTGTAAGGTACACCATGTCTGAGGAGCATACAAGCATCAACGAGGCCATTTATATTGCTAGGAGGTGACAAGGTTTCCATCATCATTATGGAAAAACTCTGAGATACACCATCCTTAAGTTCGAGAACTTCCAACACCAACGCCCACCGCCCAAGGTGGGTGAAACCTGCCTGAGCCTCAGAGGTTCAGTCAGGTGTAATGTAGTGAAAACTCTGTCTCCAGACTTAAAGTCTTTAACCAGTCACCTACATAAACAACCTCGCTGTGTATCCTAAATCATGTTGTGTCTTTCTCCGATGGCGCGCCCTCCCAAAGTGTGTGCACATCAGTACAGATTGCAGGTAAGTGGTTTACAGATGGCATCAAGAGTTACTGCCAGGTCACCTCTTTCTCAATCAGCCTGACTCCTCCGATTTCAGCATTGCGTAACCCTTCATCATAATCTCCTTTCAAATTGTATTTATTTAATATAAGTTATGTGATTATTATAACGGTTGTTAAAAAATATCAATAAAAATTTTAGAAAAACTTATATTCATTTTTACAGGTATTCAATATAAAGATAATATAATAAGTAGAATAATTAAATAAAATACTTTGTAGAATATCTGCGGATAATATATCTTTATACAGTATTAAAAGTAAAATAATATGGTAGCAGGATATTGACCTTTATGAGCATTGAATTAAAATGAGAATATTAGTGAAGGAAACTGCATTTTGCTATGAGGTGTCAAATCGGAATGAACATACTTTTAAGAACTTGAATTTTAGTGTCATGATGTTGGTGTCAATGAATAGCAATTCTCTTACTGGCAAGCCCCAATCGAATACATACTTTTGACACTTGTATCATAAATATAATGGAGTTCGATTGGAGTAAATATAAAATGAGAAACAATGTTAGGGTGTTAAAAATTTATCTTCATAAAGGATGAGCCGGGAAAGCTGCAATCTTCATTCAGGTTCATCTAACTTTGGGTTCTTTGCTGAAACTCGCGACAGGAGAGGCTGTATAAGGAGGGTGTGGCGGTAGTTATGCCTTCCAGGGGATGTATTTTATCAGTTTGTGGTTATGATGAAGGTAACTGATGAGAGATATAAGGGTGTTTACAGAACAGAGGCAGAGTTTTTAACACTCAGTTCTTATAAAAACGGTGTTACCTGATGAAGATGCTGTAATAAGGGAAGAAAAGGCTGCAACATATGAAATGCGATATATTTAAGGAATTGTGCGTAGGATGAGTTTCGTATAAATCAGCCATCATCTGTCCTAAACCTTTCACGCAAGGAGGGCGCTTGTATTTCTGTTATTTCCTGATACTAAGCTGTGTAGTCCCAACAACACTCAAAACATAACCGCCGGATAACTGGTACAATACAGAAAGAGAGGCAGACAGGTTGTGCTCAGGAGGCTTAGAAAATGTGGTGGGAATATTTCCGAAAATTACATAAAGATAATCATCACAATCAGAGTGTTCAGTGTTCTTCATAAGGAGAACACTTGGTACTTGCTCAAGCTGATTTGCAATTATGCCGGATTGGATAAGATGGCATTAAAGTGGGTATTACAATATGAGGTAACAACCGTACTTTACAAGATAGTTAAATGATATTTCCGGGTATGATAGACTGTCAACTTGGATGTTATCATTATACAAGGAAGTAAAGAACGTGTTTTAGATTACTAAGATAATAATAGGAGGTGCTGATGGTTGGGTAAGTGATTTAGGTTCTCTCTGAAATTACAAAGATTAAAGTGAGTTGACCATATCTGAAAGCTTGGTTTATCAGATGCTCAATTTACTTACTTTCAGGCTGGGTAGACGGAACGGATATAAAGCAAGGAAAGCTATGACTGCCGGTGCTTTACATAGGTACAGACAGTTTCAGCAGTGCTTTCATCATGAATGAAAGACGATGATGCAGAACATGTACTAGAAAATGCCTATGCTATACGATTGCACCTAAAAACTCTGTGTGAACGTATGTCGGCCGGTACGAAAGGTGGCGGCCTGTCGCATATGTAAATATTTATGAGAAAGGAGATTAATGTGAATAGTGTATTAAAAGCAGGAGAGGTTACGAAAATTGAGAAACTTACTTGACTATGAGAAGGAAGCATCACAAACCTGGCAGCCTCATCGAGACAGGAACAATCTGAGTTGTATGATAATGAGACTTTTGATGAGGCTGCTGTCTCAGAGCGTCGTGCTCCGGGTGAAGCTATAGTACTTTGCCCTTGAAGGAAAGCGGAATAATAAACTATAGAGGTACAGTTTGAGGAGGTAAATCAGGGCGATAACTGAAATTTGATGCTTCATAGCGTAAAGTCAGTTTGGAAGATTTAAGACTAGCACTTTTAGCCTGTAAAATAATGGTTTTATAAAGCGGGCGACAGTTTCCTTATGGGCTGTCGTTTTTATCATCATAGGAAATTCCTCTGGAATCTCTCCTGCGACACAAAACTCTGAGCACTCGGCTCTTGTCTAAATTTACAAGTATATATTTTCTATATAGCGAGTTTCATCCAATCTACTTAATGTGGGCATTTGTGTTGGTTGAAAGAAAGAAGTATAGTGGTTGTGTGGATTTTAAGTTGTGTTTGAAATTATGGTATTTTATACTGAACTTAACTTGAAACTCACTTAAATTTGAAGAGTGAGCAACTGTAACGAACATATATTTTTCAGATGAAGGAATCTGTAAATCTGAGTAGAATCCGTTACGATTCTAACTATAGACTCAATAAAGAAGGTATACGTTGAAATGGTACGTATTATAGTTGAGGAAATGTTACATAAACAATTGATTGTGCGGATCTTCACTCAAGCTAGAAATCGTTCGGATAAGGATGAAGGTGGATATGCGGCAAGATGTCGAACTTCGGGATGTGTAACGGTTGGCGTACATGAATCCGTTGTTAAGAATGCCGATGATGCAAAACAAGTGGATTACAGCGGCGTTAGAAGAATTACCGTTCCTGAACCTACTTCCTATGATGATTATTCAGGGCAATTTAAGTTAAGATTGCCAAAAGAGCCTGCATAAATTATTGGCGTAATCTAAAGAAGAGATGTAAGCACTCAGACTAGTACTGCACGTTTACTTACTTTTCGCTGAATAATACTTCCAACCTTTACAAACACCGCTATTAAGGTAAAATTACAAGAAGTAACGACAGAAATAATACAAATATGAGGTGAAATTTGAAACCAATGGCGGCGATAGTAGGAAGCCTAATGTGATAGAAGTCTACGCTTTTTAATAAACTTGCAGGTGGTGGTATATCCATAGTAAAGGATACCCGGTGTAATATAGAGACAGGATATACACTTTGATGCAAGGTGAAAATAACAAAGCGCTACTATGATAGATGCAGGTGGTATCGAGCCTGATACAAGTGACATGATGCTTGCAAATATGCGTAGAGCAGGCTGAGATGCCATGGGTACGGCAGATGTAATTATATTTATAACTGATGTTAAGACTGGTCTTGTAGATTCTGACAATCAGGTGGCTCATCTTAGAGATCCAGGAAACTGTGGTTTTGGTGGTGGTAAATGGTCTCAATCATATTCAAACAAACAGGACTGATGTGCTGATTTTAATCTGGTCTTGGCGAGGCCATTCCTATTTCCTCTGTATAAATCAGACGGGTATGGGAGGTAATGCTTGATAGGGTTATATTTCCTGAAGATAGCCCTGAGGCTGAAGAGATGATGTCAGGATTGCCATCGCCGATCAGCCAAATGTAGTGAGTCATCTATGTAATCAACAGGGCACTCGGAGAAAACAGGTAGTTTCAGATATATTGGTACAAGAGATGTAGATACAGGAATCCAGAAGAAACGACAAAGAATACATGATGGAATCGGCGGTATCCGTGAAAAGCCGTGTCAAGAAGATGAGTGTTAGCGTAGTCGTACTGTATCAGCAGTGAAAGAGCTGATATAATTGTTCTTGTAGTGTACCAACCAGAAGTGATACCAAAACAGGATACAAAAAGATAGCGGGAGTACCTTGAACGTGGAAAGGTGTGTGGTGCCGTAAATAAATGGGATCTCGTTGAAAGACAGATAAGACCATAGGCATACTAAAAAGCAAGAAATCCTCGCCTTATGCCTTACGCAGGTTTCTCTTTATCAACGTGAAGCGAACTGGAGGCAAATAAATAGCGACCTTGCATGGGTCTGTGGTTCGGTATCGCCACTCAGGTATCCTGGGGTGTTAGCAATGACATGCTTGCTGGGAGGCTTGATAGCTGTCTGAAACCTCCTACAGATAAGGGAGAGGCTTAAGATATGTCTCATTACCCAAGTTTCTGTAAAACCTCCTTCCCATAGTTTTTTTTATGGCAACCAAAACTGATACACTATTCTTATGCGGGTATATCGAGGAACTCTGCAAGATAGGGAAGCCTTTGGCTTTACCAGTACACTCACTTCGTTTCATAATCAGGAGAAGTGCTGAGTAGTACTGCTAAAAATACGATAATGGGAGTAAGTATGTTAAGTGCGATTGTTGTTGTTTGGGATATTTGTTGGCGAATTTTCTGAGGAATGATTGTGGTAAATGCAATCACATTGATATAAAAAGGCACGAAGGAAGCGAAATATTGGATCAACCAATGCCTTGAGAACTTCGACTGTGGGGGAGGACTTCTCTAATTGGAATATATACTTAATTGGTTATTCCTGCCTTTTGGTTGAATGTCTCATCTGCCCGAATCTTACAGGAGGATGCAAACTGATTTTTAAGTACTAATTATTGTAGCCAACATATTAATGACTTTGGTGAATGCTTGAGCATACTTTCCGTTACTTGGCTTTCATGGAAGGGATAGCATCTGGGGCTTTAGTAATTCAATTTTCCGATGACATTAGTACCTTCGCGGTATTTCTTTTGATACTTAACCAAATATGTTTCAATGGGCTCTATCCGTAGGACTGATTTCGAAATCCTAAGTATAGCACTATCCGGGGACAGTGGGTGCTGTGTTGGTGGCTTCGTTTATCACCATACTCAGTATATGAGCATAAATCAAACATTGAAAGACTTATGAGGAACTGAGAAATAAATTAGGCCGATGAAAAATAATGTGGAGGTTATTGGGATGAGAATGGCAGTATTAGGGCAGGTACGGGGCAGTGCATACTTCATTTTACTTAAGCCAACAATGGGCTCAGACACACTTTGGACGTGATTGAGAAGAATGCATATAAAGAATTAAGTGTTACAAGAATAGTTCCCGTCTTAAAGATTAAACACTGACAACATAAAGCAACCAATGACAAAAGAAGCCTGTGGGATAAAGACCTCAATTGTATTTTGCTGTTGCCTCACCTTATGTGCAGAATGACAGCAAGGCGTACCCGACGACAGAAATACCTGTTGGTAATGTGGCTAAAGAGGGTATGAGGAATACTCTTACATGACTAGAGTCATTGAGGAGTGAATTTGAGCGGAGAATGGTGATGAGATTATAGTTACTTTCCGGTCCAAGCCATGCTGAGAATTGTCTGGGAATGGCACTACTACAGCTGTGTGGGTGCAAAATCAAGAGAAACAGCCTGCAGGTGGGATGCCTTGTCTGACAGATTCAAGAGTGTATACAAACCCTGATATTGTGGTGGTGAGCTTGGAGCTCACTTAAAGATATTCCATAGCGCTCATGGCCAGGGTAATAGATGGTCTGGGGCTTGGAGACAGTAGGGCACTCTCTTATTACAGAGGAATATCCGAAATGAACTAGGGATGAAACTTGGAGGAAGACTTAGAAACCTTTACAGGGCTTTCAGGTGTTAGGCCCGACCTTACTGGATTACCTGTTGTTCAAGCCATAGCCGTAACCACAATGCAGAGCTGTATGGGTAAGGGAAAGACTATGGATGGGCTTTGATGGCTGAGGTTAGACAGGTAGTTAGAAATTATGATACCTGCAAAAGGCGGCAAAACAAGCTGCTAAAGCCAACAATGTATCTGCCTATAGTAGAAACAGATGAATAAGGTGTGTTGAAAATAAAAAGCAGAGGATATAATAGCCGGGCATGCTTTTAAGAGATAAGAGGACTGGGTACTCAGGCTTTGACTGGGATGAATAAAGAAAGGCAAAAGATGGAATGAATGTGAGCAAACCTCCCGCCGCAGTACTTGTCGTATGACGTTAAAAGAATACATTGACTGTATTCTTTTTTTACAAATAAAACGTTACATGGGAATGTTTTATGATGATGCACTTACAGCATCAGGTAGCAAAATAACGCTTACAAAGAGATCAAGCAAGTAAAGAAACAGTCCTCTATGTGTGGGTCACTGTTCAGTAATTGAATGTTGTCTTTTAGTCCAGTCAGGCTATAAAGTGGCTATATGTGGTGAACTGAAGATCAAAAGCACTAAAGGACTGGTAAAGAGAGGTCATAAGGATAGTTACCGAGATAATCTCAATCACTTCCGCATGAAGAGACCAAGGAATACTTCCTTGGGAATAATGGCGCCAAATGAGGACTATGGCATAGCTCTTGTGAATGTATCTACAGGAGAATTCCTTGTAACTGAGTTAGTTTCCTCTAAGTCCCATCCTTGAGTAGGATAACGAGTTTGAACATACGAGATTGTTTTGTAATGAGAACCTTATTATATCAGCATTTCTGACAGTAGGTTCATCGACAAGGAATTTAACCATAACTAAGCTGGAAGGAACTGGTATTATGAAATATCTGTGACTATTAGGATGATAAAGAAGCTTCAAGGTAGAATTAACTTGAACGGGCTTGGACAGCGGAATGGACAATGCTATATGTTCTGCAGGAATGGTACTTGCCTATCTGTGAAACACAGAAGAATGAGCAACTCATCCATCTATTAAGCCGTATTTTGGTAATTGCTTACACATAATTGTGATGGCTCAACAGAGGATCTCCGAAGCTTACTGAGACTCTTAGAGATAAAAGAATAAAGGGCTCTCTTCTTTGGGTGTGATAAAACCAAGACAGCAATAGAACAAGACTACTTAGAAGCTTCTAGAACAGCCCCTTGTTAATGGGCCTGAAATAGAGCTGAGGCCCAGTGCTATCAGGATTTTAACAAGAAATGTCATAACTAGGAAGAAATAAAGGGTATCTTAATCCGGTGTATGATATAGAAAGACTGCTTGCAAATCTTGCTACAGGTCAAATCCAAGGGATTTACTGGCATTTATGAATTCTGATGAATTTCTTCCAGCAATTAAAGTCTATTGCAGGGTTTAATCCCAAGCTTTTATCATGATTATATTAGGATGTTTGGTACTCTATCTGACATCTATGGAAAGATAGACAGAGCTATACTACATAGGCCTACTTTCTGTCAAGCAGTGGGATAATAAAGAGGGCGTATATTGAGGAATAGATAGACTGAAGGAATGAGCTAATTTAGAGGTGAGCAACGAGCCAGGCTTGAAATGAGAGAAAAAGAAGAACCGGGTCCAAAAACAAGATTAAATACAGCCAGGTATTCGGTTATTATATCAAAGTCACCAACTCCACTACAAGGATATGGTGCCTGATGACTGATTCGAGCTGAACACCAATGCAGAGAGATATGCTCAAGACTTGAAGTTTGAAAATATGATACTCAGTGCAGGGAGAACTTATAACCCTTAATTATGACTATTTTCAAGGCTTCGTGATAAGATTGCCAGATGAAATTATTAGGTCGTAAGACTGCTAAGGCTATAGCGAATATTGATGCTTTGTTTTATTTCACAATTGTTGCTGAAAGTAGGAATTTCTAGAGACCACAGATAAATGAAAGTTGTAGACATGAGACGGAGGCATCCTGTAGTTGAGAAAAAATGATGGGGAGGGTTTCATTGTCCGTATTCTTATTTGAACAATAAAAAATATTAAGAATCTCTATAGTTACAGGGCTAATATGGCGAGTAAGTCAGCTTATATGAGACGAGACTACTTTATCATCCATAGTGCTTATGGCTCAGATAAGGAGAAGCTTCATTACTTGACTTCCTTTTACTACAACATAGGTATCTGCGACAGAATGTTACAAGGTAGTGCCTCTGGTGACCTTGCAAGCAGTCAGTCTACCTTTATAATTGAAATGACTGAGGTGTGTAACATCATGAAATGCTACAAGGACAACCTCACATATCTTAGATGAAATAGGAAGGAACCAAATACTTACCTTGCAGTGGACGACTCATCAATAGCCTGGGCTGTGGTTGAATACATCAATGGCCCCAAGACTCCTTGGAGCAAAACCTTGTTTACTACCCACTACCAAAGAAGCTTACTGAGCCGGAGAAAATACAATGTCAATAATTACTATGTAGTGAAGACGAACAACATGATCTTTCTAAGAAAGATAGTTAAGGGTGGTCTGACAAGAGCCACCCAGTATTCAGATGGCAAGGCTGGCAGGAGTTCCTGCTGGAGTATGATTAGAGGCTAAGAGCTTGCGGTAAGGCTTGACGGCAATGATGTCCTTGAAAAGGCTAAGGCTCAAGTAAAGGGTGCAGGAGGTGGCCGTCAGTGCAAAGAATTAATATACAGAAAATAAAAATGTAATGAGTTTCTTTCCAGGAAACAGGAGGAATGCCCTGATAAAATGAAGAAAGAAACGTAGACCAAATAAAACAGATAATCAACTCATTTTCAGTTCATCAAAGAATGAGGATGTACTTACAAACTTATGGATCTATGAAGCAGAGAGCTTTCTCCGATAGAATGCTTAATAGCTCTACGCTATGCAAAAGTAAAAAGCAGAGGGTTTGTAGTAGAAACGAGAGCGAGTCTTGTCAATTATTAAATAATCCCTTGATAAGGATACAATCAATAAAATGGCTGCGAGCGAGGTAATAAGAGATCCTAGAAAGCGTGATTGAAACATTGAGTACCGTAGATGCAGATGCAAATTCGGTAACTGGTTGAAATTAAAGATGGTGGAACTTCCCTGATCAAGTTACAGACAACTTGGGAAAGGTATGGAAGCGGTGATGATATTCAGGAACTGCTTTCTTCCTGTACGACAAGTAAGATAAAACAGCTAGTGACCTAACCTTAGTATCAGAAACTTGGCTTTTAGAAGCTCTTGCCAATGCATTGCTGTAAAGTGAGGTAAGTGCCACAAAACAACGGATGAAATAAGTGGAATCAAGATAATATTAATATGGAGGAAAAGAGGAAATAAATGAATGACTAGGAACTCCTGAGGACTTCATTTGTTATGAGAATATATTTTATTACTCATACCCAGAAAAAGTTCTAAAGACTTCTGCCACAGAGGAGGTAGATATATGTGGGCGAGGTTATGGTATAAGCATTGATCACCTGAAATAAGCACCAAGTTCATCTTAAAACGGACAGGTTAAACTGGACTATGGGGAATGGGGAGCCTTAAGATGTGGTATTCTACATTTATGGAAGGAAACAACTACAACGTGTCCAGTAAACAATCCTGATGCAGACGGAGAACTCATCAAACAGTGCTGTGGGGCTATATCGACACCTCTTACAAGAGAAATAAAATTATGAAATTATTTTATAAACGGAAGATTTATCAAAAATAAGGTAATAACAAGGAGCTATGAGGATGCCTATAAATTCCTTTCATAGACATAAATTTTCTTTACCTGCTTATAAGTGTGGATACAGTGCTGGTGAGGATGTAGTCTTGCCCGCAAAGAAGCGGGGTTGGTTAGTGAAGCATATATGAATTAATTTTCCATAAAGGTTGATATGCACTTAGGAAAAAGATTTACACTTCTGACATAGAATAAAATGGTGCCTGACAAGCCCTGACCAGAGATTTTTAATTCTTCACGTAAAGGCTGAAAAACAGAAATCGGGGTTACATCATGCCTGACATCCTAATACAAACCTTTTGAAAAAAAAGCAGGCAGGAGAGTGAAAAGGAGCTAAAGCCTGTATTTAAACGGGAAAGCTTTGTAGCAGATAAGGTTAAGAGGATGAGAAATCTCTCTTGTCAAGTCGAGATGTATGCACCTTTTGATAATGATACTACATCTGATAAGAATAAAATTGATTTGCTGGAAATTGAAAGTGTTGATAAATCAGAAGGTGGTATAAAAATACTAAAATTTAGCAGGAGAGATGTAAGCAGAAAATTCAGTTTGAAACTGAAGATAATAGAGAATATCTACAACTGTAAGAGACAAACGGATAAAACCTCTTATAATAAAGATTTTAATACAGTTAAAGAAGATGGTGATACTTATAAAATATATGTCTGAAACAGCTTTCCAAGCGATGACAGGAAACGGATGAATACTACAGTCAGAACTCGAGCTTTTGTGATGAGGGCAAGAGTTATACATTGCGACATGCAAACACAGCCATCTAAAGAAGAGTTTAGGGAGGGCCCTAATGCCAAGAAGGCTCTTCCTGATGTATCCAAGGAATTATAGGACAGATATTTGGAACATATTGGATAGTTGATATGAGACGACAGTAGTGTGTAAGGATGACCAACAGTGCAGGCCCACGAAAAGGTGTGTGCAGGAGATTTGTTAAAGAAATCTCCGAAACAAAGTGACATCTCAAGGAACCTGCGCCACGCTGGTAGCAGTTGCACTTTATCAGGCGGCCAGAGTCAGATTGTTGAGAAGAGATAGATACTGACATCTCTCACAAAACTGGGCTTTGAGATGAGCTCGCGTGAAACGAGTATGTTATTAAAAGCTGTCTTACTGCGAGCTTTTTGGAATTTTGAGTGAAAGAGACCTCCTTTTGATATAATTGACCAGTATTCGCTCGAAGGAAGAAGACCACCCCTGATACTGTAATCTCGTAGCTATGCGACTATGGCCTGTCAAGAAGGCGTATCAAAGCGACATAGATATATCTCTTTCTTTAGAAGCAAAAGCTTTTAATTGAAGAACTGCATGTGACTCGGACAATCACTTTACAACTGCCCACGATGGGAAGACCCACTGTGATATTTCCATGTCTCAAGTCGGATGTGGAGAAGAGTGAGAGGCAGATATGTTAATGAGTAGAAACTGTTATACTTAATGCAGGTAAAAGGAGGTAAAATTAACAAGAATTCTAATTGGGATTGTCTGCAAGAGAGCTAAGTTTTGCACTTATATCGATGAGGTTAAGTAGATTAGACAGTTTCGATGTGATAGGAGGAGCTTTTGAAAAGACTGAATACGTACATATACACTCTTTTGCGCAAAAGAAGTGTGACTACTGCGATTTTTATCTCCTCTAGCCAGCGTGAAGATGAAAAGAGCCTATCATACAGAGGCACTCAAAGAGGAAATAAGAGACGTTTCCAAGAAGGTATAGTGACGAATAACAGAGTCTACGATTTATTTTGGGAGGTACCCCGTCTATAATTAAAACACAATGTAATAAAGAAATACTAGATGAGAATAAAGGGTCGCACTGCATGCTTTACATGAGGACGGCTTTTTCCCTGAGATGACCATGTGCAACCCTAGAAACTGTGATGTGAGAAGCTCTTGGTATATACAAAGAGGCAGGGATTAGCTGGGATAAGCCTGGGACTTCAAATCAACTGATGATGATGAACTAAAGGCTATTTGGACGAATCCACACCTATGAGGACTTCCTTGACAGCTATGATATGGTTAGAAAATCGATGTCTTTTACCAATGTGATAATGACCTGGCGAGTGCTATACCTAAACCAAAAATAACAACAACCTATGAAAGGTCTTTGAATGAACTAATAAAGCTTAATCCTCGGGCATATTTCAAGCTATAGCCCGATTATAGAAGAAGGTACCAAACTTTTATCATATACGGAATACAGCCCCTTTGTAATGAGACTTGCCCTCAGAAGAAGAAGACAGCAATGTATAGAATCGACACTTGACTAGACTTAAGCGCGGGATATAAAAAGATACGAGATATCAAGTACGCAAAGGATGGATGCACTGTTCAAGGGCATAATACTCATCATACTGGGAGAAGAGTGCTGCTTATCTGGGGCTTTGGATGGGTGCCTCAGCACTTTTTGAAAGATGAAAGGTATGACACATGTGGCCAAAGATCTCGTTAAGAATATATATCGACTGTCAGGCATGAGCGATGCCAGGCAAAGGACAATGTACTAAGCAAATCATAAGGATGAGAAATGTCTGAATTTGCATGTTTCTGGGACTTAGGCTAACGGACGTAAGCAACCACGATCTCATCCACATTTACTGTAGAAGAGATGGAGGCTGTTTTAGAAAAGCACATAAATAACGAGACTTTTAATGAGTATTATGGAGATTTCGTAAAAGACTATCTGACAAGACTTGATATCCAGTAATTATGTATCGCTGAGTGACTTTTATGCTGGATTGAGAATTGTATGTGGAAACACTTAGCTTAAACTTGTACTGCAAAATATAAATTTGTTTTATCAAAGGAGGAAACGAAGGAATGAGACTGAAAGAAAGACACACTAGGGAATTGTCAAAGAGTAAGTGCTTTTGGTTATCATTATAGTACTCGTTGCATGCACATGCCGCCGGTGGAGGTGATGTTTGCAAGAACTATGTTTGTGTCAGGATCCACTTACTAAGTCTCCATATAACAGGGCTATGGTAACACCTATGAGCGGAGGAAGTAGGTAAATACTTCCGAAATGACATCTATCGATAAGGGAATGCAGAAGCAAAAGAAAGCTATGCACAGATTCCGGCCGGTGCTTTTAGGTCAAACACACGATCGGCTTATCGGACTTTTGCATCAAAGGTACTTCCAAAGCCCAGCTGTCAAAAAGTATGCTGCTAACTAATGTACAGATAAAGACATCCTGTAAATCTGAGAGCATAGCATGTCCGTTCTTTACGACAGTAAAGAACTTGCCAGACGGTGGAGTTGTACAGTAAGACCTGGGAGGTTTCAGGTATACTCTAAGTCTCTCGCTTACCAAAACCGCTTTACTCTAAATTCTATACCAGACATGCTAAGTTAAAACTTCTACAGGCATCTCGATATATCGGCACTTCATACAGGGGATTATCTTTAGGTGACCTCTACGAGCACGGATGACTTTACTCAAGAATTTTCGTGAAATCAAAGTATCATGACAGAGATCTTTAAAGGAAAACTTAAGGATAACCTGTAAGTCAGAAGCGATTGAGATAAGGCTGTGCTTAACAGCATGAACTATTGAAGAGTTATATAAGATGCTTGAGAGAACTTACTTAAGGAAGGCGTTGCTAGGGACAGGCGTTAAAGACTTCTGTATTAACAAATAAGCTTGATAAAGTTAATTGCGGTGTTGACTGTTAAAATGCAGATTACATAAACTAATGGGACTTCTCAGAGGAGACTTTAAGAAAGCAGGCGCTGAAGAAGGAAAGAACAGTTGAGCTGATAACTGGGAAAATGCCATACTCAGAGATTTGCTAAGACACATATTCAGATGAACAGTCTAAGCATGCTTTGTGGCAGTAACAGGTGAGTATGCTCTGTAGAGTATACATTTTACTTTGCGGTGACAAGATTAAGCTAGATAGATGGTGAAACGCTGTTAAGGGACCAACAGTTAAAGTTTAACTACTACAATTACCGATAAATGCAGCGACAGACGGCTATACCTTGCTGATGCATCAAATTCTGATGACCTTACAACAGCTGCTCTTACGGATACAGCCTTATACGGAACAGTGATGGCAAGGCTAATACAGAAATCTTAACAGGCGATGCCTTTTAAAGAAACATGCAGCAGGGAAGAATATCATTCAGCTGCTAGAGAAACTCTTACTGCCAGTGGAAGATGCCACAACGATTGAAAATGGTCAAGCAGATTTCCAGCATTAATCAGGGTATCCAGTAACTAATTATACGGCTTAAAGAGAATAAATAATCTAAAAAGGCTTGCCTTAAGATTTTTGTTATTGGTTTTGGTTAAAGCACTTTGCAATTTGCAAGGTGCTTTAATCTTAGTAGTTGATTGGAGAAAAGATGGAGTTTAAGATAGAGGTTTATCTAAAACAATAGGAAAAAGATGTAATTCTAAATGAACTTGATGCTAGGCTTAAAGAGGAGACGTGCTGCTTGCTTTGAGGGGAGTAACGGAAGCGGCAAGACAACCCTTCTAAGGATAATCGCTGGTATTGACAAGGACTATCAAGGTAAGGTAATTATAGAGAACAATGTGTAACGATAGGCTGTGCATACCGCAGGATATCATATTGTTGAGAACCTGAATGTAAGAGAGATAATCTCAAGACCTTTTGCAATGGCAAAAATGCTAAGGAAAAATATGCATCTTGAAAGCTTTGCTGTGCAGCTAGGCTTATCGGAGTTGTTTAAGAAAAAGACCTGCAAGCTATCAGGAGGACAGAAGAGACTTGTTAATTTCCTTAGAGGGCTGGCAAATAATCCTGGTTTTAATACTGCTTGATGAAGTCATTGTAGGAATGGATGAAAGTACTGTAGAAAAGGTAGTCAAGCTGGTAAACTCTATAAAAAGATAAAATTATGATAATTACTTCACATCAGGAAGACTTCTTCAGAGAAGTATGCAATATAAGCGGAGACTGATTGACGGAAAGATGGAGCTTCATTATGAGATTAATCAATATAGCCAAGTTATGTATAATTCAAACAAAGCTCACTTTAATTAAAATCAAGTCATCAACTCTTCCTTTTGTGTATTAATGACTGGTTTTGCTTTTATTTTGTTTATAATATGGTGGAAAAAATCAGATATGGCTAAATCCTACGGTTTTGATAGCAAATGAAGAGAACTCGGTAATAGCTGAAATCTCTATAGGTCTCAGTAGCTAAATAATAAGGTGGCTGAGATAGTTAACTTTCAAAGGGTGGATTATGAGAGGGAAAGAAGCTTATCGATAAAAGGGAGTACGTCTTCATGGTATATATCAAAAAGGAACTATTGACACCTTGTATGAGAGGAAAGGCGGAACTTGATATCTATACAAAGAATGAGAAACAATAACTTTACTAAGCTTGTAATTAGTTATATTAAAGTTTACGGATATAATCAATGTATCACAAAAATGCAGGTCTTGCCTATATGGATGTGCTTTAAAAAGGAATGACGAGGCGAAAAGGATAGATAAGTTCAATGAACTTCAAATCCTCTTATCTGAAGCTTACACTTGCAAGGCAGCATTTTTAGCGGTGAAGACAGGGTATTCAGGCTCGAGTGCGAAAGAGATATGAGGCAGGATATAAAAGTAATTGTAGCAGTAATCTTGCTTGGAATAAACATAACTATTCTTGTAAATAGCGATATTATGCGAAAAATATGAGACAAAGACTCATTCTTTCAGGTATAAGGAGACTGGAAATTTATGCTACTGTTATTAGCCTGATAATCTGATTACTGACATTGTATTTCTTTTGATTTTTATAAAACTAGCTAAGGTGATAGGAATAGAGTGGTTAAGTGTATACCGAATCAAGATTAAAAAGTGAAATACTTAGATGGAGCTTGCTTCTTATTATCGCATTTTCATTTACTTTTTGCACTTGCTGAGGTGTATTTAGTAAAAAGTATGGAATCAGTCTATCCTTTAAGGTCACTATAATTGACGAAGATAACACGAGGCTGTCTAAGGAGGCAGTAGCTATAATCAGGAGCTAAGCGGAGTAACCATTACAAGTGAAGATGAGGATGTAAAAATATACTATAAAAAGGATATGAGGATAACTTTTCTAAAGGATGGGTTGAGACGACTCATTGGGGTTAATAAAACAACAAAGCAGGAATAAGTCTGTTAAACGACAGAATAGTAACCAAGCTTGTAAGTGATTATATTTATCTAAATCTATATGAGGATGAAATTCAGTAGAAAGCATAAGCTTTAGAAGTATGCGTAAGAAAACCTGAAAAGACAAAGCAATAACAGAGATTTTATTGATAAAAAGTTAATGATGGCAAGTTAGCAGATAATCTTGCCACTGAGGTGGATTTCACATCTTATATAGCTTTTTATTTTTCTGCTTACACTTAGTATTAGCATAAGTATGGGAGCAGTATTAAAGCTCAACAAATGAGAAGCAGTGGACTTTTAGACAGGTTGAAACTCTCAGGTACCATGGGGTGAAACAAAGGTAATCATTGTGGACTTTTGGCATCCTGCATCAAAAGTATGGGGAGTAATGCTTATATTGTGTGGGTTTGAAACAAAAAGATATTTATAATAACAGCTATGTTATTTGCTTTATATTATGTCATGAAGTTTGCTTACCGAGAGAGTATCAAAGAATCTGAAGATATACTTGAAATTGTCTTAAAGTGTTATGATATTCTAGGATTAGGTATGGTATTTAATTTTTATTATTAGGAGTAATTCATATGTTTGGTGACGAGTGAAGCTGCTTGGCAGGACATTTGATAAGGATGGCAGATTACTGCTAAAAGACCCGTATTCAGGGCTCTCATTCTGCAAAGGAAGTGTGAGGCTTACAATTACACCTGAAAAAGAAACAGATAAGATGGCTGTCCATATGTTGGTGTGGTGAATTGATGATGACTCAGAGGCTGTCAGGAAAGAGTGCGATAACCCGTGGAAATAAAAATGTTGAAATTGTGGGTGATGGAAAGCTCCATAAAATAGGACATAGTTAAGACACAGAAGAAACAATATGGTAATATATATTTTAGTGAACTTTGGTTTTTGAGGATGAGGATAGTGTTAATAAGACCAAGCTATAATAAAAGTGTATTGTTCATAGGTGATTCCATAACTGCAGGTTATGGAGTGGACAGCATAGATGGAGAAGGTGATTTTACCACCTTTGAAGAAAAATGTGCTTAGTTCATCATATTCTTAGCAAAGGATAAATGCAGGAGGTCTACGTATTTGCGTGTAGTGGAAACGGTATCATATCCAGATGGATAGAGCCCGAAAAGATGAGCCAAACGAAGACGGACTTATGCCTGTTATTTTCCCATTTGAGAAGGAAACATTTCCTGAGGCTGACTATATATTTGTAAATCTGGAACTAATGATGATAGCTACATAAAGGCAAAGCTTGGAGAATAAAACAGATTTAAGGAAGAGTATACGAATTATTGTAAAACTAAGAAAATTATACCCTAAGTCAAAAGTTATTTATTGCATTTTGGTAAAGTTATGGCGGATGAGGTGGTTCCTGACCTTGAAGATATGATAAATACTTATAAGAAAGACTACAAGATAGATGACTGCTATTTACATAAAGCTTGATAAAGCAGCAGTTACGTGAAGGGATTAGCGCCGGACATCCTAACCTAAACGTGAATAAGAGGGTTTCAGACGCCTTGATAAAGGCAATTGAGAATAATTCCTAATAATAGAAAAAGTTAATTGGATTATTTATTTGATTTGTCTATTTTGTTAGCATATTTTTATACAAGGTGTTATCACATATAGAGGTTAGTACCTGATATTCATTTTTAAGGAGGAAAAAGAGGATGAGATTATTAAGTTTGTTAGCTTGTGCCGCAATAGCTGTTACTACACTTGCAGGCTGTGGTTCAAGACTGCTACAAATTCAGGAAGCGCAGCCACATCATCAAACCCTGTAGTTTTGGAATTCTGGACTATATCACTTAAAGGCTAACTTTGAAGATTTCTTCAAGTAAGCTGATAAAGGATTACCAGACAGCTAATCCAAATGTAACCATCAGTGGGTTGATGTACCCTTATGAGGATGTACAGTCTAAAGCTCGTTACAGCTGTTGCAGGTGGAACAGCACCTGATGTTGTTAACCTTAATACTCAGATGGCACTCACTCTTGTAGTAAGGATGCTCTTGTTGACGTAAACAAAGTGCCTACAGCAGAGCAGAAGGGCATTTATATCGAAAGCCTGGAATTCCGCTAATGAGGAGACGGTGTATATGCTTTCCTTGGTATGCATCACCTGACATTATGTTCTATAACAAAGACCTCATAAAGAAAGGTGGAATCAAAGCTCCCTTCAACCTTTGCCAAGGCTCTTGAGAGTGTTGAGAAGTTCCATAACGATACCAATGCTTTATCTTTTCTTGCGGATGGGTTCTTCAACCTTTTTAATTAGAAAATATTCAATCTTAAGCACAGATAAGACAAAGGCTGCCTTTAATACTCAGGAAGCTGTAGACTTACTTAAAAAGTAGTCAGTCATATACAGATAAGGTGTACTTCCAAAGACAAACTGGGGTTCTTGGGACGAAGCACTGAAAGCTCTTTGAATCAGGCAAGCTTGCAATTGTCAGCTCATCAGGTTCTTCACTAGCAGAATTAAGGATGAGGCACCTGACATCTATAAGAAGATTGTAAGTGCACACGCTCACAGGAAGCACGGACTTAGCCGTAACACTTATGAACCTTATAGTACCAACTGCAAGCAAGAATCAGGCAGAGGGCTATCAAGTTTGCTAACTACGTTACAGATGATGCAAATCAGCTTGCTTTCTGTAAGACAGTTTCCATCTTCCTTCAACCAAGAAGGCAGAGTGAGGACAGCTTCTTTTTGCTGACACCAAGACACTTGAAGGACGAGGCAAGCTATGTCTGCAAGGCAAACCTTGCCTTCTCAGGACTTTTCATGGTGTCAGCTAATCAGGGGAACCATTCAGGCGAGCTATTAACAAGGCTTGTAGGCTGCTATAGTAAATGGTGATGATATCGAAGATGCACTTGAACAGGCTGAAGAAGATGTTAATATAATATTAGCAGATTCAAAAATCAATAAATAATTTAATGGGGCTGTACCTTGGTAGCAACCCATACTATTTTGGAGGTACTATGGTGGAAGGCAGATAAAAGCTAGGAAAAACAGAAAAGTTAAAGGGAGACGCAGCCGCTTATACTTTATGCTTCCTGCACTTATTATAATTTTTCATTTTTACAATTATTCCAATATTTGCTAGTCTTGGGACTGATGTTCTTTGACTACTCAGTTCTTGGAAAGACCAGATTTGTTGGATTAGAGATTAACTTTATCAAGGCTTTTAGTGACAGAGAGTTTATAATTGCTATCAAAAACTCGCTTATATTTGTTTACAGTTGTTCCAGTTATACGAATGCTTGCAATACTATTATCTCTTTTAGCAAAATATGAAATTGCCGGGTATTAGTATATTCCATGCCCTTTTATATACGGTTATCACCTCTATGGTAGCGGTTTCTATCATCTCAGCTTTATATTTAATTCAAGTGGAGTAATTACATACCCTTTCAAGCGACTTGGGACTGATTACTCAGCCACTTGGATTCATCAGTGACAAAGAAAACAGCCATGCTCTGTCTTATGTTTATTACACTCTGGCAGGGACTTGGTTACTATATGATGATGTACCTTGCAGGACTTCAGGAATACCATCAGAACTTAGTGAAGCGAGCCAAAATAGACGGTGCAGGCACGCTAAAAGGTGATTACAAAGTATCATCATCCCACAGCTAAGCCATTTATCTGGTTTTGTACACTTAACTCCATCATTTCAGCTATAGGTGTGTTTGATGTAGTTTTGGTAACTCTAAGGGAGGCTATGATAATGCAGCCATGAGTTGTACTAACTACTATTCATATACTAGGTGACTGGAGAATTCCGATTCGGATATGCAGCCGCAGTTGGAGCAGTTCAGGCAGTTCTTACAGGTATAGTAAGTATGGCAGTATTTGTATATGGAAGAAGAGGAGGTATGACAAACAATGAAGTAATGCTAAGAAAAGAATTAGAACCAAGGTATTGGTTTCAAAATACTATATCATACATTCTCTTAATTACAATTGCTCTGATATGTACAGGCCCATTTCTTTGGCTTTTGCTGTCATCACTTAGAACAGGAGCCAATATATATGACCTAAAAGTTCACCCTGGATAGCTTTTCGATATCAAACTATACTGGTGTGATGGAATTTATGAAGCTTCATAAATACGTATGGAACACTATCGTGATTACCGCAGGGGCTATATCAATGGATGTAGTATTTTCTGCAATGTGTGCTTATCCTCTTTGCAACTATGAATTTTAAAGGGTAAAAATGTTATCTTTGCTATCCTGGTTGCAACTATGATAATTCCTGCTGCTGCAGGTATGATAATCAACTACCTCACGATTTCAAGGATGCATCTTCTTGACAATGCTTTGGGAGTAATCCTTCGTCTGTCAAGACCTTTAGTATCATCTACTTCTTAGACAGGTACTATCTTGGGTGCCAAAAGACAATCGATGCAGCCAAGACTAGATGGTGCAGGGCAGTTTATTACCTGGCTAAAGGTAATGCTCTCAGACATAGTACCAAATATATCAACCGCAGTATCTTTGACTTCATGGGTAACTGGGAATGCCTCTCTGTGCCTATTATCATATTCAAGGATCCTGCAAAGTACCCTCTTGCAGCAGCTTTGCAGTACCTAAACGGCTCGTTTAGTTATAAGTTTTGAGGTTATGTGGCGGCAGGTACAATCTTATCTATTATACCTGTACTTACGTGTTTTATGCTTTGTCAGAAAAATTATATAGAGGCTGTCAGTGGAGCAGTAAAAAGGGGTTGATGATATGGAAAAATGTTGATACTAAAGTTAATTACTAAGTATGATTTGGATGATATCTTTACACTTTCGGAGGAATCATTTCCTGCTGAATACAATGTAACTAAGGTAAGTCTTAGGCAAAAACTAATAGATGATGCTGACAAGTTTGATGAAGGAAGCCTTATAATAAGAGAAGCGGCATCAGGTAAGCCTATAGGTTTATCGGAACTAAGATATCACACGGCGAACTTTATCCTGACACCGGCTGGATAAGCGCAGTGCTAGCAAGAGGAATATAGGCACGTGGATATGGCGAGGCTTCTTGTCTCCAAAGCCTTGAGAGGCTCTTCACAGTGCAGGAGTCAATAGAGTAAGTGTGGGGGACAGGAGTTTCATAACTTTTTCTCAGGAATACCTAATCCAAATGACGAGAATAGGATTCTTTAACGCTCTTGGGTTTTGCGGTAAATGAAGGCAGCCACTTTGATTTGGAAGCTGTAATTACCGATAATACCTACATTGAGAACTTTGATAATTCTATGTTGTCAGGTGAATTTAAAGGGTTAAAGACATTTAATGATGATTATGATGAACTTATGAAGTTCTAGTGCAGAATTCCGGGAAGATGGATATGAAAGGTTGATACAGCAATCAAGGCACATAGGATCCATCTGAAATCGTGTTATTATGGGATAAAAGAGATAATAAAGTTGTTGGATTTTTGCATATTGACATCATACAAGGATGATGAGGGAAAAAGACCGGATATGGAGGGCTTGGTCCTATAGGTATAGCTCAAAGCAATTAGCAGACAGGTGGGAATTTTTCGTCGATGAGTCCCTTGTTCGAGCAAAAACTTAACGGCATAGTAAGCAGTAAATATAGATTGGACCATCCTCGTTAAGTTTATGGACAATTTGGGTTTATAGTAAGAGGACCTACATAGCTGCTTATAAAGAATTACAGTAAAGGAATGATGGCATGATGACTAAGATTGTATTAGTGCCACTGGATGAGAGACCTTGTAACTTCCTTTTTCCGGGAAACTATATTCTCATGAGTGATATTGAAATCGTAACCTCGAATAGGCTCGGAGATAAAAATTTCAGCTGATTTGGAAGAGATAGACGAGTTTTTATTTAAAGAATGTAAGGATGCCACCGGGTCTTGTGATATCACTTGATATGCTTCTTTACGGAGGACTTGTTCCATCAAGGATTCATCTTGAGAGTGAGGCTAAGCTTAAAGAAAGACTTAGAGTTTTAATGGATATGAAAAGCTAATCCAAGGCTTATTATCTACGCGCTTTTAATGTGATTATGAGGGTGTCCGAGCTTATTCAAGCAGAGCGATGAGCCTGATTACTATGAAAATTATGGTAAAGAAATTCATGATTTGGGGAGCAGCTCTTCACAAAAGCGGTTTAGGGCTTGAGAGCGATACACCTGTATGTGAGCTACGGATAAGATACCTAAGGAGTACTTAGATGACTATACATCAAGAAAGGTGAATAAGGCACCAATTTAGCTTCCACTGATTTGATTAGCAGAAAGAATCATCGATGCTACGTTATTCCTCAAGATGATTCCTGTAGATTTGGTTTTGCAGCTATTGACCGAGGAGAGAGATAAGGCTGTCGCAGAGAAGGCTCTCGAAGATACGGTGCTTATGTGCGGGTGCTGATGAGGTGGAGCTTACACTTATATCAGGATGATAAATGTGCTTAAGAATAAAAAGCCTAAGGTGTATCTCAAGTATGTAACAGACGCAGCAAGGAGCATAATTCCTCTTTATGAAGGAAACATGCTTAACGGAACGCTAAAATATCATGTTCTTTCTGCGGGATGTCAGCTGACTGATTCGTACGAGATGCTGCAGACATAATTATGGTTGTAACTCGCACTCGCTGGCAATATGGAGGGAGGCTCTCATCAGCCTTCAGCAAGCGGGAATGTATTATGCTGAAAGGAATCTCGCAGAGATGGTTGATTTTATAAAGGAGAGGCTTGTTCAGGGAAAGATTGTGACTATTGCTGACAATGCCTACGCTAATGGAGGAGACTTGCAGGTGCTAAGGCTTCTTAATTCCAATATCTGCTTATGAAGATTGATGGCTATGCAGGCTGGAACACCTCTGCCAATACCATAGGCACAGCCATAGCTGAGGCTGTGGATGCCTATCATTATAAAGATAACCAAAGCGCATCTTGATTTCCTTGGACAAAGATATATCGAGGATATAGGATATTGCTCGTTAGTTAGGACTAAAGTCACATCAGAACTTGATAAATATAGCATAGAATTATTTTTGATGTAAAAGAAAAGAAGGGGTTATCAGCAGGATTGATTAAAGAAAGATTGAATGAATTTATTAGTGAGAGCTTTCATCCTTAGGGAGGAAGCTTAAAAATAAAGCAGTTTAACTCATCCTTGGAAAAGGATGTTTTGAGATTGATGTGGAAGTTGACTTCCATTCATAAAAAGTTCGAGAAAAATGTGAAATTTACCCTTAAGTTATGAGTTCATCTTGTCCGATATATATAATAGTGTTTAGATGGCACACATTCTAATAGTGCACTGTTATAAAATACTATGTAATATTTTCTTTTCAATGGAGGAAAGATGAAAAACATCAGATTAAGACAGTGATTGCTGCGTGTATTGTAGGTATGCTGATCCTCTCAAATGTGATTATGCGTCATTAACCAGAGCACAATCGAAAAGTATTTCACAAATCAGATACCGACGATATGTCAGTTATCATTGACCAGGCTGCAATGCGTATGGGCAGAGTTAAAGTCTGTTGGAAAGAACGGTAGACGAGCTTTCAAGAAACACTATGCTACCGACGATAAGGTGTCTTGGAAAGACAAAGGTTGCTTTCTTTTAGTAAAGAGATCTGAGGATCTTGGATTTACTAACTCTTTTATACTGACAAAGCAGGTATGTGCGTGAACCTTACTGAAACTGCTGATAAGTTTGATGTTTTCAGCCAATGATTACTTCAAAACAGGCTATCCAGGGCAAGACCTCTATATATCAAGGTTAGAACCGATAACATAGATGGTTCAAAGATTGTTATAGTAGCTGCTCCCTTATACAGGAAACGAGTGAAATCGATGGCATATTTGCCGAGTTAAAGCCTACTAAGTTTATGAATGAAATCTGTGGTACATTTAAGTGGGGAGAAAGACAGGTATCCTTGCTGTGTATATGATGAGGATACTAACAATTGGACACACCGATCAGAGCTTAGTGAAGGATAAGATAAATATCTTAGAGAAGGCAAGTGATCCTGAATATAAAGAAGTAGCAAATTCTTCCAGAATGAAATTATGACTAAGGAATCAGGAATAGGCGAGTATACCTTCCTCGGACAGAAAAAGCTTGCAGGATTTTATAACTTTGCTGAAAGAGGATCACAGTTATAGTTTCTATTGACCAGAGCAAAGTATTTGATGCAGTGACAAAAGCACAACATTACTCCTTATAGTTGGGTCTTGTTATAATTGCAATAGGGGTTGTATTCTCATTTATCATAGCTTCAGGATAGCTAAGCCTATCAATCTGCTTAAGGCTGATATAAAATGAACTATCATCATCAATCTCAATGCTGCTCTAGAATGATTATTCTAAGAGAAGAGGATGAGATTGAGATATACTGCTAGAGCTACTCAGGACCTCAAGAACAAATTCATCGAGATAGTTGAGAAGATGAAGCAGTCTTCTTCTGAGCTTAGTGCTTCCTGCAACAGCTTCTTAGAGAAAGCTGAGAAGGTAAGCCACTCATCAGAAGAGATTGCAAAGACTCTTGAAGAAGTTGCACAGGGTGTTACATCTCAGGCTGAGGATACTCAGGTTGGTGTAATTCAGGTACAGAACCTCAGTAACCTCATTGAACAAAAACAGCACCAACCTTAAGATACTTGGTGATGCTTCAAACAATGCGGAGAATCTTAAGAATGAAAGATCTTGTACTATGGATGGACTTCTTAAGTCTACAGAGAACAGCAAGGCAATATCTAATGACATTAAGGAAGCTATTGACAATACACAGAGCTCAGTTGATGAGATTAAAGTTGCCGGTGAAATGATTCGTTCTATCGCTGAGCAGACCAACCTTCTTGCGCTTAATGCGGCTATTGAGGCTGCAAGAGCAGGTGAGGCACGGGAAAAGGGGCTTTGCGGTTGTAGCTGAGGAAATCAGAAAGCTTGCTGAGAACTCAAGTAAGTTTACAGAGAATATCAGCAGCCAGTCAAGCGAACTTTTAACAAGAACAGCTTATGCGGTTGAGAAGATAAATGAATCTACTGAAATTGTTGAGAATCAGTCACATAATGTAGATGAAGTTAGTGTACGCTTTGACGGTATATCTGATGCTATTACTGAGCTTAGAGTCAGCTATGGACGAAATCGTAGCATCTAATAAGCAGTTCAGTGAGGCACGGAGAAGCTGTACACAGTTATGGAAAATGCTTCTGCTCTTTCAGAAGAGAACTCTGCATCAGCAGAAGAAATCTCAGCTTCTACACAGGAACAGGCTGCTACCTTTGAAGAGGTTAAGGATGAGAGCCAGGCTCTTATGGAACTCTCTAGAGACCTTGATGAGGTTATTCAGAAGTTTAAGTTGTAATTCTTATAGAAAATGAAGTGGGTGCGTAAAGGTACCCACACAAATATACTTTTAGAACATATAAGCGGCGATATCAATATGGTGGCTTTTACGCTTATATAGCAATATTATTCAACCTCTAATATCACGCACTGATAAGGACTAAGCTTTATGGTGCTATCGTTTACAAATTCTACCTTCTTCATATTTGATAAGATATTAGTCTTGCATTTCTTTTCAAGCTTTACAGTTTTCTCTTCTTTCCAAAAATTGCCAAGTACAAGCAGGGTTTGTTTTTCGCCTTCTCTGTAAAAATGCCATAAGATTATGCTCGTTTTTCAAGGTAAGGTATCACCTCTCCATAGACGATTGTATCCTTATATGCTTCATTTTTCTAAGAGCAGTTAACTTCCTGCAGTAGTTAAGTACAGAGTTTTCATCATCTATCTGAGACTTTACATTGATTTTTGTATTTAGGGTTGACCATAGCCAAGGAGTTCCTGTGGTAAATCCGGCATTGTCACTGTCATCCCACTGCATAGGAGTTCTTGCATTATCCCTGCTGAACTTCTTAACAGCATTAAATGCATCCTCTTTTGACAGACCTGCATCAAGTGCATTCTGATACTCACCTATAGAAGATATGTCATCTATTTCCTCCATACCTGTAAAATCACAGTTTTCCATACCTATTTCCTGCCCCTGATAGATGAAAAGTCCCTTCATCATAAGCTGCATAGTTCCAAGAAGTTTCTTTGAGTCATCGTTTATATCACAGGTCTGAAGGAAATAGCTGGCACCTCTTGGTAAATCGTGGTTTTCTATGATTGTAGAAATATAACCTAAATCATTTACTCTAGCTTGAGTTTCAAAGCAGCAGTTTCTATAGTCATCAGGTGTAATTGGCTTTGCAGCATACCACCCCTTGTCACTCTTGCCAAATCCTACCTCGTTAAAGTCAAACATAGTTGAAAAATGGCCGTCATCACCTATAAATATAGGGATATCCTCCGTTCTGTCTGTAAATACCTCTCCAACTGTAAATGCGTCGTGTTTATCAAAGGTATGTAGTCTAAGCTCATGAAGGTAGGTATCTACATTTTTGCATCACCAAGCATCTTCGCACATATAACGGTGCCATCTTCCCTGTCGGGAGGATAGTTATAAGAGGTAAATGGAGGCATGCTTATATTCATTATGGCATCGACTCTAAAACCTGCAAGCCCCTTATCGAGCCACCAGTTAATCATTTGTGTAGATTTCATCACGAAGCTTAGGTTCTCCTAGTTTAAAACTCTGCTGCTTTTTATGAAAGAGGTGAAGATAATATTTATCAGTTCCTTCAATCTTTTTCCCAGGCACTTCCGCCAAAGTAGGAGCGCCAGTTATTTGGAGGGTTGCCATTTACTCCGTCTTCTATGAAAAAATATTTGGCATACTCACTATCCAGATCTGCCATAGCTTTCTAAACCATTCGTGCTCGTCAGAACAGTGATTGATAACCAAGTCCATCAAGATGTACATATTTCTCTTCTTTGCCTCTACAAGCAATTCATCCATCAGCCATGGTTCCAAATCTTGGATCTATCATAGTAAATCCGCTATATCATAGCCCTGGTCAGCAAGCGGAAGGAGTAGCAGGGTGAAAGCCATATGATGTCAACACCCAGCTCCTTAAGGTAATCAAGCTTGTTAATTACACCTCTTAAATCGCTTCTATTCCATTTCCTTTTGTATCCAAAAAGCTCTTTGGATATATTTGATATGCTACCTTTTCGTGCCACCATCTTCATCTATACTCTCCTTTAATCATTATTTCGTCACCATTTTTGAATGTAATTATTCTGCAAATCAGTCTTACACTATCCTGACACTTGTATAATATAACAAACTAAAAGGCTATATCAATACTTAATAGAATTATTTGATTATCTAAGGAATTGATATACTATCTAAGTACTGATAAAATTTAAGTTGATGTATAAAAAGTGATGGAGATTAAGGAGCTTTCTTATGTATGAATTATATATTAAACAGAAGGTATTTGAGATAACTGACCACTATGAGGTTATGGATTCAAATCAAAAATCCTGTCTATCGTGTAGATCAGGACTTCTAGACTGGTAAAGGCAATACAGTACATCATTGTAGGATGGACGGCAGTGAGTACCTGTTATCAATAAAAGGGTGCTTACAATAATGCCTAAAGTATGATGTCGATTTTAGCAATGGGAAAAACGGCATTTATTAAGCAAAAATTTACTTTTTATAAAGTCAATAGATATGATTTTTGATAATAAGTTACTTAGTCTCGATGGAGCTTATGGGATTTGGATTTTAGGAGTGTTTTCTGATAACAATGAAGATTGGTAATATCAGTAGGAAAATTCTTGCTTGGGGGATACCTATGTAATTAGCGTATTTGATCCTGAATTTGAAGAAGCCTTGCTGGCACTGACAATTGCGGTTGACAATATTAAGGATAATGAAGGAAACGGTTGATTGGAGAGTAAATGACAGAAAAATATATCTGGTATCCGCTTGGCTGCGATAAAACCTGCAGACTCAGAAATTATAGCTTGGGCTTTTAAGTAAAGAAGGCTATGCGATAACTAATGAGCTTAGTGAAGCTGACTATGCCATAGTAAATAGCTGCTGCTTCATTGGGGGATGCAAAAGAAGAAAGTATAAATACAATTATAGAAATAGGGGAACTTAAAAAGAAGGTAAGCTTAAAGGACTCATTGTGACAGGCTGTCTTGCACAAAGATACCAGTCAATGATTACTGATGAACTTCCTGAGGCAGATGCTGTTATAGGTACAACTGCTTATGATAATATTGTATCTGCCATTGCTGAGATAAAGTCTAAAAATGGACTGAGCGATAAATCTCTCTACATGAGGGACCTTGAAAGGCTGGCTGGAGGAGAGGAACACAGACTCGTGCCTGCCGGAGAGGTTTCATCTTATATAAAGATAGCGGAAGGCTGTAACAAACGCTGTACTTACTGTATTATTCCGTATATCCGTGGTAATTATAGAAGTATTCCTATGGAAACAATTGTTAAAGAGGCAGAAGAATTAGCTAAACGAGGAACAAAAGAGCTTCTTTTTGGTGGCTCAGAGACTACACTGTATGGAGTTGACATTTACGGTAAGAAAGCACTACCTGAATTAGTTCACGAATTATCAAAAATAAGTGGAATTGAATGGATAAGACTGTTATACTGTTATCCGGAAGAAATAACAGATGAGATAATTGAAGCAATCAAGAATGAGGTCTGTCATTACATGGATTTGCCTATTCAGCATAGTTCTGATGCAATTCTAAGGAAAATGGCAAGAAAGACAAATCAGGCTGAGTTAAGGGAGAGAATTGCTAAACTTCGTAAAGAGATACCTGATATCACCCTTAGGACTACACTTATCACAGGTTTCCCGGGTGAAACTGAAGAAGACTTTAAGGAGCTTTACAACTTTGTAGACGAGATGGAATTTGACCGTCTGGGGGTGTTTACATATTCTGCCGAGGAGGGCACTCCTGCTGCTGAAATGGATGGTCAGGTAGACGAAGAAGTAAAAATCGCCAGAAGGAATGAAATAATGGAGCTTCAGCAGGAGATATCGGCTGAAAAAGCAGAGGGTAGAATAGGGAAGGTCTATGAAGTCCTTGTTGAAGGCACGGTGCCTGTTGATTCTGTTAATGGCGAGGCTTTTGCTTCATATTGTGGAGGTAAACGAAGATGGAAAGAAAGTCTATATGGGAAGAACCTATATGGATGCTCCTGATGTTGACGGACAGGTGTTTTTTGAATCTGACTACGAAATTATGTCAGGTGAGCTTGTGGAGGTTGAAATAATTGCCTCAGACGAGTATGATTTATTTGGAGTATTGATTTAGGAGGAGATAATATGAATCTGCCTAATAAGATTACGGTATTCAGGATACTTATGATACCATTTTTGTAGCTATGTATGCTTATAAAGAAATCATATCATGAGATTATAAGTGAGGAGTAATGATTTCATAGTCGCACTTTTTCGGACCTGTTGACAGCAAGATAGCAAGACGATTTAATCTTGTCACCAACTTTGGTAAGTTTATGGATCCGCTTTGCGGATAAGCTGCTTGTTCAGTCTGCCCTGCTTTGCTTTGTTGCGAACGGACTTTTTACCAGCGTGGATTGCAATCGTTATAATGAGCAGGAGTTTATTATAAGCGGTTTTGGGCTTGTTGCTGCAGATAAAGGGAATAGTGATAGCGGCTGGTTACCTGGGAAAGCTTAAAACCGTATTTCAGATGGTGATGAGTGTTATGTTGATTTTCCATTTTTCTCATCCTGTTTGAGCTTGTTACGGAGCAGATTTTTATATGAGGGTTCACTTATACTGACAATTGTTTCCCTTTGTTGATTATTTTATCAAAAATAAAGATGTGCTAAAGGAAACAAAGTAATGAAGCTTGAAGAAGAAGTAGTTAGGGAGACTATTAGAGAAGAAATTAACCCTCACAACGGCAGAGTCCTGCTACGAGGAGGACTAATAGGTGCCACTATTGTAAAATGTATCCGGTGCTTCAGGCTGTTTTTAACGAGGGCTATATTACTTATGCAAATGAAGCAAAGTGAGGGCTTTTAGGAGTGAAGGAAGAAAACATAAAAGTAAATACAGGGCGTGGTCAGCGATATCGGTAGTTAAAGAAATGGCTGAAGGGGCATTAAAAGTCTGCTTCTGCCGACATAGCTGCTTTGCTGTATCAGGGATAGCAGACCACTTGGCAGTCCTAATAAAGCCTGTTGGTACCTGTGTTTATTGGTGTTTTGTATCAGGGATAAAAATACGAAAAGCTCTGTCTTGTAGAGCCTATGAATTTCATTTTCAAGGGGATAGATTAGAGATAAGAAATAAAACTGTACAAGAAGCGTTAAAAATTATTCTCTGCCACATATTGATAAACAACCCTCCTTATTCTATATATGTGAAAATAGGAAAGGAGGGTTCAGATGTAAAAATTAAGAGGAATTAGACTGTGTGGAGTAGCCCATAGTTTTGACTTCGTGTGGAAACAAAGCGGATAATGATAAAAAGAGATTTCCAAAACTGAATCATCTGCAGGAAATTCTGAAAATGGTTCGTCAGAGTGTTGTAAATACAGTGATAAAGGTTCCTGAGAAGGGTGGAAGTACAAAGCATATAAGCATTACTCAGCAAAAGGTGACCATATATTCTGTTGATGCTGAAAGTGATCAGATACAAGCCAAAAACAGTGTGATTACCATAAAGGAAGAACTGATACCTCAGGATATTAGTGATGCTGTATTGTTTGAACTTGTGACTTGATGAGATGGTGATGCAATTGCCAATACCTTGACAGACAAGGATTCTGTTACGATAAATTTTATTACCAAGAACAAAAGACTACCCTTTTTGGAAAGAAGTCTCAGGTAGGATGTTGTTGTACTTGATTGCATATCGTACAGTATATTTGACAATTTTAAGGATTTTTAAGAAAATTTATTTTAAATTGAATGGAGGCTTTTAGGTCGAAACAGCTTAGCTGTCAGATACTAAGCCGTTTATGATAAATGAGTAAAGTATTGGTTGGAACTAGGTGCCGAGTAACGTCAGATAGCTGCTATATTTGCGGCGAGAGCAGGAAGTGATGTCCTTGTATTTGAAAAATGCCAAGACCGGTAAGAAGATTTATATTACAGGTAAGGGGCGTTGCAACCTCACTAATGCTGTAGAAAAATGAGGAGCTTATAAAAGACACCATACGGAATCCTAAGTTTATGTACAGTGCTTACTCAGCATTTTTCAAGTAACGACACTATTGGTTTCTTTGAGAAACTAAATTGCTCGATAAAGGTAGAGAGGGAAATAGGGGCATTTCGAAAGTGACCATTCCTCAGATATAATCAAAGCACTTGATAAGGCAATGGAAGAGGCAGGGGGTTAAAGTCAGATATAATACACCTGTAGAACAGCTTGTTATCAGTGATGATGGAGCCACTATAAAGGGTATTAAACTAAGAGATGGTAAGATGGTTGAAGCCGATAAGGTTATTGTGGCTGCGGGTGGATCTATCCTATAGGTCAACAGGCTCAACAGGGATGGGTATGAGTTTGCAAAAGCAGGCAGGGCATACCGTCAAAGATTTAAGGCTGAAGCCTCGTTGCCCTTGAAGTCAAAGAGAGCTTTTTGTAAAAAGAACTTTGAAGGTCTTTCACTCAAAAATGTCAGAGTTATAGTTAGAATGGTGAAGACTTTGTTTAATGAACTAGGCGAGATGCTATTTAACAGAAACGGTGTAAGCGGTCCTCTTATATTGTCTGTAAGCAGTATGCAGGTGACATATTTTATAGTGAGGGTGGAGAGTTGAGCATAGACTTAAAGCCTGCACTTACTGAGGATGAACTGGACGCAAGGCTTCTTAGGGATTTTACTGAGTTTAGGGCTAAAAGCCTAAGAATGCTCTTGATAGCTCTTGCCTAAAAGCCTAATTCCTGTTTTTCTAGAGAGAACAAGAATTAATACAGAGAGAGACAGGGGACTTAACTAAATCAGAAAGAAGTGTTATAATAGGGTTGCTAAGCATTTTACACTACAGGTAACGAGGGCTAGAGGCTATGAAAAAGCAATTTATAACCAAGGGGAGGTGTCAGTTAAAGAAATTAATCTCAAAACAATGGAGTCTAAGTTGAGTGAAAGGACTTTATTTTTGTAGGTGAGGTCTTGGATGTGAGATGCTCTTACGGTGGGTTTAACCTGCAGATTGCGTGGTCTACAGGTGTAGTTGCAGGTAGTGATATTATTTAATCAAGGGGTATTACAATGAATAAGCTAAACACAGACAAGGCACCGGCAGCAATCGGACCATACAGCCGAGGGTGTGAGGGTACAGGGACTTGTATTTACAAGTGGTCAGATTCGATTAACCCGGCGGTAGGAAAAGATTGAGGCAGAGGGAATTGAGGCTCAGGCAGAACAGTCTTGCAGAATGTTGAGGCTGTACGAAGCAGCAGGTCTTTCTATGAATGATGTAGAAAGACAACCTGTCTGCTTGCCAACATGGAAAGACTTTGCGGTATTTAATAAAGTATATGAGAAATGACTTTATTAGCAAGCCTGCAAGATCCATGCTTTTGCAGTAAAAAGCGCTTCCGGCAGGTGCATTGGTTGAGATTGAAGCTATTGCTTCTAAGTAAAAATAATGAGGGACAAGCGAGCCTTACTTCGTTTGTCCTTAATCAAACTAAGAGGATAGAAATGAACAAAGAAATAGCAATTGACGGACCTGCTGGTACGAATACCATAGCAAAAGAGTAGCCGAAAGATAGGACTAATCTGTGTGAGATACAGGTGCTATGTTTAGAGGCGATTGCCCTTTACATGACGGAAGAGTGCGTCAAAAAGCAATGAGACTTACAAAGTTAAAGAAGATTAAATAACATCCGTCTGACATAGTCTATGAAAATGGTGAACAGCAGATTATATTAAATGATGAAAATGTGAGCAGGCTTATTAGGAAATCCTGAAATAAGTAAGGCTGCATCTTCATTTGCACAGTTCCCGAGGTAAGGAAAGGCTTTTAATACTACAAAGAGAACTGACTGACAAAAAGACCTGTAGTTATGGATGGAAGAGACATAGGCACAAAGTGCTCCATCCGCCTCTGTTAAAGATATTTTTAACGGCAGATGTGAAGGTTACGGTGAGGAGAAGATATAAGAACTACCTGAAAAAGGTGAAAAGGTTAATTTTAGAAGACATTATGTCCGATATAAAGAGTAGGGGATGAGCAGGATATGAATAGAAAGGTTTCACCTCTTGTACAGGCTGGTGATGCGAGTGTTGGTGGATACATCTTCACTTAGTATTGATGAAGTGGTTGATGCCATAATAAAATTGCCTGTGACAAAAATCCTGACTTTATCTAGAGTCTCTTAGAAAGGGAAACTATATTTGACTAGGTTGCTAAGAATGCAGGTTTTGTTTTGGTGTAAAGGCGGGCTATAGAGCTTGTCAACAAACTTTCATCTGAAGGAAAGCCTGTATACACTTATGGAGATATTATCCATAATGAGAGTGTAGTAAGGAGCTTGAAGAAAAGGAGTAAGGGTTGTAAATGACTTGGATGAGCTAAAGAATCTTGAAAAGGGAACTTTGAGTTTATAAGATCCACGGAATACCTAAGTCTGATTACGATAAGTTAGCTGATTTGGGAGCTGAATTTTCAAGATGCTACCTGTCCCTTTGTAAAAAGATACATAAGCTTGCAAGGGAGTATCTCAGAGGATCCTGACAATCAAATTGTCATTGTAGGCTCAAGAAATCATCCTGAGGTTATAGGTATAAAGGGCTGGTGCCTGACTGAGCGAGTTATATTTGAAACTCAAGGAAGAAGCTGAGGAGCTTATAACGGAAATCCTTTAGAAACATATTATTTTAGCTCAAACTACATTTATTTAAATAAATTTCAAGATATAGTTGAAATTTTTAGAGAAAAAGAGATATTATAGTATTGTTTTGAATACTATCTGCGATGCTACATCAAAAAGGCAGACTGAAACGGAAAAACTTGCGGAGAAGCAGATGCAATGATAGTGGTTGGTGGCAGACATAGCTCCAACACCCAAAATTATACGATATATGTATAAAAAATGTGTTGATACTTACTATATACAGACACCTGAGGACTTGGATATAAGGAAACTAAGACTTTTTCGTTGTGTAGGTATTACAGCAGGGGCTTCAAACCCCAAAATAATATTATTGAGGAGGTTCGGACCAGAATGGCTGAAATGAGTTTTGAAGAAATGCTTGAGAGTCTTCAAAGACTACCAGACACAACGGAGGTGGTAGAAGGAACTGTAATAGCTGTTAAGGAAGATGAGATTATCCTCACATTGGATATAAAGCAGATGGAATTCTTACAAAGAGTGAATATTCAACACTCTACTGACCTTACTACTGTTGCTAAGGTTGGAGATAAGATGGAGATTGAGGTACTTAAGCTTAATGACGGAGATGGACAGGTGCTTCTTACATATAAAGCGCCTTGCTGCAGGGCAATAAAGCGCCTTGAAAAGCTTTTAACAACAAAGAGGTACTTAAGGCTAAGGTTAGCAGGTACTTAATGATTGGGGTTAAGCGTAGTTGTTGATGAGGCTAGGGTATTTATCCCTGCAAGCCTTGTATCAGATACTGATGAGAGAATCTTGATAAGATACGCTGGTGAGGATTGAGTTTGTTATCAGCGAGTTCAATCCTAAGAGAGAAGGGTTATCGGTGATAGAAAGCAGATTCTTACAGCTAAGAAGAATGAGCTTAAGAAGGCTCTTTTCGAGAAGCTCGCAGTTGGACAGGTTGTTGACTGGAACAGTTAAGAATGTAACTGATTTCGGTGCATTTATAGAATCTTGGGAGCAGATGGACTTCCACATCTCAGAGATGAGCTGGGGACATATCGAGAATCCTAAGAAGGTATTCTAAGGTTGGCGATATGGTTAAGACCTTCGTTAAAGATATTCAGGGTGAGAAGATTGCTTTAAAGCCTTAAGTTTGAAGATCAGAACCCATGGCGGGTGCAGAGAAATTTGCAGTAGGTAAGATTGTTACCGGTAAGGTTGCCCGTATGACTGACTTTGGTGCATTTATTGAGCTTGAGCCGGGTGTAGATGCTCTTCTCCACGTATCACAGATTGCTAATAATCATGTTGAGAAGCCAAGCGACGTACTTAAGACAGGCGAGGAAGTGACAGCAAGGTTGTTGATTTTAACGCTGAGACAAAGAAGATTTCACTTTTCTATCAAGGCCTTTTAGCGGAACAGAGAGAGAAGAGAAAGCTTCTGATGATTCTGAAGATAGCCAGAGCAGAATAATTTGTCAGGTTTTGCTCCAGCTTATGCAGTTAGATCTGTATGAGCTGGGCGTTATAATGTGACAGGAAATTTTTCAAAAGTACCTGTCACGTTTAAAATAATGATACACTTTTTAGTACTTATAACTCGAATAATATACGAACATGGAGGTAAGTATGAGCGATTACGAGTTTTAAAAAGCAGATATATACCTGTGTCTTCGATTGATTTGGATGCTTATAAAGAGAAAACAGATGAAGAGAAGGATAGATTCTCTTATTGCAAAAATGGATTTAAGACTTATGATGATTATGTAAAAGGTTGAAGACAGATAAAGACCTTTATGATGCGTTTATAAACTATCTAACTATAAATGTATCTGAATTTTGGCGCAATCCTGAGCAGTGGGCTATCCTTGAGAAAGACATAATTCCTTATCTTATGAAGAAGGATGGAAAGAATATTAAAATATGGAGTGCTGCCTGCTCTACAGGTGATGAACCATATTCTTTGGTTATGTTGCTTCTAAAATTTGTTCCACTTAACCAGATTAAGATAATTGCTACAGACATAGACAATCAGGTGCTCGAGAAGGCTAAAATGGGAGTGTACAGCTATAACAGTGTGAAGGGCTTACCTAAGGAACTTCTAGAAAAGCATTTCACCAAGCTTACAGCTACTTCTTACAAGATTAATGATGATATTAAGTCAAGAGTTGAATTTAAGAGCATAATCTTCTTAAAAGATCCTTATCCAACAGGCTGTTCTATGATAGTTTGCAGAAATGTAGTAATATATTTTACGGATGAAGCTAAAAATGAGGTATTTAAGAAGTTTCATTCAGTCCTAAAGCCTGAAGGTGTACTCTTTGTTGGAAGTACAGAGCAGATTATACAGTCAGCTGCTATAGGATTTAAAACCACAGTATTCGTTTTTCTACATCAAACAGTAAATAATAGATAGGTGGTAAAAATAAATATGATTAAAGTTGCATTGGATGTAATGGGGCGATAATGCGCCTTGTAGAGATTAGTCAAAGGAGCTGTCCTTGCTGTTAATGAGAATAAAGATCTTAAGGTTTATCTTGTAGGTCAGACAGCGGTCGTTGAAGATACGCTTAACAGGTTAAGAGGAGAAAGTACTCGTAATCAACATAGAATGCACTTGAAATAATAGAGGCGTCTGAGGTTATTACAAATGATGAGGCGACCGTTATGGCAATCAGAAAGAAGGACTCATCGATTTCTGTTGCAATGAGACTGAGTGAAGGAAGAAAAAGGCAGATGCCTTTGTTTCTGCCAAGTTCTACAGGGGCGCTGTTCTTGTGAGGACACAGCTGGTTGTCGGAAGGCTTAAGGGCGTTGAGCGTTCTCCTCTTTGCATCACTTATCCCAACACGCAAAAGGGTGTTTTCTCTTTGATTGACTGCGAGCCAATGTGGATTCAAGGTCTGCTCACCTTATTCAGTATGCCGTTATGGGTTCAATATATATGGAAAAATGTAATCGGTATTAAGAACCCTAAAGGTTGCCATAGTGAATGTTGGTGTGAAAGAAGAAGAAGAAATGCACTTGTAAAGGAAACCTCCCACTTCTTAAATCCCGGACTGATATAAACTTTGTAGGAAGTATTGAGTCAAGACAGATTCCTTTACGGAGATGCTGATGTAATAGTATGCGATGCCTTCAGGGTAATGCCATATTAAAGCTATTTGAGGGAGTTGCTGCAGTTCTTCTTGAAGAAATCAAGAAGGGGCTTTTAAGCACCACCATGAGCAAGATAGGTGCCATAAGCCTCCAAAAAGGCATCTTAAAGAATACGTTGTCTATGTTTGATGCAACCAAACATGGCGGTGCGCCTATGCTTGGACTCAATGGCCTTGTCGTTAAGACTCACGGAAATGCAACACATAATGAAATTAAAAATGCTCTTATTCAGTGTATTAGCTTTAAAAATCAAGGAATAAACGATAAAAATAAAAGCAGTACTTATCAGAATAGATGTAATAAAGGAGGAAATATGGAACTGGATAAAATTAAAGAAATTGTTGCAGGTGTACTTCATGTGGATGAAAACAGTATAACTGCAGACACAAAATTTGTAGATGATTTGGGTGCAGACTCACTTGATCTTACATCAATCGTTATGGAGATAGAGGAACAGTTTGGAATTGAGAATTCCTGATGACGCTATTGCTTCTATCGTAACGAGTTGGCGATGCTGTAGAAAGCTTGAAGAAGCAAGCGAAAGGTAAATAATACCAAAGTTGGGTGCCCCGCCGTATGTTCGCAGGTATTTCATTTAGAAGGGGAAAATAACTAGAGTTTATTTATTAAACCTGAGAAAAGCACGATAAAATCGGAACAAACAATAGGATATGAGTTTAAGGATAGGAAGCTCTCACTAATGCATTTTCCTCATAGTTCATTTGTAAACAACATCTTTCAAGTCTGACTGTAACGAAAGAATGGAATTTTTGGGAGATGCGGTATTGGAACTGGCAACGAGTGAATTCCTGTTTAACAGACATAAGGATATGCAGGAAGGTGAACTAACCAAACTCATGTGCAAGGCTTGTGTGTGAGCAGGCTCTAGCCTACAGTGCAAGAGAAATAGGTCTGTCAGATTATTTGCTTTTAGGACATGGAGAGGCTATAACAGGTGGCAGAAACAGGGATTCCATACTTTCTGACGCACTTGAAGCTCTTATAGGGGCGATTTATCTTGACGGTGGTCTTACTAATGCGAAAGAGTTTATTGAAAAGCTTATGTATTAAATGATATTGAACACAAGAAACTCTTTTTGATAGTAAAACTATCTTTCAGGAGATGGTACAGAGTGAAAATTTAGGGTACTATCAAATATAAGCTGCTAGATGAATACTACGGACCACGACAAGAAGTTTAAGGAAGCAGTTTATATTGGCGCACGTGAGTATGGTATAGGCGAAGGCCATACAAAGAAGGCTGCAGAACAGGTTGCGGCTTATAATGGAATTTTAAAACTAAAGGCTGAAAGAGGAGAAGATAGAGATGTACCTAAAAAGTGTTGAAATACAGGGGTTCAAATCCTTTTGCAAATAAAAATTGTCTTTTCCTTCGAAGGCGGTATAACCGGGTATTGTGGATCTGCAAATGGAAAGCTGGTAAAAGTAATGTGGCTGATGCCGTGAGATGGGTACTTGGTGAGCAGAGTGCAAAGCAGCTTCGTGGAGCAAAGATGGAGGATGTTATCTTCTCAGGTACAGAGATAAGAGAAAAGGCACAGAGCTTTGCCTATGTTGCAATCACCATAGACAACTCTGACAAGGTACTTTCAATCGAATATGAAGAGGTTACAGTAGCAAGAAGAAGGGTTTACCGCTCAGGTGAGAGCGAGATATCTTATCAACGGGCATAACTGCAGGCTTAAGGGATGTAGTGAGCTTTTCCTTGATACTGGTATTGGTAAAGAAGGTTACTCAATTATGGGACAGGGACAGATTGAGAAAGATTATAAGCGAGCGTCCTGAGGATAGGCGTAGAGCTTTTTGATGAAGCCACAGGAATAACCAAATTTAAGAAAAGAAAAGTGAATCCATTAAGAATCTGGAAGAGGAAAGGCTAATCTTGCCAGAGTAAATGACATAATGTCTGAGCTTGAAGGGCGTATAGGACCTCTTTGCGAGGCAGGCTGAGGCTGCAAAAGCTATATCTTAGTTATAGAGATGACCCAAAGAAATATGAGATTATCAATTTTACCAACGAATATGACCATTTAGCGGATGCAAAAGCTAAAGGCGAGTCTGATACAGGCTTTGGCAAAAACAATCTTAATGAGGCAACTACTGAAGTATGAGGGGCATAAAAGAAGAGTATGAGAAGCTTGAAGCCTTGTTAAATGAAAAGTCTGAAATGATTGATGAAACTTCAAATCTCATAGCAGAGAATCAGATTGCAAGAGAAAAGGCTGATGGTGAGCTTAAGCTGATAAAGGAGCAGATTAACTCCATAAACAAAAACTCTGAGAACAATGCAGAAAGGCTCAAACAGGCTCAGTTAAAGCTTTTGATAACAGTATAAAAGAAGATACCGAAGTTAACCTTAAGCTAATGAACTTATTACGAAAGAAGATAACTTTGTAAAAGAAGAGTCTGAGCTAAACGAGGAACTGGAGGCTAAACTTGGCTTAGCTAACCCTTGAAAAGGAAAAAGAGTATAAACTAGTGAAAAGGCAGACAAGGATAAGGAAAAGGCGGAGGCTTGCAGCTCAGATTGAGCTATATAAGGCAAATCTCGAACAGAACAAGATAAGCTGGAGCTTAATCAAAAGATACTTTAGAAATAAAGAAACCAACGATGGTCTTAGGGCTTCAGTATGACAGTGCTACCGTGAAGATAAACAGAGGCTTACAGATAGCTCTCTCCAAGCTTGATACTGCTAGAAGCTGATGCAAAAAGAGCTTATTGAAAAGTTACAGTAGACAGAGCAAAGAAAGGAAGTATCAGATAAAGCAAAGGGTTATCCTTGGTGCAAGGCTACACTTAATTCCCTTATGAATATGGCTGAAAAAGTACGATGTGCTATGGCAATGCCGTAAAGCGATATAATGGAGCATAGAGGAAGAAACAGGAATCATAGGTGTTGTGCTGACATTATAAAGGTTAATCCAAAATATGAGACAGCTGTAGAAACAGCAATTGGTAGTGCCATCCAAAATGTGGTCACCGACAAAGAGGCTACTGCAAAAGCGAACCATTACAGCTTAGAAAGAAAATAAACTTGGAAGGGCAACTTTTCTCCTCTTGATGCTATGACACTTCATAATCCGGCAACTTCGGCGGTGCACTTAATGAAGAGGGGATAATAGGGTAGCTGCATCTCTTGTAGAGGTACGAAGCTAGGTATGCAGGACTTATAAACTATATATTAGGACTGTACCCTTTGTAGCCGACAATATGGACTCAGCTACAAGAATAGCTAGAAAATACAGATATTCCTTAAGAATAGTTACCCTTGATGGAGAGCAGCTAAGTCCCGAGGCTCTATCTCAGGTGGTGCATGAAAAACTCTGGTAATCTGCTGGGAAGAGCAAGAGAGATTGAGGATAAGAAGGAAGGACTTGTTTTTTCTTGAAAATGAGTATGAGGAGCTTAAAAAGGAGCTTGAAGGTAGTAGAGCTTCGCTATCTGATACTAAGCAGAGCCTTGCCATATACAAGGAAAATATGTCTGAGCTAAAGGTTAGTCTTAATACAGAAATAAATGCAAGAAAGCAGCTTGAGCATAGAATAGCTGAGACTGAACAGGGCTTAATGAGATTAAAGCTTGATGGTATAATCTGGATAAAGAGCGTGACTTCACGGAAAAGAAATAGAAAGACTCAGTGCTATAATTGCTTCTGACGATAAAAATGAAGCACAGTCTGTAGAACTTGATGATATTATTAAGAAAAATCGAGGACACGGACAAGTCCATAGCTGAGATAAATACAAAAAATAAATCAGTCTAAGATAGCTGAAAATACTGTACTTACTGAGAAGAACTTCATAAATGAAAAATCTTGTAAGAATAAACAGAGATAAGCAATCTGCTGAGGAAGAGATTGAGGAACTTAAGAAGCAGAACGAAGAAATTGCAGTAAACCTTAAAAGAAAAAGCAGGCTGAAATCGAAAAGCTTATAGGTGAAATTGAAAAACTCGCTGTAGAAATCGAATCTGCTGAGAAAAAGAAGAGTACTCTGATTACAGAGAAAGATGCGATATCAGGAAGCCACAGGTCTTTTCTTTAACAAGCGTGAAGAAATAGCCGAGCTTAGGGCAAGTCTTGATAAAGAAGTGTACAGGCTTTTGCGGAATCATAGAAAAGGCTGATGCTAACCTTGAAAGCAATGGTAGAGCTATATGCTTGAGGAGTATGGAGTAACGTATTCTGAGGCTGTTAAGAATAGGATTGATACTGATGAGGAATACACAAGCTTCACCCTTAAGAAGATGATTAACAATCAAAAGAATCTTATAAAAGAGCTTGGAAACGTCAATATAGGGGGCTATTGAGGAGTATAGGAAGTAGGCTCAAGATATGAGCTTCTTAAAAACTCAGGCAGAGGACATAATAAAAGGCTGAGGATGCCTTTAAAGAGTGGTTATTGAAGAGCTTGATAGAAGGATGAGAGAGCAGTTTGACGAGCGCTTTAAGAATATAAATGAGCAGTTTAATCTTGCCTTTGAGGAGCTCTTTGGAGGTGGAAAGGGAAGGCTTGAGCTTACAGAGGGTGAAGATATTCTTGAAGCAGGAATTAAGATAATAGCACAGCCACCTGGAAAGAAGCTTCAGAATATGATGCAGCTTTCAGGCGGTGAGAAAGTCGCTTACGGCTATTGCACTTCCTTTTGCCATCCAGAACCTAAAGCCATCACCATTCTGTCTCCTTGATGAGATAGAGGGCTGCTCTTGATGACTCAAACGTAAACAGATTTGCGGATTATTTACATAAGCTGACAAAGAACACCCAGTTCATAGTTATTACACATAGAAGAGGTACTATGAATGCCGCAGACGTACTCTACGGTATAACCATGCAGGAAAAGGGTGTATCTACCATGGTTTCGGTTAACCTTATAGATGCTGATATAAAAAGTAGAAAGGGATTAGATAATGGGATTTTTCAGTAAACTTGCAGAAGGACTTACAAAAACCAGAAACAACATAATGAACAGTGTCTCCAACATCTTTACAGGACACGACATAATAGATGATGATTTTTATGAAGAGCTTGAAGAAACTCTTATAATGGCGGACCTTGGAATAACTACAACCACCTCTGTTATCGAGAATTTAAAGGGACAAGGTGAAGGAGCTAAAGATAAAGGATCCTGCTGACTGTAAGAAGTTACTTATGGACATGCCTTAAGGAGCAGATGCAGGTAAAAGCCTGATGCTTATGATTTTGAAAATAAAAAGTCTGTTGTCCTTATGATAGGCGTAAACGGAGTTGGTAAGACTACATCTGTAGGAAAGCTTGCAAGCCAGCTTAAGAACTCCGGAAAGAAGGTTCTGGTTGCCGCTGCTGATACTTTTAAGGTGGAGCCATAGAGCAGCTTACTGAATGGGCAAGGCGTTCAGATGTCGAGCTCATTGCACAGAGTGAGGGCAGTGATCCTGCTGCTGTTGTATTTGATGCAGTAAACGCTGCGAAGGCCCGTAATGTAGATGTGCTTATCTGCGATACCGCAGGCCGTCTTCACAATAAGAAGAACCTTATGGACGAGCTTAACAAGATATATAGAATTGTGAGCAAGGAATATCCTGAAGCGGCAGTTGAGACTCTTGTAGTTGTAGACGGTACAACCGGTCAGAATGCTAAAGAACAGGCAAGGCAGTTCTCAGAAGCAGCTCCTGTAAACGGTATAGTGCTAACAAAGCTTGACGGTACTGCAAGGGCAGTATAGCAATAGCTATAGAGTCTGAGCTAAGCATACCCGTTAAGTATATTGGAATAGGTGAGAAGATAGACGACTTACAGAAGTTTGATGCAGATGAGTTTGTGGAAGCTTTGTTTAATGTCGAATAAATTACTATACTTTAATTAGATACTGCTATAATATTGTTGTTTTTCCTGCATATGAGGTGGCATTATGGAAGTGTGGAAAGAGTACAAAAAGGAATGATTCCAAACGGAAATTATATAGAAGAATAGTTTGTGGGGATGCTGATGGTTTGATTATTGAGTTAAATAGTACTCATAGTAAAATCGTTCTTGACTTTTTGGACCTTGTGATGCTTTAAGATTATGTGAAAGAAAGTTAGTGGATACAGCAGTGTATGATAATATCGAAAAAATAAAAGAGAATAAGTTTACAAAATGTGATATACGAGGTAGAAAATGGTAAATTTATAGAAGAAAGTTAAGCTGTATTCAGGCGGATTTTTGACTGAACCACAAGCTAAACAATATTCAATAATTGCTGAGAATATTTGTATAGATGTTATTTATAGAGATGAGGAAGCAAAATCATTTTTAAAAAGTATTTACACGTTTAATTAAATGTTTATTCGAAAGGTTAAATTATTGTGGAAAGCTGGAAGGAATATCAGAAAGGTATAATACCCTAATGATGAGTATTTAGGAAGAGTAGTATATCAGGAAGGGATGAAGCCGGTAATAGAACTTGACCCATTGTCTATTAAGACATATCTGGTATTAGTATTGAATTTAATCAAGTTTATTCTATTAGAGTATTTGAAGAACATTCAGCAGTTTGGAAGATATTTGAGAAAGCTTAAAGTTTGATGAAGATAATTATGCTAATATAATTTATGAAGTTGAGAATGGCGATTATACAAATGATATAAGGGAAAGCAGCAGGGGAAAAAGCTTCACGGAATGACTATTAAGCAATATGTAATATTTACGTTAAATTATTATTTTGAAATTGTTACTGATTCTGAACCTACAATTAAAATTAGCTCGCTAAACAATGAATAATTTTTACTGGTAAAAGTTGAATTAAAGTGATACAATGTTTTAAAAGTCAGCTTAGAGCAGTGAGGAAAAGAAGTAAATAGCAGACAGGCTCATCCTCTATGCAACTAGGGGATAGCCTGTGATTTATCTTTCGACAATTATAAGTTTCCGCTTGGTAACTGTTGGATTAGCCAATATCCTTCAGTCATCTAGGGTTGATTATAAACCAATCTTGCAATTTATGCAAGTAGGTTTGGGAAAGAGGCATTTGTTTTGCCTCTTTTCTTATCTAAAACAAGAAAGAAAGAGGTAATTATTATGATGACACTGGAGAAATTTGAGGAAGCTGCTGAGGCAGTGAAAAAGTTGTTAACCAACAAAGCTTGTGTACAGTGAGTATTTTTCTGCACAAAGTGGTAATAAAGGTGTATCTTAAGCCTGAAAAATATGCAGTATACAGGTGCTTACAAGGTTAGGGGAGCATACTATAAGATAAGTACTCTTTCTAGAAGATGATAGGGAATCAGGGGCTTAGTTACGGCTTCTGCAGGCAACCACGCCCAGGGTGTGAGCTTACGCTGCCAAACTATTTGGTGTAAAAGCGATAGTTGTTATGCCTACAACGACACCTCTTATTAGGTGTAAACCGCACCAAGTCCTACGGTGCAGAGGTAATTCTATATGGTGACATCTATGATGAAGTACTGTGCCTATGCTCTTAAGCTTGCAGGGAGAAGATGGGATGACCTTTATACATCCCTTTGATGATGAAGTAGTTGCTACAGGACAGGGTACTATAGCAATGGAAATCTTTAAGGAGCTTCCAACTGTGGACTATATCCTTGTTCCAATAGGCGGAGGCGGTCTCTGTGCAGGAGTATCTACCCTTGCGAAAATGCTTCATCCGGATGTAAAGATAATAGGTGTAGAACCTGCAGGAGCAGCCTGTATGAAGGCTTCTCTTGAGGCAGGAAAGGTCACTAGCCTTAAGAAGGTTGAGACCATAGCTGACGGTACAGCTGTAAGGACACCGGGAACCAATGTATTTCCATATATCCAATGTTGATGAAATAATTACAATAGAGGATGAAGAACTTACGCTCAACTTCCTTGATATGATAGAGAATCACAAGATGGTGGTTGAGAACTCAGTACTGCTTTACTGTTGCACGTATAAACAAGCTCGGCGTAACGGGAAAAGAAGGTTGTATCCATAATCAGTGGAGGTAATATTGATATAATTACTGTATCTTCAATGGTTCAGCACGGACTTAGAACAAAGAGGCAGGATATTTACGGTGTCTGTACTTCTACCTGACCGTCCGGGTGAACTTGCAAGGGTATCTGAGGTAATAGCTGAGCTTAAGGGTAATGTCATCAGGCTTGAGCACAACCAGTTCGTAAACATCAACAGAAATGCGGCTGTGGAGCTCATTATCACTATGGAGTCCTATGGTATGGAGCATAAAGAAGGAAATCATTGACCGTACTGGGCAAGAAAGGGCTACAAACCAAAGAGGTGCAGTCAAGGGAAGCCTTAATTAGCTGGACTTGCACTTGCTTTTACTATGCATCATTCATGAAAAAGGAGAATAAATGGGATATTTTAAGCACTATCACATATGCAATGATACTGTTTCCAATTTTAGCATTATTTATAACACTGCCTTATATGGTGATTAACTATCGTAAATATGGTTCTGTAAAATAAGCTTCGTACCTTGATTTTTATATTCGTTTATATTGTATTTACTAACTATATATCTCTTGGTTATTTTTGCCTCTGCCGGATAGGGACAGCGTTCACCACAGCTACACAGATATGCTTAATTTGCTTCCTTTTCTTTTCGTTTTTAGACTTTATAAAGGAAAAAGCTCGCTTATTTTGTCTAAGCCTGCTACGATGATTGATGGCACTAAAAACATCCGACTTTCTATGTGCTAGCCTTTAATGTCCTTATGTTAATACCATTTGGAGTATATTTAAGATACTATTTTAAGTGCAGCTTTAAGAAGACAGTGCTTTTTAACTGCCTCTACTTAGCTTATTCTTTGAGCTGACTCAATTGTCAGGTCTCTATTTTATATATCCTGGCTCATACCGTCTCTGTGATATAGATGACATTATACAAAACACAACAGGAGGCTGTATTGGCTATGCTCTGGGTTGGTTTGCTGTTAAACTTCTTCCATCAAGGGATGTTATAGATGAGAAGTCGCTTGAGGCAGGTGCACGGGTCTCAGGAATCCGCATTTGCCTTTCGCTCATCATTGATACCTTTATTGTATCCATCCCTTATAGCATCTCAAAAACAACACTTCCTTTTCCTATGTTCTATAGCTGTATATTTTTGCCATAATACCTTTATATAACGGCAAAACCTAGGAAGTGCATTACTGCGATTTGGGCTTGTTTTTGAGAAAAATAAGTGGGTAGGTACGATATTAAGGGGATTATTACTAACAGTATACTTCTACCTCATTCCTTTAGGATTACAGAATATGATGTATGAGTTTAATAAATATGCGGATTCGCTTTTATATATTGCTTTATTCTTAATTACTTTTTGATATTAATATTATTTTTGGATTTTTACAATTGGAATAGTGTTATTGAATAAACGCTTTTTATTCGACCGTTTATCCCGTGCAGGATATAGAAGTACGGTAAGAAACCAATAAAGTGTTACCTTAGCTGCATTTTATTATCTACTCCCAATAAGTCCTTGAAATTCTACCCTAATAGGTCTAGACTATAGTTAATACACTCTAAAGGAATAATGATAATGGAAGACGAGAATAGGAAGTTATTAAGGACTATACTAAACATACTATGTACACTATCTTAGAGGCTGTGTTCTTTTCGCTTACCGCACTCATTGATTCTTACGATGGTAAGCGTGCTTGGTGAAAATGCAGTAGCAGGTGTTGGCATTACTGCCCAGCCCTAAGTTTTTGGGACTTGCTATCTGTTTTGCTGCCAATGTGGCTATAGCTGCTCTTGTAGCAAGAAGGTATGGGCAGAAAAATAGAAAGGACGCCAATAGGATTGTCTTTACCGGAGTACTTTTTGTTACTGTGGCTACTGTATTTATAAGCCTAATTTCGGTTACTTTTACCGGTACTATAATGGACTTATGTGGTGCAACTTCTGATACCAGGGAATATGGTGAAACATATTTTAGGATAGTAATGGGTGGCATCATTTTTAATGTGCTTCAGATGAGTATTAACTCAGCACAAAGAGGCATAGGTAATACCAAAATAACTATGCGCACCAATGTGGTAAACAATGTAATAAATATAATCTTTAACTATCTTTTAATAGAGGTAATCTTGGCTTCCCTAAGCTTTGGAATAGCGGGGCAATGCATATCCACAGTTTTTGGGACAGTGGTTTGCTAGTGTGATGAGTATAGCGTCAATTATGAAAAAGACTGCTTTATCAATATAGGTTATATGATAGCGGAAAGATAAAGGTATACATTTGCCTGCCTTAAAAATATAACCTCAGTAGGATACAGCGTGTTCCTCGAGCAGCTCCTTATGAGGATAGGATTTATGTCAACAGCTATAATGGCTGCCCATCAGGGTACTTCTCAAATGGCGGCTCATCAGGTAAGTATGCACCTTTTAAGCCTTTCTTATTCCTTTGGTGACGGAATTCAGTCTACAGTTGTAGCATTAATTGGCAAGAGTCTTGGAGAGGAAAATCCTGAACTGGCTAAAAAATACGGTATTATCTGCAGAAAGTTTGCAATTCTGATAGCCGCTGTTTTTAGCTGTAGTTTACTTTTGCCGAGCAGTAAGAGCATTTATTCAATGTTCTTTGACAATCCTGAAGTAATCAATATTGGAATTACCATAAGCCACGTTCTAATAGCCGCAATCATCTTCCAAATCCCAAGCGTAGTCTACATAGGCGCCCTAAGAGGAGCAGGAGATACCCTTTATACTGCAATAACCTCTACCATAAGTGTAACCATAATAAGAACATCGGTATCTTACTTCTTTGGCTATGTTCTAGGAATGGGTATAGTGGGTATATGGTTTGGTATAGTCGAGGGATCAGTGCAGCAGGTTCATTTTTCTCGGAAATACGTTTCAGACAAGGTAAATGGACTAAAAATTAAGATATAGGTAGACAATATGTGCATATACAGTAAGTTTGAAAACAGATAAGCAGAAGATATAGGTAAAGCAAAGAGGTGTATGTATAATAATATTAAGCATAGATAAGAAAGATTAGAAAGATTAGAAAAGATAAGAATATAATTTGGATAATTAAGGAGTGTTTAATGAAGATAATAGCTAGGATACATTCAGACTTCAAAGATAAATTTGGGATTCCAGAGCAAAAGCGGTACTTGTAAATGAGCTAACAGCTAAGATAGTATTTGAGCCTGAATATAGAAATATAGATGCATTTAAGGGACCAAGCGGGTTTAACTATATCTAGCTGATTTGGGAGTTTTCTGAAACTATTACAGATACCTTTAAAGGCAAGCGTAAAGTACCTCGAGGCTTCCTAGGAATGAACATTTGGGGGTATTTGCAGTAAGAGGTCTCCATACCCATTACTAACCCAATAGGACTATCATTGTAAGGCTGATATCTGTTGAAGAGACAGAGATTGGTCCTGTACTTACCGTAGGAGGTGCTGATTTACTGGATGGGAACATCTCGATATATGATATAAAGCCATATCTGCCTTATGCAGACTGTCATACAGATGCACTTTCAGGTTATACTGAATTTACAAAAGAACATAGACTTCAGGTTGAGGAGAGAGCTTAGAACTAGTAAGGTAGCGATGATAAGAGAGAAGCACTTATAAAAGTACTGTCTTTAGATCCAAGACCATCATATCAAAACAGTGATGAAGCAAGGGTATATGGCTTAAGATTTGCTTCTTATGAGGTAAAGTTTAAGGTAATAGGAGACAAAGCTTTAGAATACTTAAAAATAACTACTACTGTAGAATAAATTCATTCTACAGCTATAAGAAAAATTATATTAATTGTTAGTCGTTATTATATTTTTAAAAGGTCTTTCATTTTTCCTGTAGAATATATTATTATAGTAGACGTGCACAAGATATTGTATCATACAGTTGTCGTTTAACAATAACTATTTAAAACCGTGGGAAACTGCCTGAATGGGCATTTGGAACTTAATATTATTTAAGGAAGTGTGGAAGTCGTGAAGATTATCAAAAGAAGTGGTCAGGAAAATACCTTTGACGGCAATAAAATTACCGTTGCTGTAAGAAAGGCGAACAAGGAGGTTAACGATAACCTTAGACTTACAGAGGAAGAAGTTCTCGCAATTACAGAGAATGTTACTAAGGTGTGCTCAGGTATGAGCAGAGCTCTTAGTGTTGAAGAGATACAGGACTTAGTTGAGAATGAACTTATGAAAACCGGCAAGAATGAAGTTGCCAGAAAGTACATTACATACAGATATAAGAGAGCGTTGGTTCGTCAGGCCAATACTACAGATGACCAGATTCTAAGTCTTATCGAATGTGATAACGAAGAGGTTAAGCAGGAGAATTCCAACAAAAACCCTACAGTTAACAGTGTTCAGAGAGACTATATGGCAGGTGAGGTAAGTAAGGATATTACCAGAAGATTCTTACTTCCTGAAGATATAGTAAGGGCACACGAAGAAGGTATTATACATTTTCACGACAGCGATTATTTTGCACAGCACATGTATAACTGCTGCCTTGTAAATCTTGAAGATATGCTTCAAAACGGTACAGTTATATCTGAGACTATGATTGAGAGACCAAGAAGCTTCTCAACAGCCTGCAATATTGCTACTCAGGCTATTGCTCAGATAGCCAGTAACCAGTATGGCGGACAGAGTATAACACTTAGCCACCTTGTACCTTTTGTTGATGTAAGCAGACAGAAGTACCGTGTGGAGGTAGCAAAGGAATTTGCTGCAGCGGGAGTTGAGCTTGATACTGAGAAGATTGAAAAGGTTGCTGAGCTTAGAGTACGCGAAGAAGTTAGACGAGGAGTTCAGGTTATACAGTATCAGGTTATTACCCTTATGACAACCAACGGTCAGGCACCTTTCATTACTGTATTTATGTATCTGAATGAAGTACCTGAGGGTCGTACCAGAGATGACCTTGCGCTTGTGATAGAGGAAATGCTCAATCAGCGTATGGAGGGAGTTAAGAATGAGAAGGGAGTATGGATTACCCCTGCTTTCCCTAAGCTTATATATGTACTGAAGAGGATAACGTAGGTAAGGACAGTAAGTATTATTATCTTACCGAGCTTGCAGCAAAGTGTACTGCTAAACGCCTTGTACCTGACTATATATCTGAGAAGATTATGCTCAGGGAAAAGGGTGATGTTTATCCTTGTATGGGCTGCCGTTCTTTCCTAACACCTGATAGATTTACAGATGAGGGAGTAGGCAATATAGCTAAGGCTAAAATTATGATGAAAATAAGCATAAATACTACGGAAGATTCAATCAGGGTGTTGTAACCATCAACCTTGTTGATGTTGCCTGCTCATCTAAGAAAAAAATGAAGCGGATTTTTGGAGAATCCTTGATGAGCGTCTTGAGCTTTGCCACAGAGCACTTAGAGCAAGATGACAGGCTTGGTATGCTTTCTGATTCTGCGCCTATTCTTTGGCAGAATGGTGCACAGCAAGACTTGCTAAGGGAGAGAGGATAGATGATCTACTTTACAATGGCATTCAACCATTTCCTTGGGATACGCAGGTCTGTATGAGATGACAAAGTACTATGAAGGATGCAAGCTACTTCCCAGAGTGGGTAAGGAATTTGCCCTTAAGGTTATGGAGAAGTAAATGAGGCTTGTAATAAGTGGAAGAAGAAGAAAACATTGATTATTCAGTATACGGTACTCCTCTCTGAATCAAACCACTACAAGTTCTCAAAGTGCTTACAGAAGAGATTTGGACTTATTGAAGGAGTACCGACAGAAACTATATTACCAATAGTTATCATGTACGATGTATCAGAGAAGATTGATGCTTTTTCAAAGCTTGTTTGAGTCTGACTTCCAGAAGCTTTCTCCGGGTGGAGCTATAAGCTATGTGGAAGTACCTAATATGAGCAACAATGTAGAGGCTGTAATCTCTATTATGCAGTATATTTATGACAATATATATGCTGAGTTGAATACAAAGAGTGATTACTGTCAGTGCTGTGGCTTTGATGGAGAAATCAAGATTGTTAATGATGAAGATGGCAAGCTTTGTTTGGGAATGCCCAAATTGCGGTAATAAAGACCAGGATAAGATGAATGTTGCAAGACGTACCTGTGGTTATATCGGTACCCAGTACTGGAATCAGGGACGTACACAGGAGATAGCGGAGAGAGTTCTTCATTTATGATGAATTATGTGAAAATAAAATACTTTGACATAGCCAATGGACTGGAGTGAGGGACCAGCCTTTGTAAGTGGCTGCACTCACCACCGTAAGGCTGTTTTTCAGCGAAATGGTACTGGGATTTTAACTCAGGCAAGAATATACTACCGATGTAGAAGGGGAGATTACATCTTCCTTTCTCCATCATTTATAGTAGTCTACACCTTGGCGGAGAGCCTATGGAAGTCCGCAATCAGAGCGGGTAGCAGGACTTATTAAGCGGATTAAAGCTGATTTACCTGAAAAGTCTATCTCGGCTATTTTCAGGCTATACCTTTAACGAGCTACTTGACGTTTCGAATTCACTCATTATGGTGAGCACACTATGGATATTCTTAACAATATAGATGTACTAGTAGATGGTAAGTTCGTGCTATGAGCTTAAAGATTTGAGCCTGAAGTTTAGAGGAAGCTCTAACCAGCGTATCATAGATATGAAGAGGAGCATTGAGAAATAGGGTGGTGCTGTCTGAGTATATGGAGAAGTAGTTTTTAATGCAGACCAAATTTAGTTGTAATATGTTTATAATAAAAATGAAGTTGAAATCTTTCCACCGAGATTTCAGCCCTCATTTAATTAAATATCTAGAACCGACCTAAAAATAGCTGACAAGCTCCTCCTTAGACTCTAATAGTTTTTTCATTTACAATAGTGTCATTGTCTTGTCCGTATATCTCTGACTTAAACATAGGAAGTGTAGTGGCCTTTTGGGAGAGCTTTTATAAAGTACTTTATGCTTTGTATAGCAGTTAGAGGCTGAAGCCTTTACTTTTATTTTTCTTTATCCACAAAGGCTGCCAGACTCTTAGTGTATTACCATGTCCTCTTTAGGAGATAGTAGTAGTTTTTATAGTCCTGTAGAACAACTTAAGCTCAGTTTCATACATATCTAAGGGTCAAATCTATCCTATTTGCAGAGTTTTTCATCAATAAAGCAACCGAGAAGCCATCTCCACGAAGGTCATCTTTCGCAGAATATCGAAGTCGACCTTTGTAGATAAGATGATTTACCTGTTGATCATCAACTTTACAGTCAATTTCAAGCTCATCACCTGAATTAATAAGAGTTTCAAGTTCTTTTATGAAGATAAAGCTTTGTAAGTCTTGCTAAAGCTCACTAAATCATCACTGTTGTGTAGTATTAAAGTCTTGTATATTTCTTCTTTTTCAGATGAATCACTAAATCTTAGCTTCTGAAAACTTAGCATACCATTCTACGAGCTCACCGCCTGAGTATTTGTCCTCCCTTAAGATACCAAGATAGGCTTCAACCTCCTTTTTGTTTCAGTCCGCTTAATCCAAGAAACTTCCTATAGGAAGAAAAACACCTATAGAAGTCAATAATCTCATATTTATAAGCCTGAGTGAGACTGTGTTTTTCGTATTTTTTCGTGAGATATGGCAGGTCAAAGGTGGTTCCATTGTAGCAAATAAGGTATTTTTTATCTTTTATAAAGTCTGAAAAGGCGGATAGTGCCTCTTTTTCAGACTTATTATCCTCAGCAAACCACTGAATCAATTGCCATTCCCCTCTTTCAAAGTATATGCAGCCAATAAGGTGAAAAGACAGTGACATCAGCAGAAAAAGCCTGTAGTTTTCTATATCAAAATAAACTGTTTCCTCTGAGCTAATGCCAATTGAGGCTTAAAACAATTATCAAGGGCTTTTTGTTCTATTATCATAACTTTCATCCTTTAGGTGTTTTTAGTTTGCAGATTTATTATAGCAGAAATGATAGATTTGTAGCAAGGTTTTTCCAAGGTAAGTGCAATATCAAGTTGCATTTAATCTGAAAAACTACCAACAGGTATCTGACAAAAACAAAAGCAAGATAAATGGCTGAAAAATATTATTAAATGATAAAATATTAAGATGACTTTTAAATGATAACACTCTCATGGGAGGATTAGATATGAAAGCGTATGGAGTTAATGAATTAAGAAGGATGTTCCTTGAGTTCTTTGAGAAAAAGGACATCTCAAGATGAAACTTAGTTTTTCGCTTGTACCACATAATGATAACAGCTTGCTTATTATAAATTCGGGTATGGCACCTCTAAGCCTTATTTTACCGGACAGAGATTCCACCATCTACAAGTCTGTACCTGTCAAAAATGTATCCGTACAGGAGATATAGACAATGTAGGTGAGATGCTCGAGCATGGAAAACCTTTTTGAGATGCTTGAAACTCTCCTTTGGGAGATTATTTTAAGGAAGAAGCTATCTGGGCTTGGGAGTTCCTCACTGAGACAGTAGATACGCACTGACAGACTTTATCCATCAGTATATGGGATGACAATGAGTGTATGAAATCTGGAATGAAGATGAATATCTCTCCTGAGAGAATCTTCAAGTTTGGTAAAGAGGATAATTTCTAGCATGGCTCAGGTCCTTGTGGTCCTTTGTACAGAGATATACTTGACAGGGGAGAGAAGTATGGCGTGGAAAGCCTACCTGTACTGTGAGGCTGCTGACTGCGACAGGTATATGGAAGTATGGAATGTTGGTATTTTCACAGTTTAATAATGATGGTAGGGCATTACACAGAACTTGAAACAGAAGAATATAGATACAGGTATGGGACTTGAAAGACTTGCTGTAGCTGTTCAGGATGTGGATTCCATCTTGATGTGGATACTTTTGGCTCTTAGAAATAAGGTTTGTGAAATAGCAGGAAAGAAATATAAGAAAACGAGGAAATGATATTTCCATCCGTGTAATTACTGACCATATCCGCTCTTGCTACCTTTATGATATCTCGACGGCATTATGCCTCAAATGAGGGGCAGAGGCTATGTGCTCAGAAGAATTATCAGAAGGGCAGACAGACATGGTAGCTACTTGGCATAGATGGAGCGTTTCTGTAGGTCTTGCTAAGGCTGTGATTGCAGGAAGTCAAGGATGGTTATCCTGAGCTGGCTGAAAAAGCAGGATTTTTATTCTAAGTGTGATTGAGCAGGAAGAAGAGAAGTTTGAAAAGACCATCAAATCAGGGACTTGAGATACTTGATGGTATTCAGAAGGATATGGAGGCCAGGGGCGTTAATACTATGTCAGGAGAAGATGCCTAAGCTTTTATGATACATACGGCTTCCCTATAGACTCTAACCAAGGAAATCTCAAATGAAAAAGGGAATGGACATAGACGAGAAGCCTTCAAGCAGGCAGTGAAGGTGCAGAAGGATGCCAAGAAATGCCAGAAAAACCACCAGCTATATGGGTGCAGATGCTACTGTATATGAGCAGATTGATCCTGCTATTAACTCCGAGTTTATCGGCTATGACAAGATAGAGGCTGAGGGAAAGATTGTTGCCCTTGTAAGTGTAAGCTCTGAGGAGGATGGAGAAGAAAGCACTGTATCAGAAGCACTTACAGATGGAATGGCAGGAGCTGTTATAACCGATGTTACTCCTTTCTATGCTACTAAGGGTGGACAGGTAGGAGATGTAGGTGTAATAACTCTTGGAGATTCTGTATTTGAAGTAAAAGAGACCATACCTGTGGCAGGCTCTAAGATAGCCCATATAGGTGGGGTTGTAAAGGAATGTTTCAGGTAGGTGATAAGGTTTGTACTTAAGGTTGACGGTGAGAACCGTATGGCTACCTGTAGAAACCATAGTGCTACCCATCTTTTTACAGAAGGCTCTTCGTGAGGTACTTGGAACTCATGTTGAGCAGTCAGGTTCTTATCAGGATGCAGGCAGAACCAGGTTTGATTTTAGCCATTTTAAGGCTATGACTCCTGAGGAGATTAAGGCTGTTGAAAAGCTTGTAAATGACAAGATAGCAGAGTCTCTTCCTGTTGATACCAAGGTTATGTCTATTGAAGATGCTAAAAAGCGGTGCAATGGCTCTCTTTGAGCGAAATACGGCGATGAAGTCCGACGTAGTAGGAATGGGAGAGTTCTCCAAGGAGTTCTGCGGTGGTACACACGTTAAGAACACAGGAATGATTGGTCAGTTTTAAGATTATTTCTGAGAGCGGTGTAGTTGCAGGAATAAGAAGAATCGAGGCTATCACAGGTCATAATGTAATAAAGTATTATGGAGAATCTTGAACAGACTATCGTTGAGGCAGCAAAGATAATTAAAGCAAGCCCTGATAAGCTTTGAGAAGGCTAAGCACCTTATGGAGGAGATGAAGACTCTTCAAAGTGAAAATGAGTCTCTTAAGAATAAGGCTGCTAAAGAGGCACTTAGCGATGTTATGGACAAGGTAGTGGAAATCGGAGGAGTTAAGGTTCTCTCCGTAGAAATACCTGGAAACCGAGTGGAAATGAGCTTAGAACTCTTGGAGATGAGCTTAAGAATAAGTTTTGGCGAAGGGCTTATCTTCCTTGCATCCGCGTAAGGATGGTAGCGTAAATCTTGTTGCTATGGCTGCAGATGGTGCCGTAAAGGCAGGAGTTCACGCAGGCAACCTTATAAAGACAGTTGCACCTATAGTAGGTGGCGGCGGCGTGGTAGACCCAACATGGCTCAGGCAGGTGGAGCTTCCTGACAAAAATAGGTCAGGCTGTCGAAAACTGTTAAAGACGAGGGTTACAGACACAGTTAGGAGCTTAATTAAAATAGTTAATGTTTTTAGAATAAATGGAAAGTCACTATAATTGGGATTTAACTATGTATAGTGACTTCTTTGTGATATGCAAAGGAGTTTATATGTCGCTTTCGAGCCTGTTTTTTTGTACTGTGTTTTCTTGCCCTATAATGGCAATGATATACTACTACAACTGTAGTTGGATATAAAAATAGAATTATATTGATTTTTCTTTGCTTTTCTATTCTTTTGGAGGAGTAAGCTATCTTGTACTTCTTATGGTTATGACTGCCATAGGTTGGATTTCAGGTGTAAAAATAGAAACTGCACCAGATAAAAAGACTAAGAAGAAGTGGCTTATATTTTCAATTGTTGTCTTTTGTTTTGGTGCTTGGTATATTTAAGTATACTAATTTGTGGAACAGTCACTTCATTGCAGGAATTAACTGGAAGCTCACTAGCAATTGTCACTCCCTATGGGGAATATCATTTTATACATTTAGCTTATTTCATATGTGACTGATGTTTATACGGGAAAATGTAGTACAGAAGAGCATTACAGTGTTTTGCTTTTTCATACACATCTATATTCCTCAGTACTTGCAGGGACCGATTGAGAGATATAAGGATATTAAAGATGAGATTTATAGTAGGGATACTGAGCTATGATATATCTGAGGGTATTTACAGGTTTGCAGTGGTCTGACTCAAAAAGACCATTCTTGCTGACCATATGGAGAACTTGCCAACACACTTTCACCTGTCACTGAGTCTATATCAGGGGCTACAATGCTTGCTGTCTGGGTTGGCTCTTTGCTATGCAATGCAGCTATATCTTGATTTTTCTGCTTATACCGATATGGCACTGGTGTATACTCGAATCCTCGGCTTTCACTTTACCGAGAACTCAACTATCCCTATGCTGCTACTCAGTAAAGGATTTTTGGAGAAGATGGCATATAACACTGAGCAGTAGAGACTACGTATATCCTCTGGGAGGCAATAGAGCAGGGCTTTTTAGAACTGGCTTTAATCTTTTTAGTATGGATGCTACAGGTCTTTAGCATGGTGCAAGTTGGAACTTCAGTAGCTTTTGGGGGTTATTCTATATGCCTTTTATAATGATTGAAAACTGGTGGAAAAGATGAATTTTTCCTTTACTTCCAGAATCATAAGACAGGTAATTACAATCTTTATTATTAACTTTTGCGTACTATTATTTAGATACATGCATATCAATCAGCTAAAGGAAGTTATTTCACCCTTCCTTGGAATTAAAAAGTAATGGATTTAGCATATCTACTGTAAATATTAGTATACAGAATAATATATTTATAATAATGGTCGTGTTTTATCCTGTACGCCTGTATTTAGTTTTGTTAGGTAAAATGATATCTCGCTAAGTGCTTGTAATAGCAGAAGTGCAGCTTGCCTTTATCAGGGAATGCGACTTTATTCTGTCTTATTTTGCTTTTTACTATCATTAGCAGCTATAGGCAGGAAATAGCTACTCCATTCCTTTATAATCAGTTTTAATCCAAGTTAAGGTTTATATGAACGAAAACATTTGGCACAAGATAAGGGTTGCACTTTATGTCTATAACTATTATGGTTTTTATGATAATAGATTTTTAATATTTATAAGTACCAACTGAATCTGAGCTTGAAAAGAGAAAACTTGCGGTATTTCCTAGCCCTACCACCCGTACTGTACTTGATGGAAGTTTTTAAGGACTAGACCTGGTATGCGGACACCCTATCCTCTAAGGAGAAGATGATTGTATTTCAGTCGGATGCCGAAGAGATGTATGGAATCAGAGATACTGTGATATATGGTGACACAGGACAGACAGCAGATGCAATTCCAAGTGGAAATGAGGAAACTGCTCCCATTATATCCAATATAGATGAGATACTTTACGACAATACCGTGGACGAGAGCACATCAGACGAGGATAACAGTTCACGGCAGGAACAAAACATAGATAACACTCTCAACATCAGCAGTTAAAATTGTTGAAAACGCTACAGTATCAGGAAGCGCCGATACTGTAACAAAGTCCAATGAGAATATTAATGTTCAGAATAAGAGAGGAAAACAGTAAGGATAAAGCCCCTTAAGGATGGAACATTAAAGGTTCAGCCTGAGGTGGCGGGAACAGTCTATATAGCCGAAAACAGAGGCTTCACTTTATTATTTTTATAAAAAGGGAGCTGATTTGTATGCATCCATGCTCAATACTGTAGCTAAAAAAGTTGAAAATATAGCTTCCTTGTACGATATAGTAGTTCCTAACAGCTTTGGAGTAAATCTTGATGAGGATATTCAAAAGAGCATGAATACATCCAACCAAGGGGAAGCAATTGACTATATTCACAAGAGAGGCTTAATCCGTCTATAAAGACTGTTGAGACCTACAAGCAGCTTAGAAATTACAACTCAGAATATCTGTATTTTAAGACAGACCACCACTGGACAGCTCTTGGTGCGTACTATGTGTATAGGAGTTTTTGTGAAGTTAAAGGCATTACTCCACACGAGTTAAAGGATTATAAGAAGAAGGAATTTCCTGATTTCTTAGGCTCATTTTATACATACAGCAATCAGTCAAAAGCGCTTGCCAAAAACCCTGATACTGTAGAGTCTATATTCCTATCGCTACAAACAAAGAGACTATTACTCCACGTGAAGGAAAGCCTTATACTTATGAGATAATAAGTGATGCAAATAAATTCTGCTGCCAATACAATACCTGGCATTTATTGGAGGAGACCAACTTTAATTGAAATAAAGAATCCAAGATTAAGTGATGACAGTCTCATGTATTATAATCAAAGAGTCATATGGTAATGCATTTGTACCTTTCCTTGTGGATCATGTATCAGCACGTGTATGTGGTTGATTATAGGTATTATACCGGTAACGTTGTTAATCTAGCTAAGAAACACAGTAATACAGACATTGTTTTCTTAAATAATACTGCTGCAACAAGTGTGGAGAAGTCAAAGCTAATGCTTGGGATATTTAAGTAGAAGGAGATGTGATGGCTAAATTATATTTTTAGGTAATGGTGCTATGAACTGTGGTAAGACAACGGCTCTTTTTCACAGACGGCACATAATTACTCGAGAAAGTGGACAGAAAGTATAATAATTAAGCCTGCTGAGACACAAAGATGAAGTCTTGTGTTACCAGCCGTCTGGGGATAAGCAGAGAAGTAGACTTACTGGTTGGGGAAAATGATAATCTTTTTGAGCATTTTGAAGAGAATGGACAAGGACTTGACTGTATACTGGTTGATGAGGTACAGTTTCTACGGTAGCTCAGATAGAACAACTTATAGGGTAGCAGTAGTGCTTAATATCCTGTAATATGCTATGGACTTAGAGCAGACTTTAGGATGGATGGCTTCCCTGCCAGTTCAAGGTTGTTAGAGCTCGCACATTCTATAACCGAGATGAAAAACGTCTGCGCTTGTGGTAAAGGCTACCTGTAACCTTAGGCTAGTTAATAATGTGCCTGTATTTAAGGAAATCAGATAGAAATTGATGATTCTGACTTTATATCTTATAAGGCTGTATGCTCAGAATGCTATGAAAAGGCTTAAATCTTCTACAAATGCTTGACTTTTAGGGGCTGAAATAATTATATACTACTGTTATAGTAAAAAGTCGTAAGACAGTAGTAGTATATTATTGAGTGGGGAGACAGTTATGAGCGAACTGAGATTACACGAAGGCGAACTGAACATTATGGAACTTCTTTGGTCTAATAAGGAGCTATACGTAAAAGATATATCTAAGATTATTAAGGAATATATAGGCTGGGAGAAAAACACCACATATACTGTAATTAAGATTAATAGATAAAGGGTGCTGTACAAAGAACAGATCCCGCGGTTTTATCTAGTAGTGCACTTGTGTCGCAGCGCCTGTTCGTGAAATTGAGACAAAGACTGATAGATCAGTTCTAGTAATGGCTCATTACAGACGTTTATCAGCGAATATCTAAAGAATCAAAGCCTTTCAGCAGGCGATATTGCAGAGTTACAGAAGCTTGCTAAGAACTCCAGCAGGAAGTTCTAAAAAGAAACTTATAAGTAAACATAGGTGCTTATAGTTTATTTGTTTATTTAACACAATATAAATATGTGTAATAAAGCAGTAAGAGAACATGATATTATAATAAGAGAGTGCACGAAGGCTTTTCCTATCGGCACTCTTTTATGTTTAACTAAATAATACACTTTTATACATTGCTGCTAAGAAACACTAAAGCAGTTCCTCTACGACGTAGAATAAGCCTGTCTTTTCATCAAACAAAGAGTATAGGCGTCTACTATCCTCAGGACCTCCATCCCAAGCCTGTCTTTGAGCAGTTAGTATCTTGTATTTAGCGTTTGCATCGGAGAGGGCAGTCTTGACGTTTATATCTGTAATCTGACTAATTAAGTTAGTCAGATAAAGTTTATATTCATCATCTATATCAGTATAATAATTTCTCAAATCAAAGAAGGTATCAGTTGTTTCCCTGTTTATCAACCCTAATCACAAATACCTTAGTACCTTCACCGAACCAGTTAGTATTTTTATACTGAGTTAAAACTTCAGTGCCTTTAGGAAGATTGATATGCCAGTTATTATACAACACGTAAGAAGGACTATTTGTAGTTACATAGTTTCTTCCATACGAAAAATATACTATAGATTAAGAATAAGGACAATAAAGTCAAAACTATTTCTTTAAGATAATATTTTATGGAAGAATCATCAATAATCTTATATCCTGTATATACTTTATTTCTCAAATATATCACCTGCCTTTTTAATATAGTGATAGAAACCTTATTATGTTTTTAATTTAGCACTTAACTAATGAATATGCAATAGATTTTATTAAATCTTAAGAAGTGTAAGATATCTTAAGAAAGTTTCTTTACTACAGGTATTTATGAATATGAGAGATAGGGTTTCTATAATAACTATTCGCGAAAACCCAAGTTTAACGAATAGATAGCAATGGATTAACAAGGGCTCTATTGTACTTTTTGTATACCAGATAAATATTATAACAAATGGGACTGTCTCACAAGAAATAATTTATCTTATGCACAGCCCCATTTCAAAGTAATATTTACTTGGATTTTATCACCTTAACCAAATAATTGTATTCATCAATAGCCCCGGTCTTTCTAAGGAAGGCAGGTGTCATATAGTCATACCTGTATACAGAAAATCCAGTCAAAGACTTATTTCTAAGACTCGTAACCATGACGTCCTAATATATCATGGTTATTCTTCCACTCAGAAGTCTCCTGTGCCTGCGCAAGGTGCATAGGCAGCGCAATGTATAGTTTGACATTAGGATTGATGACTGTAGCAATCCAGTTATTTATAGTTTGCTCATACGGACATATATTGTGTTCAAATCCCCAGTAGAGCTGAGGTGCTATATAGTCAACATAACCTGATTCCCTACCCCATCTGTCAATGTCCACATAGTACTTGTCATTTGCCCTTAAATTATTTAGATTTCCGGCAGGACTTATGCCAAAAAGTACGGTTCTTACCTGATTTTTAACTGTTGCATACACCATCTTAACCATCTTATTGATGTTATTTCTGCGCCAGTCAGCTATTGACAATGGATTTGACGTATTTGACTTATAGTCATTATATTCATCAGAATCAAACTTTGATGCGTAATTACTGCCAAGTGTAGGATAAAAATAATCATCAAAGATTATACCGTCTACATCATAGTTTTTAACTATTTCTGCAACACCGTTGTTGATAAGCTTTATTACGTCATCTGATGAAGGATTGTAGTAATACATATTACCAAATTTGAGTACATTTCTGTCATTGTCTTCATCGTCATCATTTAGCCATTTATATGCAGGGCTACTGGTCGCGAGTTTACCAAAATCTGCCTCTGTACACACTCTATATGGATTTATATAGGCGTGAATCTTAAGGTTCCTTGAGTGTGCAGCGTTAACCATTATAGCAAGTGGATCAAAGCCAGGATCTACTCCTTGTGTACCTGAGGCATACTTAGACCAAGGGAAATATGCTGAGCGGTACATAGCATCACTGAATGGTCTTACATGGACGTAGATTTCATTGAGCCCACTCGCTGCTATCCTATCAAACATCTCTGTTATTCTGCTGTTAAAGCTATTTAATGTATAGCCCTTGCTATTAAACTCTAAAAAGGTAATCCAGGCAGCCCTTACTTCGTTTGTGCCCACAGCAACATTTTTATTTACATTTTGAGTACTGTCTGCAGTAGAGTTATTACCACCGTTATTATTACTTGTATTATTACCGGCGTTGTACCGTTTTCGGTATCCTTGCTGGTATTTTTACTGTTATCTGTATTATCTTTAGCATTTGGATTAGTCTGATTGTTATTTGTGTTCATCTTAATCCTCACCTTTTTAATTGAGCTGTTACCTGACTTATCCACTGCATATACAGTGTATATATCATTTTGCTTCACTGTTATTGCTGTACTTATATTCTTGGTTGAGGCAACAGATACATTTTTTACTTTTTTTGAGTAATACGCACTGCCAAAAAATGATTTTCTGTGGTTCCCAACTGCGTATTTTTATAGCTTTAACTGCGCTGTTATCTGTGACAGTTATTTTTAGCTTCAATTTCCCGTTATTAACATCTGTATATACGTAACATTTTATATCTGGTGCAGTTTTATCCTTTGCGTATGCATCGTAGCTGCCAAAGGTGCTTAAAAGCAGTTGAAATACGATAAAAAATGCAAAGAATCTCTTAATAAACTGATTATTCAACCTTCCTCTCCTTTATCTTCCTGTTGGGTAATTATCAAATATCTCTTCTATTGTATCATACAATACTTCAGCAGCCTTATCCTGATTTTTCAAGTTTACTAAACTTAGCTAAATCATCTTCATTAGATAAAAATCCATATTCTAATAAAACTGCAGGAACTGTATTCATGTTTGTAACAACATAAGCAGCAGTCTTTACACCTCTGTTAAAAGTACTGAAGGTTGAAGTAATATTTTTAAGAACATACTGCTCATTGTGTAGCTTGAAAGACCGTTTGGCTGTAAAAATATTATTTCTTGTAGAATAAAAATACTTCAGTTCCCTTTGGTGTAGCTTTTGGAAATGAGTTCATATGCACACTGATAAATATATCAGCATCAACCTTTTTAGGAAATGCAGCTCTCTCATATAAAGTTGGGTAGGTATCACCTTTTTCTTGTCCAATACACTTTCAAGTCCTCATCATTGAGATAATTCCTAAAGTAGGTGTACCCAATGGACAAAACTACATCTTTATATATATTTTATTCTGACTCGTAGTTCCATCATCATGTCCACCATGTCACGGATCAATCACGACTACCTTTGAATAGAGGTTTTTAGCTATCGGTCTATAGCTACCTTAATCTGTGATTTAGACACAGTTAATCTGTACGCATAGAGCTTTGTGGTATAGAAAGTAAGTACTGTATCACCAGAATCATCAAGTGAAATATTGACATTACTTACCTTATTTGCATCATACTTAATTGGCTTAGAATTAAAATGATTTCTTAAGTCTCCAGGCAGTGTAATCGTAAAGTTCCTGAAAAAATAATTATCCTCATCTTCTATCTCAGAGGTATCTAAGCCACTAGGTAATGCTATTGTTGCACCGACAACATTTGCAGGTAGTTGAAGCCTGTGAAAATGTTATAGTCAAAGCATTGCCGGACTGACTTGTGTAATAAGTAAGTCTTGAGGGTTTTGTTAACGGATAAAGAAGCTCGCTACGCCATTACTAAAATAGTTAAACAAACTTAGAGCAGAACCTGTATTGTCAACATATGAACCGGAGCCTATAGTGTCTATAATGTTAGGTATCGCCAGATTCTGGTTGCTATCAGAACTTCCGTTATCATTCACACTTAAAGGTGCAAGACCTGTAAAAAGTAAAGGTATATACTCCCTTATTATAGCTTCCTTTAATCTCTGTAATTGTGTTTTATATATTTTCACATTCAGAGATTTACGTCTTTGATAGTGACATCTCATATCCCACTATACCGTCTGCAAGACCAAAAGCTGATATTAGTAGAATTTGACGCAGCGTTATATGTTGTATTTATGTAATTAACGGTACGAATATTACTTGTATAACTCTGGCTGCCGTTTGAAGATACATTATCAAGGCTAACTGTCAACTGATTATTGGCCATGTTACCCTTGATGCCACTAAAACCTTCTGTAGATGTGATGGTATATGTGTCAAAAGTTATCCGCCTGATTTCCGGATAAATTAACCATATCAGCAATTGATGAGCCTGCGAAAGTATTCTTGCTGTTTAAGCTTTGTACTGCATTAAAGGCTGTAGCAGGGCTTACTTTTTGACTTCCAGCTAAATGGAAGCTTATTTGCTACAAAAGGTTGGAGAGGCTGCTCTGCTTCATTACTAGGTTCTGGTGTTGGCTCAGGTGCTGGTTTAGAATTCTCATCATCACCAACATCCTCAACATCTTCATCATCATCAGGCAGACTTAAAGTACTTACATTACCACTTGTTTCAATATCAATGTCAAAGAGTTCACATATACTTTCCATAGGGTATGTAAACTTCATTTTTATTTGAAAAATTAAGTTTAATAAAAGTCAGGTGCCTTTTTCAAGTTTTACCTGTGCACCGTTTAACTCTGCATTTTTGCTGCCAAGAGTAAGGATTAAGTTATTATCTCCAAAGCTTATAGTTGCACTTTTCTTCGATTTACTTAAGGTAAAGCTTCCTTCCATACTATCTGATAGGAATAAACTTCTTTGCAGGTCCCATTAAGTTTTACCACGTAGACACCGGAAGCTTTTGCAGTATTAAGCTCAATATCTTCTATACTAAAAATGACCTTTTTATTTTTAACATCATAAGATTTGCCACTATATATAAAGGTTTCCTTAACACTTTTTGTAGTAGTCTTTTTGAGTTGCCTTCTTATTAGTCTTATTTGTATTGGACTTTTTATCCTTCTTAGTGTTATTTTTGTCCTTTTTAGTCTTTTGCTTTGCTGTCAGATTTAACAGCTTTCTTTTTATTAACAGTCTTTCCTGTCATCGAGGCAACGCCTGATGAAGCATCCCAGGTATATGTTAGTCCAAATGTTTTTGCTACATATCTGGTAGGTACATATCATCTTTAGTCTTATCACTAAATTCAACCATTCTAGGTTCTACAGGCAAGACTTCACTCTTACCGTTTACCTTCTGCAGTAATTGAATTTAATGTTAATACCAAAGGTGGTCTTGTCTCTCTTTAAACTCTAAGGTATTATTTTTCTTGTTGTACTTATAAGAAAGTCCTATCTTCGAATCAGAAAAAACCTCTTTTGCACTGGCAAGAGATATACCATCAATTATAATCCCCGGATGTTTGGATTTGATATTACTGCCATTAATTGTATATTTAACCTGTGCATCTGAATAATTAATCTTTTTGTTTTCCATACTTGATATTTATGGTGTCAGCATAAGATACCCTCGGTACGAGTACAGCAAAGCATACCTAGAATTGATACAAATGTTACAAACTTTTTAAATTTTATTTAAATCACTCCAATCATAATATACAAAGCACCGATATAAATAAGCGTTAATAGTGTCTCACGGCATATTTATCGGAAATTTTATACTTTTAACAATTAGGTTTACTGTTTTATAGTAAGATTATCAAGTGGTAAAAATATGTCATTTTGAGGAATTTGTAGTTTAAATATTAGTCATTTTACATAAACCTACTTCTTTACTATGGTTGAATTCACGGTATAATCCTTGTAAAACGGCTATTTTATGCGATTTGTGACAATTAGATGTTTGTAGAAAATATTAATTCTTTTTGACTATATTTGTAGTATATGATATGCTATTGATGTAGAAAAATTACAATTAGCTATGATAACAATATGCGATGTAGTATGGTTATGACTTCGCTTTTTGGAATTTTTCATATAGTTTTTGCAAGGATTGCGGTAAGCGTAGCTGTAGCAATCCTGCAGATAATGGGTGTCAAATACTTTTGATACCCACATCATAATATAGGTTGTGTTAATATCAGGAGGTAATATGGCTGAGCAAACTTATAGTCAGCAGGTTGATATAGATAATGAATTAAAGCTTAGAGGGCTTCTGCTTAAGCTTCCCAAATTTGCTTCTGAATTTTTCAGAGGTATAGAGTCGACAACGGCATCAAGAACAAGGATAGCCTATGCTTATGACCTTATCGTCTTTTTTAACTGGCTTAAGGAGTCTAATCCTGCTCTATCAAACGTTGATGTGAGAAATATTGATATCAGTATTTTAGATAGCTTAAAAGCAATAGACATAGAGGAATACATATCTTATATCAGGGTACTATGTAAAAAGACGGTGAAGGGCTATCGTAATAAAGAAAAAGGTATTAAGCGTAAAGCTCGTGGCACTTAGAACCTTTTATAAGTATTATTACAAAAAGAAAGAATTAAGAACAATCCGAGTGTGCTGTAGATACTCCTAAGCTTCACGATAAAGCTATAGTAAGGTTGGAGCCTGAGGAGGTATGCTGACCTGCTTGATAATATTGAGTCTGGAGAAGGTCTGACTGCTGCTCAAAAACAGGTATCACGAAAAAGACATCTGTAGAGATTTGGCGATAGTTACTCTCCTGCTTGGTACAGGTATTCGTGTATCTGAGTGTGTAGGAATCGATATAAAGGATGTAGATTTTAAGACTAATGGAGTGAAAGGTACACAGAAAGGGCGGTTATGAAACTGTTGTGTACTTTGGTGATGAAACACAAGCAGCTCTTAAAAGGTACTTGGATGAAAGAATCAAAATAGAAGCTGCAGAAGGTCATACTAATGCCCTCTTTTTATCTATGCAAAAAGAGAATAAGTGTACGTGCTGTTGAACTATTAGTCAAAAAGTACTCTCAGTCTTGTAACTACAATGAAAAATAACTCTCATAAACTTAGAAGTACCTACGGAACCAGTTTATATAGAGAAACAGGTGATATTTATCTTGTAGCCGATGTGCTTGGTCATAAGGATGTAAATACTACAAAGAAACACTATGCTGCCATTGAAGAAGATAGGCGAAGAAAGGCAGCAAATATTGTGAAACTGCGTAAGGAATAGAAGGAGCCGCAATGAGCCATAGTAATGAAGAATTTATGGAAGCGTTTAAACACTTGGATAAAATCTGTAAAGAAATATTTAACAGTGAAAAAGGCGTAACTTCATATATCGATGCAATGGAAAAATAACAAATGGAGATAGATATGTTTCAAAACTGGGAACTATGCTCTAATGATGTTAAAAAGGCTTGAGACATATCAGAAATCAGTATGCCCATGAAATAGGATCATCCTATGATAATATATGTGCGCCAGAGGATATTGAATGGCTTAAAAGCTTCTACAACGAAATAATGAACACTACAGATCCTTTGGCGCAATATAGAAGAGCTACTATAAAGAAACAGGAAAAACCAAAACAACTGAATCTAAATCTATGGCATCAGTGCCTAACCCATCCAAACTGACACAAGAAATATCAACACCAAAATCTGCTAGTTACAATCAACTTCACAGACTTCAACCTAATTACAAGGATGAAAATGAAAAAGACGCAAGTAGATTAGGTATAGTTCTAATTTTTGTCATTGCAACACTGATTACTTGTGGAATATTATATGTTGCCTTTTATGTTTAGTCTCAAATCACTTTGTATATGGAATAACAAGGCTCACGCCGGCAGAAATCTCATCTCCGGTGAGATTGTTACACTCTTTTATAGCCTCTACGTAATCTTTGGTACTGCTATAGTAAACAGAGTCATAGCTCTGTGCGATGCTCCACAAGGTCTCACCCTGCTTCACTACCCTGCTGTCTACGTATGCAGGCTTCATTTCTGAATCGGCCTTTACAAAGTTGTTAGAGAAAACCAAGAAAGTATGAAAAATCATTGTAATAACATAAAAAGGATAAAATAAAAGCTAATTTTACTTCTCTTGTTTCTCTTGCTGGAATGTTTTCTATAATGTACTCTTTTGTTATTTTTAGTCATAATCTTAATCCCTTTAATAATAAACAAATGTTTGTGAACAAACTGTTCATATGGTTATTATATCGAACAAAACATTCTTTTGTCAACAGAAAATCGAACAAATTTTTGGAACATCCGTTTGACATTTAGAAATAAATGATATATACTTGACGTCATGTATTATTAGGAATTTGGAGGAATAGTTATGGGCTATGGTAAGATAACTGCTAAACAGCAGGAAATATTAGATTATTTGAAAACACAGGTTTTGTCTAAAGGTTATCCACCTTCAGTTAGAGAAATATGCGAAGCAGTACACTTAAAGTCAACTTCATCTGTTCACTCTCACCTCGAGACCTTAGAGAAAAACGGTTATATCAGGCGTGACCCTACTAAGCCTCGTGCAATAGAGATTGTTGATGATGAGTTCAATATCACAAGAAGAGAGCTTGTAAGTATTCCTGTTGTGGGTACTGTTGCTGCCGGAGAGCCTATTTTTGCTGTTGAGAATATATCAGAGTACTTCCCCATCCCTGCGGAGTATATGCCTAATGAAGAGACTTTCATGCTTGTAGTAAAGGGCGACAGTATGATTAATGTCGGCGTTTACAGCGGAGATAAGATTATTGTCAAAAAATGTTCAACTGCTTCAAACGGTGATATGGTAGTGGCTATGGTAGACGATTCTGCCACAGTCAAGACTTTTTATAAAGAGAAAAACATCACTTTAGATTACAGCCTGAAAATGACTCCATGGAGCCTATTATAGTTGATCAGGTTGAAATTCTCGGTAAAGTTATAGGACTTATTAGAATGTATTAATATCATACAGTCTTATTTAAAATATCAATACCACAGCCATTTTATCTAATCTGCCTTAAATCAGGCATAACAATTAGTTTAATTAGCTGTGGTACTTTCTTTGTAAAAATTAGAGTTAATTAATAAGCATTTCTGTATCAAGCATCTTTCCGTCAGACCATACTCTCTCAATATTATAGAACTCTCTGTCTTCTCTGAGAAAAATATGAACTACAAATTCGCCATAATCAAGCAATATCCAAGTTTCTGAACGGCTGCCTTCGATTCTTTCAGGATGTATACCAGCTCTTTCAAGCCTTTCCTCTACCGCATCCTGTAAAGCCTTTCATCTGGTTTTTCGTTTTAGCATCAGCTATTACAAAAATACTCCGAAATAGTTGTAAGATGAGCTATATCAATTACTTTGATATTATTTGCTAAGTGCTCATCAAGTGCCTTACAGGTAATTCTTACTGCATCTAAAACGTTTTCCATTATCCCTCCACTAGTTTTTTGTAATATTCATACGTCTCTTCAGTTCTTTTTATCCATAACCCCATTATCTTCTTTTTATTTTAGTAATAACTGATTTGAGCTCATATAGAGCTGCCTTATGTAGATTAGTAAAGGCACAGGCTCTCATTTCATCGATATAAGGCAGAGCAGGACGGCTTGGTTCAATATAATCAGCCACATATATAATCTCCTCCAATAGGCTCATATCAGGTCTGCCTGTTGTATGGTAAGTAATGGCTGAAAGCACATCCACATCTTCTACACCGTATACATTCTTGGCATAGAAGGCACCCAGCTTTGTATGTAACAATCCCGGTGAAAGCCTTTCTATATCAGAAATTTCAATCCGTTTTCTCACATTCAGTTATCATTTCAGAGCTTTTAAGATATTTTGCACAGTCATGCAAAAGTCCTGCAAGCTGAGCCTTATATACATCTCCTCCATGGCTCATTGCCAGTGAAGCAGCTGTATATGAAACACCTAAGGTATGATAAAACCTATACTCAGGAAGAAGCACTCTTAGCTTGTTTTGTATATCAAAAAGCCTTACAGAATCACCCATCAGACTTCCTCCTTATATAAGTTATTAGTTAAGATATATGCATCACCTTATTACTTATACCAAGTAAGCTTGCATCCTTTATCCCCTCAGAAATCAATTTTCTGATTTCAGTTGATGAAACTGAGGTTGCCCTAAACCTTACTTCCTTCATTCTGACATTAGTGAATCTCTTCTTTAAGACATTATCAATATGAGACAAGCATTTGTCTGACTCACTTCCTATTCTTGAAATATAGAGAATATCGGCATTATCAAAGATAATCTGTGGCTCGTGCCAGTCTTCAAGGTATAGAACCGAATCTCCTCCAATGATAAGTGTAAATTCATTGCCTGGAAAGTCTTTCTTAAGTGATATTAAAGTATCTGAGGTATAGCTAACCCTATCTCTTACAAGCTCATAATCAGAGGGGAAGATGTTCTTTTCGCCAATGAGTGCAAGCTTTACCATTTCAAACCTATGGATGTCAGCCACAATTTTCATTCCAAGCTTATGAGGTGGAACCTTTGCCGGCATCACCCACACTTCATCAAGCCCTCCTTCTTTAAGAGCGGCTTTTGCCATATCTATATGGGTGTTGTGAATCGGATTAAAGGTGCCGCTAAATATACCTATTTTTCATATTGTCACTCGTTATTTCTTAGGTAGTTCAATCTTTTTATTATCTTTTGATTCTTTGTAAAGAACTATCTTCTTTCCAATCACCTGTACAACCTGTGAATGCGTACGCTCAGCAAGAACTTCAGCTATTTCACGAGGCTCATCCAGACAGTTCTTAAGTACGGATATTTTAATAAGCTCCCTTGTTTCAAGAACTCTGCAATTGCAGAGGTAAATTCAGGGGTGATGCTGGATTTCCCAACATTAAATACAGGATCTAACTTCATTGCAAGACCTTTTAAGGTATGCTCTTTGTTTACTGGTCATATAATCTCCCGCTATGTCAATCAATATTTATTGATACAAGTGTCAAAAGTATAATTATAAAAATACTTTTATAAACACATAATTTACTTATAATAATCAAAAACTCAGGTCACCAAGATTTACAAGGTCACCCTCCTCTATTCCAAGCTCCTCTAATCTATCAATAACTCCCTGGTCGCGCAGGGAACTTTCTGGAAGAAAGCAAAGCCCTTTTTCATCATCAAGGTTAGTGTATCCAAGCATTTTATCAATCTTGGAGCCCTTAACAAGGTATTCACCTTCCTTCACCTTTTGTAATCTCAAGTGGACTCTCATCGATTACAAGGTCAGAGGCATCAAATTCCTTATGGAAAATAACCGAGTTCTATCAAGTGTCTTAAGTATATCATTTACTGCATACAAAAGCTCTTTAATTCCCTTACCTGAAACTGCAGAAATCGGATAGATAGGAATATTATCACCATCAAAGGCTTCGTGGAATTCTTTAAGCTTTTCATCAGCCTCATCTCCATAGAATAAATCCATTTTATTTGCAGCAATTATCTGAGAGTCTTAAAGTAACTCAGGATTGTAGTTTCCAAGCTCTTTATTGATATTTTTATGTCTTCAATAGGATCTCTTCCTTCTGAGCCTGAAATATCAACTACATGGACAATGATTCTGGTTCTTTCTATATGTCTAAGGAATTGATGTCCAAGACCAACTCCTTCAGAAGCTCCCTCTATAAGTCCCGGTATGTCAGCAATTACAAAGCCTGCACCACCTCCTAGGTCTACTACTCCCAGATTAGGATGTAGCGTAGTAAAGTGGTAATTGGCTATCTTAGGCTTAGCATTGGTACATCTTGAAAAGGATTGTTGATTTACCTACATTTGGATAACCCACAAGGCCAACATCTGCAATCAGCTTTAGTTCAAGAATCAGAGTAAGTTCAATTCCCGGTTTTCCCGGCTGTGCATAGGTAGGAACCTGCATTGTAGGAGTAGCGTAATTCATATTGCCCTTACCGCCTTTGCCTCCCTCTAAGTATGACTTCTCTCTGGTTATCTCCTGACATGTCCACTATAACCTTGCCGGATTCTGCCTCTTTTACCACAGTTCCCTCAGGAACCTTTATTATTATATCCTCGCCGTCTTTTCCATGACAACGTCTTCTTCCACCTTCATCGCCATCCTTGGCATAATACTTTTCTAACATATCTGAATTCATTAAGTGTGTTTATATTTTTATCAACTTCAAAAATAACATCTCGCCATCACCGCCATCACCGCCATCCGGACCCATCCTGCGGCTACAAACAATTCCGTCTGAAAGCTTGCATAGTATTCCGCCATTACCTGATTTTAACATATTTTTGCACTATCTGCAAACATTTTTCTTCCTCTATCTTTGTTTCATTAAAAATGCTCCAAATCTATGTATTACAAAGATTTGGGAGCTAATCTATCAGTTATTATTCAGCAACAGCTACAGGATATACAGAAACCTGCTTCTTGTCTCTGCCTAATCTCTCAAATTTAACTTTTCCATCAACTGTGGCAAATAATGTATCATCCTTTACCGATTCCAACATTTGTACCTGGATGGATATGAGTTCCACGCTGTCTATAAAGAATATTTCCAGCTAATACGAACTGACCATCTGCTCTCTTAGCACCAAGTCTTTTTGACTCAGAATCTCTGCCGTTCTTAGTAGAACCAACACCCTTCTTATGAGCAAAAAACTGAAGGTTCAATCTTATCATCGCATTACACCTCCTGCCTTAATATAGTAATGAACTTTTTACCGTATTCTTGTGATATTCCATCGAGTCCAAGCATAAGAGACTTCATAAGTAAATCAGCATTATCGCTTAGTTTACTCTTAAACTCTGCTCTTAGATAACCTTTTTCAGGATCATCATAAGCAGTGAATTCATCTTTACAAAAGACCTCAATAGAGTTTAGCGTATTAATAGCCAATATAGAAACTGCGGCACATACAATATCTTTACCGGAATCGGCAAATAATGCATGACCTGAAAATTCTATACCCTTATAACCGCCATCTTTGTCTACCGACACAACAACCTTAATCATGATTAAGCGTTAATCTTTTCAATCTTAAGCTTTGTGTACAACTGTCTGTGTCCGTTTTTCTTGTGGTATCCACTTTTACGTTTATACTTGTAAACAATAACCTTAGGTCCCTTGCCTTCTTTTTCAACTGTAGCTGTTACAGTAGCACCAGCTACTACAGGGTTTCCAAGAACAGAACTTGTCACCACCGATTGCAAGAACCTGATCAAAGGTATAAGTCTCTCCGGCTGCTACACCAAGCTTTTCAACCTGGATAACATCACCTTCAGCTACCTTATACTGCTTACCACCTGTTGCAATAATTGCGTACATATGGCTCCTCCTATTATAATTCTCGCCTGCTTAGGTGTTGTCATTTGGACAAACTTCTACCCACACAGTGCGGCACAAAATATAGTTTAGCATACAGAGAGAGGGATGTCAACAAATTTTTATTTCTTTTGACAAGGAATCCTTATCAAATATCAGGTTTTCCTCATTTCCATTATAGCAAAGCTTCACACTTCCATACTTTTTGGCTCTTATAACTATATGAGTTACCTTGCCATTTTCCCAGTCCACGTCAAGACTATAGCCTCCCTTTGCTCTTATGCCTTTTACAAACCCTGTATTAAATGCTTTTGGCAGGGCCGGTAAGAGTTCAATCCTCTCTTCATCACTTTGGAGTATCATTTCAATCACAGCAGCAGCAAATCCAAGATTGCCATCAATCTGGAAAGGCGGATGTGCACAGAATAAATTAGGATAAGTTCCTCCTCCTGTGACCTTAATGTTCTCTTCAACTGTGTAACGAAGTTGATTCTTTAATAGGTTTAATGCACTCTCTGCTTCTTTAAGCCTTGCATAGAGGCAGGCTTTCCAAGCTATACACCAGCCTGTTCCATCATCTCCTCTCCTGTTAAGGGAAGTTTCGCAGGCTTTTTTAAGCTCTTTATCTTTGATTAGATTGCCCGGATATAGCCCGTAAAGATGGGATACATGCCTATGATGCACATCATTTTCGGTGTAGTCAACGAACCATTCACATAAAGCACTGGTTTTTCCTATCTTAAAAGGTGGGAGCTTCTTAAGTGCATTTCAGACCTCTTTATCTTTCTCCAAGACCCTAAGATATCCTGTATAGTAAAGATAATTGTAAATAGCTCTTAATTATACTTATATCCATTGTAGATGCATAGGTTGAAAACATGAACTCCTCCTTTATCATCTACGAAGTAGTTTTCCGGGGAGGTTGACGGTATGGTAACTAAATATCCATCTACCTCTCTCAAATAGTCAAGGTAAAATTTCACTGCTCCATCAATAATAGGATAAGCAGTATCCCTTAAGAAATCTTCATCTTGTTCATAGAGATAATGCTCAAAAAGGTGTCTGCAAAGCTAGCCTCCACTCATCTGCCAAAGACCATACACAGATGGGTTGTCATCACCTGCATTTAAGCCCACAGGAGTAGAAGTGTCCCCATAAATCCACATTGTGATGGCTTACCCAGCCTCTTGCTCCATACATCTTCTTAGCTGTCTCCTCCCCCCTCTTGCTTACCTTTTCTAAAAGCTCAAAGAGAGGTCTATGGAAGTCAGAAAGACCTGTGGACTCAGCTATCCAGTAGTTCATTTCAGTATTAATATTAACAGTGTAGTTAGAGCTCCAAGGCGCTCTTAAAATATCTGACCATATTCCCTGTAGATTGGCACATTCTGTTCCCCGGGCTTTTGATGATGTAATCAGCAAATACCTTGCATATTGAGTCATTAGCTCATATATGTAGCCGTCATCTATATCTTTGGCATCTTTAACAGCCTTAACTGTATCCTTATTTTCTGAATCTGAAAGAAATATCAAATGTTTTTGAAAATAAGGTGTAAATGCCTCTTTGTGTTCTGTTAAAAGATTTGTCAAAAGCCCTGTTCCTTACCTTCTTAAGCCTGTTTTTACAGAATTCTTCTAAATTTTCTTTATTCTTGTAATCAGTATCACCTGTTAAATAAAAGCTCAACCTTGTCAGCATTATTAATAATGAGCTTATCATCTTTTATCCGCATTTCACCTGAATGTATTAAGACTTCAAGCATGAGTACAAAGTTAAGACCTTTGCCATCTTCATATCTTATAGGTTCAGGTACGTTAAAAATAATTTGGAGCCGCATAGATGGGCGCCCTGCCCTTAAAGTAAGCCTGTTTTCACTGCTATTTAGGCAATATATGCAGCTGACTATCAAGAGATACTTCGAAGGATAGTCCTCTGTTCTCACCCTCCAGACAGGCTACTAAAGTGCTGTCACAAAAGCTTACAAAAAGCAGACAGATGTCTTTTTGAGGAATTACTGTTTCAGCCTCCATTTTGTAAACAGCGGTATCAAGAGATAGTTCCCTGTAAAATGAAGTTTTGTCCTCATCTTCATCCAAGTACTTTATTATTAGATTACCTGCAGGAAGATAGCACTCAGTCCAGTCGCCAAGCACATATCTCTTGCTAATCTCTTCTGCTTCTTTGTATTCTTCTTTTAAGATATGTTCCCTTATCTCTTCCAGTTTGTCCGGGGCTAAACAGTGGATTCATCTTATTTTTTTCTTCGCCCGACCAAAGAGTATCAAGATTGAGGCTTATGTCCTCATAAGCCTCATATGAATTTACTCTTGCTCCAAAATCTCCGCTTCCAAGCGGAAGTCCGTCATAACGAAACTTTTGCAGCTTCTCGTATCTTAGATTATATTTTCCCATATTTCGCCCTATCTTCTGTTTATCCAAGCTCCATTTGTAAAATCAGGAATTGCAACAGGTGCTCCTCCCATATTTATTGACTGTTCTGCAAGCACTGATATACTCATCCAGGCAGCCATATCGTATACATCTATATTAGGCTCTTTTTATTTAATACACAGTCAATAAAATCTGAAAATACCAGATAATCCATGCATCATATCCCTTTTTGACACCATTTTTCAAGGTATTCTTTCCAGAGCGGATGCTCATATTTTTTTGCGATACTCCTCAACATTGTTCCAATGCTTGCTCCACTCAAAATGCTCCTTCTCACTATATTCGTTATCCAAAAAAATGGAATGATTATCTTCGGTATACATACCCTTTGTGCCGTGAATGGTATAGCCTCTTGAGTAGTAGCGAGGCAGTGTAGTATCAAGGCTTAGAAGTATGGTTTCTCCATTTGCACATTTAATTATTGTATTTACAATATCAGCCTGATTAAAGGTTGTATTCATCAGTTCTTCATCATCACTCTTTTTTTCTTTGATATACTCACTAAGTCCAAAGGAGCCTGAAGCAACTGATGTAAGGCTAAGCATACGGTTTCCTTATTAATGTTAAGCAGCTTTGCTATCGGGCCTAATTCATGAGTCGGATAGTTCTCTGTATTTCTATGTATGTAGTTATTTAGCCTGTAATGACGGTTTTCCTTACCAAAAGCTATTTCGCCTCTAAGGTCGTGCTTGTAGCCTCCCTCACAATGAACTATCCTTCCAAGAAGTCCAAGGTCTCTCATATGGCTTACAAGCATTTCATCCCTGCCGTATACACAGTTTTCAAGGAGCATTACAGGAACCTTTGTCTCCTCGTAGGCTTCAACTATTTTCCAACATTCTCTAAGAGAATAAGCTCCACCAACCTCACAGCCCACAGCCTTGCCTTTGTGCATTGCCTCTATACATATATCAATATGTTTTATCCCAGAAGTACAGAGAATTACAGCATCTACATCTTCCATTTTCAAGAATTTCTTTATAATTTGTTGTCGTCTTAGGACGTGGAAATCCAGCCTGCTCAACAATATCAGCACATTCTTTGCATCTGTCTTCATACTTGTCACAAATGGCTGTAAACTGAGCTAAAGGATGCTCAAGATACGCTGTTTTAAGAAGTCCTCTTCCTCTGCTTCCAAGACCAATCATTGCCAATCTTAATTTTGTTCCATTTAATATTCTCCTATTTTAATTTAATGTTCTTCTGTTTAGAAATATATTTTACCCCTTAACTCCCTGATAAAAGCAATTCCTTCAATAAACTGTTCCTGAAAAATTGCAAATAGAATTAAAAGTGGTGCAACTGACATAACTGCTCCAGCCATCATAAGAGGATAATCTGTTACATATTGTCCCTGCAAGCTGGAAAGACCTGCAGCAAGTGTCATTTTTGCTCAGATGTGTTAACTATGAGTAGCTACATAAGATCATTCCATGCAAATCTTAAAGTTAATATACCAAGTGCTACAAGCCCCGACTTAACAAGTGGAAGCATTATTTTATAATATATCATAAACCTGTTACACCCATCAATTCTTGCTGCATCCTCGAGCGAATCTGGTAATGATTTAAAGAACTGTCTTAACAAAAATGTACCAAATATACTGAAGAGGTTTGGTAAAAAAATAGAGCTGGTAGCTATTTAACAAACCTAAGCCCTGAATAATTTGATACTGTGGTAGTATAAAAATGACGAAGGTATCATAAGTACAGAGAGTAGTATTGTAAAAATAACATTCTTTCCGGGAAATTTCAGCCTTGCAAATGCATAAGCTGCCATTGAGCAGAATAGAAGCTGTACAGATACAATTACAACAGCATTAATTATAGTATTTAAGTACATTCTACCAAAAGGGAATTGCCTTAAAAACAGCAAAAGTAATTCTTTATCAACCATTCCTTTTGGGAAAATAGTAATTGGTATTTTTAATTGATTCAATTTGGCTCTTAAATGATGTTAATATCATCCATATAAAAGGAAAAACTGTAATACCAACTCCACCAATTAAAATTATGTATACAAAAATCTTTCCAACATTATATCTTCATATATATCCTCCTATTCATAATTTACCCATTTTTCTGAAGTTTCATCTGTATAAGGGGTAACAAGCATTATTATTAGAAAAAGGAAGACCGCAAGAGCAGAGGCATAGCCCTTTTTAGAATATGAAAATGCATTTCTGAAAAAGTACATAACCATACTCTGAGTCGCCTCCATAGCTATACCACTTTCTTTTATCATCATATATATAGTATCAAAGGTTTGAAAAGTTCCTATCAAATTGGTTATGAGTACAAAAAAAGTGTAGAGTGTGACCAATGGTAAAGTTATTCCAAAAACTGTTTTACGGGCTTGCTCCATCAATGGATGCTGCTTCATAATATGTTTTGAAATTCCTTGTATGCCTGCAAGTATGATCATATTGTATCCGACATTTATCCAAATACTAACCAAACATATCGAAAGAAGAGCTGTGTTAGGATTAGTAAGGAAATTTACTGAATCAAAACCAAGTGCATTTAAGATTGCATTTATAATTCCGTGATCACTGTTATACATCCATTTCCATATCATTGCAACTGCCGCACCCATAGTTATAGCTGGAATGAAATATACAACTCTAAAGAATCCCCTTCCTTTAATTTTTGGTATTGAGTAAAAGCTGCAAGTATAAGTGAAATTATTATGGTTCCTGGAACTATTACTATTACATAGCTAAAAGGTATTAAATAATGATGACCACATTTTAGGATCATTAAACATAGTTAAGTAATTATCAAGTCCCACAAATGAACGTTTTATTAAAACGAGCCAACCTCATAAAAACTATCAATAATTACTTTAAATATAGGATATATATAAAATACTAATAGTCCTGCAACAACAGGAAAAATCATTAAATATCCTGTGAGCCACTCTTTATTCAGCTTAATAGAAGTTTTTCATTGTGCCTCCTAACTTTATAGAAACAGGGCGTACTCGAAACAGTACGCCCCACACCTATCGACTTGGACTAATCCAAATATTTTTGCAAAAAGCTTACCTTTCTGAACATTGTTTGCCTTTATTTTCATTTTTAATACTTCGTTCATTTCTTCTGCAAGTTTATCGCAAGCTTCTTTTACACTAACTTCTAAACTAAATGCCTTCTTTAAGTTATCTGCCTGATACTGTGTCCACTCTCCAGTATTAAGTGACACAGGATAAGGATATGAGTATTCCTCTGCTGCCTTAATAAACATCGACAAATTATATTTAGGATTTTTCTCTACCCAATCTTTAGAGGTTCCTTTATATGCAGGTATTGCAGCACCTGTTTCTGCAGATAGCTTATTAGCCTGTTCACTAGCAAGAAATTCTACCCATTTCCAAGCTGCTTCAGGATTCTTAGTGCTCTTAGCAATACAATTTCCAAGTCCATGAATAACTGTTGCCTTTTTACCATTTATTGAAGGTAATGCTACTACATCAATATCATCCTGAACTTCTGAGCCAACAATCTGATTTAAGAACCAAGAACCATTCATAAGCATAGCTATCTTTCCGGATAAAAACTGAACATAATCTTCAGTCTCTTCAAGAGAAGCCTGTGAAGGTGTCACTCCTTCCTTCTGGAGATCTATTAAAAGTTGTACACCGGCTTGTGTCTCTGCCTTGTTATAACCTGAGCTTTTCTTGTCATCAGAAATAACATATCCTCCTGATGCGAAAATAGTATTATAAATTCCTGTTTGGTCTCTATATTGTACAGCAGTGCCGTATACACTTTTTATCTTCCTTTGTGAGCTGCTTCGCTGTAGCTACATAATCATCCCAAGTCCAATCATCTTTTGGATATGGAACTCCTGCAGCATCAAAAAGTTTTTTATTGTACCAGATTCCAATAGTATCAAAATCCTTTGGTATTGCATACTGTACACCATCTACATTATAAAGCTTTAACAGAGCTTCCGGATAATTTGAAAGATCTATTCCTGCTTCTTTAATTTTGTCGTCAATAGGTAGAAGCACATCTCCCTTTGCGTATTTTGTTATATTTGGTCCATTCAACCAAAATACATCAGCACTGCTGCCACCTGTTGCCCCCGCTTCTAACTTTTTCCAATATTCTTCCCAACCACTATTTTCAAGTGTTACTTTTACATTTGGATAAAAGCTTATTGAACTCCGCGACACATTTTTCGAAATATGGTGCCTGTCCTTTATCCCAGAAAGCATACCTTATCTCTCCTGAAATATCACCTTCCTTAGTATCCTTTGAACCACTAGCTCCACCAGAACATGCTGTAAGTGCTGAAACAGCTGTTACCAAACCAAGTCCCAATGCGATAAATTTCTTAAACTTCATATGTTTCTCCCTTCTCTATAAAACATTTTAGGCTTCTGCCTAAGTCTGATTCTATTATAGATTGGTTTGAATAATTTTACGATTGACTTGGTTTATGATTTTTGGACTATTTATACTTGTTTTTAGTACAAAATATGCATTATTTTTACTTTAATTTGGATTATTTTTTTACTTAAAATCTCTTTATATGCATTGTATACTTCAATATCCTTATCTTTGACAAGTTCTATATCTATATTAGGATTGGATGGTAATTTGTAAAAGCTCTGTTAATAATTTTTCTTGTACTTCTTTACTTAGCATATATTTTATAAACCTAATACTCGCTTCCTCTTGAACCTTACTTTCCCAATTACTGATGATATATCCTGAACTTGGAAATAGAGAAAAATTTATTCAAGCCTTTTGCCAATTGGAAAACTCTCAAATCCAGCCTTCATATTATTAGTGATATTCCTTTTTCATCTATCTCTCCAAAGTAAACAGCACTATGACCAACATTAAAACTTCTTAATTCATCTTTATACAGGAATCAACTTTTTGAATGTTATTTTGTTTAAGAAAAATCACTAATCTCAATTGAAATAGCTTTTATTATTTTTCCATTTGAGAGATTCCGTCAAGCTATTTACAAGATTGTCAGTCAATTGGACTGCAACAGTTGAGTTAGAATGTTCTTTAGACCAATAATTAATTTACCTGTAACCATAGTTACAAAGCTATTATAATCCCCAGGAATTTTTCTATTCCTGCAAGCTTAAATATTTCTTTGTTGTACCAATATCCTTTTGTTTCAAGTATATCTGTGACAGTGTAAAGAGCATCAGGGAGCTTCGCTATGTATTTAGAACTATTTTTAGATATATTCTCTTTTAATTCACTATCATTTTTCTATATAAGGCATTAGATTCAAGGCATAACCTTTCTCTACCATAAATTTATAAACAGTGCCCGAATCAGAATTACCATTGTATATTATATTAGGAGCCTTTCCAATTACAAGAAGATCTTTTGCTTTTTCAAGAACCTGATTAAACGAAGGAACTGATACCAGTGTTAAAGCTGATATCCGTATTCTTCTCTTCAAATTCTTATATATCTTTCTCATAATGATATCTTCTTTACTCTCACCTCCAAATCCATGTAATAGAGTTATATTAACTTTATTTTCTTGACTGATTGGTTTATTACAACTCACATAGAAAATACAATTAACACTGTTATAAACAACAACTTTTACTTTCATCATACTACCCTCTTAGCTCCTTTTGATATTCACTTGCGAAATTCCTCATACTTTTTAAAAACTCGTGAAAAATATGCTGTATCCTCCATACCTACGTTTAATGCTATTTCATACATTCTTAATTCATTATTTTTATCAGTTGCTTAGCCTTTTTCTATTTTTCTCTTATTTATATAATCAAATAAATTTTCTCCTGCTTTTTCTTTGAACATTCTGCTAATATAGCTTTTATTCATATGAATAGATTCAGCTATATCAGTAAAGGGATAACTTTTTATCTAAATTTTCTTCGATATACTTTTCTATATCTTGTATCAACATACGCACAGTTTTCAATGTTTGCATCATCATTGTTCAAATCACTTTGATTCTCAGATTCTGCGTTTTTCGAAACAATCTTTTGCTAGTATTAAAGGGAGTTCATCTAGTAAGTCATTTTACAACATAATGTTTAACTCCATACTCTATGGCTTCTTTTTGCATACTGAAACTTTGAATATGCGGTAAGCAGTATAACTATAACATTTTTATAATTTTCACTTATATATTTTGCAATCTGCAATCCGCTTATAGACGGCATTTGGATATCCGTAATAACTATATCCAGGCAATAACACAGGCAAGTTATCTATTAAATCCTTCCCATTTTCAAAATCTCCTACTAACCTCTCGATTTTTTTCCCAATCTATTAAGCTTTTTAAGCCTTCTCGTACAAAAAGGTTCATCATCAGCAATGACTACTTTAAGCATTGAATTTCCTCCAATCTAATATCTTTTTATTAAAATATTTCTAGAGTTCTTAAAATTATGACAAGATTCCTCTAAATATGGCAATTTGATAATAACTTTTGTCCTTTACCTATCTTACTTTCAACCTCGATTCCATACTCTGAACCATATAAATTGTTTATCAATCTGTTAATATTCATCAAAGCCAACTTTAGGGACTTCCTTCCTTTTCACCGCTAATTACTTTGTCTTTATCAAACCCAACTCCATTATCAGCAACAGTAATTAATAAAAACCTCATTATTTTTGTTGCTCAATTTTTACATTTGATATAACCTCTATCATCTTTTGGGCTCAATCCATAGAATCATTGCATTTTCAACGACTGGTTCAATACAGAGTTTAGGTATAAAAAGGTTTTTAGCTTTTCATCTTCCCAATTTAATTTCATACGACACCTTATTCTTAAACCTTTCTTTGGAAAGATATAAATAAAAACTCTGCTATTTCTATTTCTTCATTTTATCCTTATCTCAATCTCATCTTTTCTAAACAATTTTCCTCTCATAAGTCCTGCAAACGCTTGAACCATTTTATATAGTTCCTCATCCTTATTTAATTTTCAACCTAATAGCTATCATAGAAAGCACATTAAACATAAAGTGAGGATTAATCTGTGCCTGTAAATATTTAATTCTTGCTTCCTTTATCAATAATCCAGCTTCATACACCTCCTTGATTAGATGTGATATTTTGTCAGTCATCTCATTGAAAGACACACTTATTTCATCTAATTCTAATATTTCATAGGTGTCAAGCTTTGTTCTAAAATCTCCCTTACCTACCTGTTTCATTTTTAGAACAATAGTAGATAATAGCGATACCAGTTTATTAGAAATATATAGGATTACAAGAATTATACCTATTATCAATGAAATAAAATAATTATTATGGTTCCAAAGTCTTCTACTGCCATTACAAATAACCTGCTATATGGTACAACCATACAAGAAGACAATCCAAAGCTATTTTTAGACATATTATAAATATAAGTATGATTTTCATATACATCTCCATTGTTTCAGCGTGTCCAGAGCTGAATGTCAAGAGCAGTGGAGATAAAATATGAAAATACTTATGTTATAATATGTCTAAGCGCTTTTAACTATATAGTTCCTATAACAGTTGACGGCCAATCGCTTTAGACTCTAATAATGTTTATTTCATTGATAATGAGCAATTCTTAATCTGTATATTTCTAATAAACTGTGTCATAACCTCTGTTAAAAAAATGAAACAAGCAATGAAGGCCGCTTGACACCCTGTAAGCGTGGGGTAGACCAACAAAGTGTGGACTGACATCTGTCAAGTGTGTAGAAACGAAATGTGTTACGAGCATGTCGACAACTTTTCTGCGATAACTGGAGTTAGTAATGAGGATGAGGCTCTCTCAAAATAATTCAGCAATTACCCAGTAATGAAGAATATTTGAAAAGACGGATTGAGATGAGACTCAAATGAAGAAATGAAATCGCAGTTCCATTATCTTTCGAAAGAAGGGACTGAAATAGATGGTAACAATGAAATTGAGAATGACTAAAACTCTTTTTATGTAAACTGACAGTGGCCGATCAGGGCCAATATGATCTGACGTTGACGAATGATGAATGATTAGCTGACAATGGCCAGATGACGGCAAATAACCGGTTTATTGATACTGAGCGCGTCGGAGGATGGTACGATAATTTAAAAATGATTAACGGTGACGACTAAATTGAATGACAATTAATAGATGTCGGCAATTTATATGGTTCGAGATCGGGGATGGCTGGAATAGGTAGGGTTTATTATCCGTGCCATAACCAGAGATGTCGCGAACTGAAACTCAAAATGTTTACAACAAGGTATTGAATCAATAAAGTAGTCGTTGCTGATGATGTTTTCTTTATGCGAGCAAAGCAAGCAGGTGAGGAAAAAATCGATTAGTGGTGGAGATTTGGTGGGAAGGACAATGAATGACTGCTGTGCTTGATGCCTCGACCATTGCGGATCATCAAGTAGATCGCGGATTGAAACTATGTGCTGCTGCCGCATTCAGGGTTTCGATGCTGGATTAAACTTTTGATGTGTTGAAATGGGCACTGGATGGACTCTGTGCTGAAGATGGGCTCTGAGGCTGCTGAGAATCTGAGGATCAGCGGTTGATGACCGTTGACGGATATGAAGTGTGTCATTTGGTGTGTCCGCTGCGTGTATTTCGGATCTGTCGTATGGACAAAGCCGTTAACGAAGTGTTCAATATGTAGTGGAAATGAAGGCTGACGGTGAAATGATGAGATGGGGCTGTGAAATGAGCGTGAGGCGGGTCCCAGCTGTTTTCGGGGATGCAAAAGGGTGTGGAGATTCGCCAGTGTCGAGAACAGAAGGGCTGTTCTGATGAGTTGTTGCCTGTTGGCCAGTGTATTTTCAATGATTATCGAAATAGGGTTAATATAACTCTGTACGTGGTTTGAATGAGCTGGAAGACCATCGTTGTGAGAAGAGATTTGAGAGAGGGAGAGAGGCTGCAGATAATCGGCTGTTTGCGTATCAGTTCGCTCGTTGTCGGGTTGTGAAACAAGATCTTGTGATTGGAAGGGCTCAGCCTGTGTGCAGTGACCATTCGAACTGTTCAAGTTGTGTTGAAGAAGGTTATGCTGGTCAATGCGCCTGAAATGGTGATGAAGGTATGTCAAAAGTGGTCTTCAAGCCCGTGAACTGCTCTGCGCAGACGAAGAAGATATTGTTGACGAAGTGACTGCGAGGAATGAAAAGACCACAGTAATAACTGTGACTTATGGTTGAAAATTGATCACAAACGTTCTAACTCAGCCGTTGCGGTCAGTGACAATCTTGTAAATAACCGGGCGGTCAAATGAAGAAATAACAAAAGCATTCAATTGACTTAATTTACTGTAAATAATAGTTGTTCTATATGGGCTGTGATAAAATGCTGTTCTTTGAACGTAAAGAATTATCACTGTGTGTGAGGCTGGTTTGATTTTCAGTTGACGAAACTTCGAATATTGCTGTTCCAGTTCGGATATCATCGTGGTGAGGCGGACAAGGAAAACAGTATTGGGTTGTAAAACATGCTGGTGAAGTACAGAAAAGAACCATTGGCGGGCCATTGATCTGTGGAACTTGGTCAGACTCAAGGATGACCAGTATACCAGTATGAGGAGGTTCAAGCCCAGATGTAAAAATAATGCGTATTTGTACTAAAAACAAGCAGTCCCAAAATCATGGTCAATCGTGGTGTTCAAACCAATCTATAATAGAGATCAGACTTGAGCAGGCTAAATGTTTATGAAGAGGAGGCGAGATTTAGAGAAATTTGTCGCGACAGACACCGGACTGACGGCAGCTTCATTTCCTTACAGCATCATTCTGGTGGAGCAGTGGTTCAAAGGACGCAGAAGATGATATTTCAGAGAATGGCAGGACGAGCACCGCGGGACTCAATAGCTTTGTCCCAAATGTAAAAATAACATAGTGGTGGATGGAGCAATGGAAAAAGGACCAAACTTGAGGGGCTTAACAAATGACAGCAATGTAATGTGTTTGTTGAATGAACCAATATGAGAAATGATATGCTATTGACGACAAATGAAGCAGGGGCAGATGTCAGGTGTCCAGGCCTGGCTTTGTAATAGCAGATGATGACGGTAATGTGCAAAGGATGCGACCTTTGGAATCGGCTAATGCTTTGACTGCGGAGACCATGTCAGGTGGACAGGACTGGTATGTGGCTGCAGCACTCACAGGAAGATAGTGTATGCAGCCTTGCTGGCTGATATGAGACTATTTCGCGTCGAAAGATGTGTTGTTCGATGAACAAGCTCGGGTTACTGGTGAAGACGAAACCGATACAACAACAGACGAAGGAAGGGTGTACTGCAGGCTTCTCTTAATTATGTTCGATTTTGTCAGTGTATGTATGATGATTCTTGATTCTTCGTCGGTTAACTCAGGATCGGATGTTGATGTCGTGTGACCCGCAACTTCGTAAATATTAGCAACGGTCATGGACGGAAGTGTGTTGCGACGCAGAAATCGAGCTTGGCAATAACGCGTGGGCGGGCGTAACCTGCGAAGCGGGTCTTTCGCTTCTACCATGGACCTCAAGACGGATTGAAATCTGGTGGTGATCGTGTGTGGGCGGCGGAAGGGCTTTCATCATATCCTGTCGCGGCGCGGTGGACGCAGTATCAGGCAGACCAGCGAAGGGCGTTTGGTTGGGGGTGGTGTGAAACTGCGACAAGCTGCGAAAAATGAACAGTGACAAAATGAAATAAGGCAACAATGTTCAGAAAAGGTGGCTTTGCCAAATATTCGGACCAGTCGAAGTCGATGAGTGAACTGCTGTTCAGTACGCGTTTATGGTAGGAACACAATGAAAAACCTGATGGCTGAATAATTGGCTCTGTGTGATTTTCTATTGATGCGGGATCGTGTGTTTTATGTATCTATGTTAAAGTGATTGATGGTTTTGTAATTGGCTAGTTTAACTAAACGTTCATTCAGTGAGGACAATTGATGCCAACCGCTGTTTGTGATCACAAAATGATGCATCGTGTGCAGCTGGCTGTCTTGACAATAGTTCAGACCATGTTCGCTTGCTACGGCTTTGCTCGGCTGCCAAGGTGAGGAGGATTGGCACCAGGTTGTATGGTCATTCCGGCTATGGTGCTGATGACGGAGGTGCCAACGACGGTCGCAGGTGCAAATGCGATGTAAATGCGCGGACACGATTCGACAATTTCGCCGCTGTCTGGCAGCTCTTCTTCGATATCGTTTGTTGTGACTGGATGTCGAGACCGCGCGATCGCGCTGCGGGCATACGAGATTTGAAAACATATTATCTGCGTCCGACCGAACAAGCCGGTAAACGGTTTTTGGAACAAACGCCGTGGTCACGCCTACGCTCTTTTTAACCATAACGGTTTGACCAGGCTGACGCTGATATGGTGATAAAGAAGTGTGTAACTGGTGACTCGAGCGGTTATGTGCTTTTCGAAGTAAAAGGGCATGCTCTTGCGTTCACTGGCAATGGTGAGCTTCCGTGGTAAGTGAATATGATATGATTTTGTATGGTACAATTGGTGAGTTAACGTGTCACCTGTGGATGATATTAACGGCATTGAAGGCAAATTGATCAGTCGTTATATTTCCCGAAGATGGTTGATGAATGGCACGCTGTTTCAGGCGGTGGCGGTGGGGCTGCTATGATAACGTTGATTATTAATCGCCGGCTTCTGTTCGATGACATGCGTTGCGAGCTGAGGCGTTGACACAGTGCTGCTGCTCTGTGCTATGATAGCAGCTAGTCGTTCGCCTGCGGTATCAGGTCATTCGGAGACGGAGTTTTCGTTGGTAACGCCATTTTGCCAGGCCGTATGTTTCGGTGCGCTGGTTCGCTGGGCGATGCCGGGTCGAGATGCGGCGCTGAGAATCGATGATTAATTTGTGATGTGGTCGGGTCTGTGTTTAGACGCTGGGCTGTGTTGCTCGGGTCGCGTCTGACTGTTTTCTGCAGGTCTTCCACGAGGGCATCAACTGTATCTCGCGATAACAGGCGGTATAATCAGTTACACCACCCCCGCAATTTTTAAAGAACGGTGAAAGGAGTGCTGGCGAGGTTAAGATGAAACCTCAATTTGAAACAGAGGACATTGGACAAATGGAGAATGAAATGGAAGGTGGATTGACTGTGAACAGATGTGAGCTGGGGAGGACTGAAACAAAATGTGAGAGCCCGCTGGCTGGTTGGTGCGAGACAGTGCGCTGATGTTGAGCGGGCTGGTTCCGTCTGAACGACGGCAAAGTGCAAGTGGAAGATGAACTCATGATTCTTTGACGCTCACGGGATCATTGTGTTGATCTGTGTGTAGACGTGCGCAGGCTGAGGCGACAGTTGGTGAGCCTGTTCGTGGTGGGCAGTGATTCAGGTTCGGTAATCGCGAAACTGTGTGGCGGGAATGAGCTGTGAAATGTGAAGACAGCAGCTGTGGAGACAGTTCTGGTGAGGGCTGCGACGCGGTGGGCACGACGAAGCCGTCGTTGAACTGAGCAACTACGCCCGTAAACGAAGAATATCCGACTTTCATGGGTCCGATGGCGGCGCAAGGAAACCGTATCTTTCTTCCCTCGGTGCTGGCTTCCTCGGTATCGAAAAGGTGATGGAACTGATGGGGCTGACGCAGTCCGGGCGATGGTGATGATTAAATGACGCGGAGTGAGCCGGCGATGCCGCGCCTCGCTTGCTCGGAGGTGCTGCCGTGCGGCAGGTGTGTGCCGGTGTTCCACGGATGGCAAATAGCGTTTGATTGAACGACGGAGTATGAACGTCGCTCTGAAAGGGCTGCAGCGAAAATGGTCAGGTCGTGATCGGACATCTGGGCGTTTGACCCGGCGGTGATGTGAGGCCTATGGACTGCCTGGACAGTGTTTTCGATTAACTGCAGGCAAACTGGGGAGGGCACCTGTTACGGTGCGATTTTAAATGGAGCCTGGAGATGGGATGAAATATCAGGCTGCTGATCTGAATAGGCTGCATTGGACTTCCGCCAGGCCCGGGCAAATGGTCATGGGGACAGCCTCGGTCGGCATGGCAGATGAATCCGCTCTTCAGCCTGACAAACTGGAAGGATGAACATATCTTAAGAAGAATACAAAAGAAACGAAGGAAAGATGGCAGAGATAACGGCGACGAACTGTTATCTTCTGCGAGCTGTCAGCATCTGCGGATGAAGATGAACGGCTCATTTGAGAACTATCTTGATGCCGCTGTTTAAAATGGAGGCTGACTGGTCTGGAGCGCGTCTGTAACGTAACTGCTGCTGGAAGAATGAGCTGAAGGACTGTCTTCGAAACGCGATGATCGGTTACGTGTGCCTGAAACCAACGGTGGCTGAGCTTCTGAGAACGGGGGTGCTCTATCTTTTGCGTGCCTGGACACAGATGTGAGATGGCGAGGTCTTGTGCTCGTAACGGTCTTAATACGATTCGGGTGATGCGGATGGTGATGGCTCGGCCAATATGGCGACGGAACGAACTTTGTTGACGGTGCTGGTGCGGGCAGAAGGATACTGGCGAGCTAAACGAAATTTGGGGCACCGACAACGGGAAAAATTTACTGCAGGCGTTTGATGTTCTCTTTCAATTCGAAAATAGTGCAGTTAAAATATTGGGCTCTGTAGATCGAATGACGACTACATATATGACTAATGACTCGTATGCAGGTATTGCGATTGCATCATCAGGCGGAACCCGAGCGGGGAGACGGTCGGGTGGGGCGCGGTCCCCAGCTTCACTGTTATCAATAATGCTGAGAATGATACTGAATAATGGGTCACAGGTCTTTGAGCTACGAACATAACTGACTTTTGAAAAGGTAATAAGTAAGTGTGAAGAAGACTGGTGGCAATGCGTGGACGCTCGAGACGCTCTGGCTGGTGACTGGCCCATCTGTGTGGCACGGCAGATGATGACGGCTGGCTGCGGGCACGAGCGACGGGCAGATGAAGACTGTGAGACCGCAACATCTGTTGATGAACGGTGTTGCCTGAACTGACGAGAGGTGAGCAGACTGTTACCACCGTCAACCTCCCGGAAAATACTTCGTAGATGAGGTTCATGCTGCTATGCATCTGACGGATATGGCGCGCGGTGAGGCTGTGAGACTGTCGCAGGCTTCGGAGAATAAGGGTCTTAAATGCGCCAAACTCACAAGATGAAACCAGTAATGATGATTCGTGTTCACCGAAAATGATGCGTAATCGCATCTTCGGCTATATCGAACATCTGTTGGCGGAAACCTGCGAGAACACTTAACGGGATGAACGGGCACGATCGCAACGGAGAAAACCTTATATCTCGGAGCTTAAAGAGAAGCGAAGTGCGTTAAACAGTGAAGTCAGCCTCGTTACGCGATTGGCGTGGGTCTGGGGAGACATCTGCGCGTCGCCTTTCGGTGGCGGGGCTGGTTGTGCTGACCTCGAAAGTGATGATTGAACTCTTGCTGCCGTTCATGTCAGTTGGAAACCGGCGTGTGGAAGTGTGACTTTGCTGCCAGTGAGCTGTTGACAAAGGACCGCGCCGAAAAGTAAAGGGGTGACATCCTCTGTCTTGAAACTATGTTACCGTAACCACCTGTGAGCGATTTAATCCCAGTGTTTTAACGCAAGCGACCGGGGAATGCTGTGGGAGGAGCCATATGCTGCCTGATGTGCAACGGAGTGTTAACGCGGTGGTGTCGGGTTGACGGTGCCGGGCTGCGATCGGGTTCAACGCGTCGACGGTACAAATGAAACCCTGGTAACGGGAGCACTGTTACGGTTGAGAAAAGAAGACGAGGACAGGTGTTGCAAGTGTAAGCGCAGGCGGATACGGAAAACGGACTTTGGTTTCGGTTATTACGCAAACGAATGATTGTCTTAATCATGATTGAGTTGACGTGATCGACAACAGATGGCGGTAAGTGTAATTTTCGAATCGTCGTGTTGCCGTTCGACAATGTTATTGTATTATACGTTCTATGACTGATGTCTGGCTTCAAACTGTTGGTCTTTGTGGATAATTCTGCTGCTTATGATCCTGGCATCTGGAGCGAGTTCGGAAATAGTAAACGTGTACTGAACTGAGAGTCTCTTATGTGACTCGATGGAATATCGCAAGAGCTCTGATGGGTCGTGCAGGCGAAATGTAATGCGACAAACAATTGACCTTCGGTTTACATAAATTGATTCTGCGACGACGAGATGCAGTCAAAAACGGTGCGGATCGGTTCATGGCGGAAGCATTCTTTATGGTGGCGGTCACTCATCCGGTGCAAATGGTGGAATCGGTGTTGTGTTGCTGCGATTGATGGAAAAGTTAATTGAAGATGGCTGAAAGCAGATTTGGCTGTTAGCTGACAAATCTTTGTGGCCAGATTTGGTGACAGATGAAGGCGAACTGAAATGTGTTAATCGAGCAGTGAAATGACCAGCCAGACTCCGGACGTGGTGTTTGTGGCTGCGTGAACGTGACGGTTGATAAACACGCAATAATTGTGTTAGAAATATTATGCCAGAGATGACGACAATGAAGGGTGGAAAAAGACGGCAGAATATAATAAGGTTCTGTTTAATATTGAGCGCGAATCCAGCAAAATTGAGCGGATATCGGGAAGCGAAGTCATTGAAACAGGCTGACAGGCAATGGTGCCTCTGATGCGGTTCA